>Ga0315293_10007224_pt1 | contig 10320 bp, 8 predicted proteins | sample YL17G13_20_MG_FD_203071 | JGI IMG/M metagenome (GOLD analysis project Ga0315293, IMG submission 203071) | Sediment microbial communities from Yellowstone Lake, YNP, Wyoming, USA - YL17G13_20 | ecosystem: Environmental > Aquatic > Freshwater > Lake > Sediment | place: USA: Wyoming | collected... | reverse complement strand
GCATGGCCCAGCCGAGGATGGGGATGCCGAAGACATTCTTCTTCACGATCACCCGGACGGACTGCGGGATGACCATGACCATCATCGGCCCGTCGAGGAAGCTCTCGTGGTTGGGCATGAAGACATAAGAGGTCTTCTGGTCGAATCGCTCGAGGCCGGACACGTCGACCTTGATGCCCACGACCGCCCGGCTTACCCGCATGGCCCACCTGCCGATAGCCATGAGAGGCTGCCGCACCCCCAGGACCCAGCAGATAAGGAGGACGGGCCCGACGAGGATAATAATGACGGAGTAAATGAGAAGCAGGAACGACGCGCGCATGATCCTCAAAATTATAACACAAAAGCTTGGACGAGAGCGTCCGGGAGACGCCCGCACCCCTATTCTGTTGACAATGCCGACCGCAGACAAATAGAATTGACGGGTGGCCGATCCAGCTATAGGGATAAAAAGGATGCCGGACACGATCAAGCCAAGAACGACGCTTAAGGTCCTGTTGACCGCGCTGGGGTTGGTCGCCGGGCTTGCGATCGGCAAGATCGCGTTCAGCCCAAAAGCTCCTGAGAATTCAGCATCAGAACAACCCCATGGGCTAAGGACAGGACTTGAACAATATGCCCCCAAGCACTTTTCGGAGAGGAACGAGGAGATCATCATCCGTCATTTTTTCAAAGACCGCAGGGGCGGATTCTTTTTGGATGTCGGGGCTTATCATTATAGGGACGGAAGCAACACTTATTATCTCGAAAAATACCTCAACTGGAGGGGCGTCGCCATTGACGCCAACGGCGAATTCGCTCAAGGCTATCGGCAGAATCGCTCACGGACCATGTTCTATAACTTTTTCGTCTCCGACAAATCGGATGAAAAAGCGGAGTTCTATATCGTCCGCGACCCCGGGCATTTGACGAAATCAACCGCCGTGCCGGGATTCGTCAGTGGCCGGAAGACGGAGGAGATCAAGGTTCCAACGATAACCCTGAACGCTCTCCTTGCCAAGCTCGAGATCCAGAAGATCGATTTTCTCAACATCGATATCGAGCTGTGGGAGCCCCACGCGCTGGCCGGTTTCGATATCGAGAAGTACCGGCCTGATCTGGTCTGCATCGAAGCTCACCGCCAGGTTAGGGATCAGCTTCTCGCCTATTTCGGTGCTCACGGTTATGTCCGGCTGGATCAATACTTTCTTTTCGATCAGCGAAACTGGTATTTCACTCCCAAAGGCCGGTATCAAGAAATGTCCGATGTATCTTATTGAAGGGGGATGAAGCCATGAAAAAAAGGCTCGCCTTCTTATTCACCATTCTATTTTTAGTTTCCCTCATTTATCTCTATCGGTCCTACCGGAAAACCCCTAACGGAGACGCGCTCAGCCGTGAAGTGAAGGTCATCAACAGTTTCCACGAAATATTCTATGCCAAAAAGGGCCAGACATGGCTGGCCAATCATTGGCTCGGGATCCAAACATCTCAGAACCCTAATGACGCCTGGATCACCCAGGAGATCATTGTTGAACAAAAACCGGATGTTTTCGTTGAGACCGGCACAAAAAACGGAGGGAGCGCGCTGATATGGGCAATGATCATGCGCGAGGTCAATCCAAATTCCCGGGTCATCACAATTGATATCGTGGACAAAACGGTGAAGGCCCGGGAATTGCCGCTCTTTAAAGAACGTATCGATTTTCTTCTGGGGAGTTCAACGGACCCAAAAATTGTGGAGGATGTGAAACGCCGAGTGGCGGGGAAACGGGTCATCGTCCTTCTTGATTCGGATCATAGTAAGAAACACGTCCTGGCTGAAATGCGGGCTTATGCGCCCATCGTTCCTGTCGGGGGATACATGATTGTTCAAGACGGGATTTTAAGCGGTCATCCCGTGAAAGATGAAATGGCGGGAGGCCCGTGGGAAGCCATCGACGAATTCCTGGCGGGCAGCGACGAATTTCAGATTGACAGCCGGCGTGAACGTCTGATGTTTACGTACTGTCCACGAGGATATCTCAAGCGTATCGGCGAAAACGTCGGGCACTGAAGGATATCAGCCGGTGTTTGCCATACATTATGACGGGAGGTCAGCATGAAGCACAAACGAACCCTCATCCTACTAGGCGTCCTTGTTATCATTTCATGCATTTTCGTTTACGATCGATTTGTGGCTCCAAAAAGCGAACCTTCCCTTCATGACCCGTTAGTCAATGATTTCATCAAGCTCTATCATTCCTCGGGAATCCATAACAGGACACAATGGCTGGGGATTCCCACTCTGGAAAATCCCTGCGACATGTGGTCGATCCAGGAGATCATCAGCGAGATAAAACCGGATTTCATTGTGGAAACGGGGACCTACAAGGGCGGCGGAGCCCTTTTCTACGCTTCGATCCTTCAGATGGTCAACCCAAGGGGAAAAGTGATCACGGTCGATATCAAGCCCCAAATGGAGCAGGCCGCGAAACTGGATCTCTTCAAGGACCGGGTGGAGTTCATCGAGGGCAGCAGCACGTCCGATGACGTCATTCATAGGATCGCCGAAACGGTCAAGGGGTCAAAGGTAATGGTCACGCTCGATTCGGATCACCACATGAAGCACGTATTGAATGAGCTCGAGCTGTATTCCGGATTCGTATCACCGGGCAGCTATCTGATTCTTCAAGACACGGGCCACAACGGACACCCGATACAAACGACCTATGGGAAGGGCCCTATGGAAGCCATGGAGGAATTTTTGAAAACCAACAGCAATTTCGTCTCCGACCGGAGCCGGGAAAAATTCCTCCTCACCTTTTCTCCCAAGGGATATCTTAAGAGAATCAAATAGGACCTCCGGCCATCTATCGACAGGCTCAAGCGCGAGCACGCCTCTATGATTGACTTGTTGAAAAACGTAGTTTATAGTTAGGAAAATTCATGCCGGCAGCCGCGAATATTTCCAAACGACTCTCCTTCTTCATCGTGGCCTTGACCCTGGCTTTGTTCCTGATCCTCCTCTTCGTTTTCCAGCGGTACGTCTTCGTCCCTAAGATCATCATCATCCTGCTGATCGTGCTGGGGGCGGCGCTCATGAAGAGACTGCCGCTTCTCATAAAAGATTGGTTCGTCTTCATTTCCTTCGTCTATCTCTTCGACAGCCTGCGGGGAAGCATCTACATCCTGACCTGTAAGCTAGGTCTCCCGGTTCACGCGACGTATGTCATCGGGATCGAGAAGGCCCTCTTTGGCCAGGTCCCCTCCAACATCCTCCAGGCCCGGCTCCTCAACCCGGCGCAGGCTCCGGAATTCACCTGGCTGGAAAAGGTCCTAACCGCTTTCCACGGCAGTCATTTTCTCGCCTTCCTGCTCATCGGCTTCATCATCTGGCTCTACAAGTCGGGATCTTTCCGGCTTTTCCGGACGTCCTTTTACCTCCTGATCTTCCTGGGCGTCCTGGGCTATTTTCTCGTACCCACCGTCCCGCCGTGGATGGCCGCGAATAACTTCGGCCTTCTTCCCCCGCTCATCCGATTCAACGGCATCATTTTCAACTTTGCGATACCGGACCTCAGCACAGGATTCGATACCAATCCAATCGCGGCCATGCCGTCCCTCCACGCGGCTTTCCCCCTCCTCTCCAGCCTTCTCCTCTGGCGCCTCTACCGTTGGAAGGCGCTGGCCTTCTACATTTACACCGCAATAATTTTATTCACGATCACTTATACCGGCGATCACTATATCACGGACATTCTGGCGGGCTTCCTTCTGGCCGTCGCGTGCTATTTTCTGGCCATCCAGTACATTAAGTCCCGACCGAGCATCGAATCGGAAACAACAACCGGCGCAAAAGGATCGAAGTTTGATCCCCGGGGGCTGGCTAAGCCCCTCCTCAAGGGATTAGCCGTCCTCCTGCTGGGTACCTGCATAGGGGCCGTTAACAAAGTCCAGTTCACCCTCAACACGAGCTCATACGGGCTCAACGCGCCCAGATACGCCGATTTCTTCAAGCACGAAGAGACTTACCGGACGAACTACAAGGTCCAGGACTACATGGGGAACCATTTTCTGCTAAAAAGAGAATACGCCAAGGCCCTTCCCTATTTCGAGCGATGCCTGTCCCTTGCGGCCGACTCGTCGGAAAAGTCCCAGGCCCAATACAACCTGAGCTATTGCAGGGGTCTTCTCGACCGGAGAAACTAAGTCACCGGCCCACCACTTTATACAGCCGCCACCGGCCCGAAAAAGCCATGGGCGACAGCTCACGGAAAGAAGAAAGGATTTTATGTTCCCCTTCTGCGCCGTTGACAAGAACATAATCAAAAAAGCCGAAATCCGACCTCTTGACCTTTACCGCAAACCACTCCAGCCCGGGCGTCCAGGAGATTTGCCTTTTAGCCTTGTACGCGACCAGGCCCGAACAATGCTCGGCGAAGGAGAAGTTCAATTCGCAGCCCTTGAAGACCTGGGCATAGGCGAAAAGCTGGAGGAAAGGGCGTCCCTTGATGTTCTCGCTTTCCTTGAACAGGTCCAATCCTAATACCCGGGACGAGGCGGGGAGCCGGTCGAGGCCTTCCCGTAATCCGGACAGGTCGTCGGCTGCGTACTTGTGCCAGGCGATGGCCGTTATCATGAAGAAAGCGGCTGCGATCGTTAAGGCGACTGTCTTCGCCGAAAGTCGTCGGATGGAAGGGACCGGCAAAGATAACAGGAGGAAGATCAGGGCGATGGGGAACCATCGGGAGCCGAAAAAGATCGTGTTCATGAACTTGTCGGGGGCGATGATGACGATCGACAGGAAGAAGCCGCCCGCAGCCAGCATATCCTTGTCGATGAGGCCCCCGAGCCGCCTCCTGTTCTGCCAGACGGAGAGTCCGCACCAAATGTAAAGGAAGACGAAGACCATGATCTCCACGGGGCCCCGGATCCCACCGAAGGCCGCGTCCACGAACGAGGACAAGCGGTCGAAGAGCGGCGACCAGTGCGGAGCGACGTCGAAGCCCGAGGCGGCCCGTGCCAAGGACATCCGGGGATACCACAAAAGCGCGACGACACCGCACGGGATGAGGGTCGCCAGTCTTAAAAGGAATTCCTTCACCTTGATTCTCTTGAGCAGACCGATCAGGACGAGCCAGACGCCTCCCGCCGCGAGCCAAAGCGCGTGGCTTCCATAAAGCAGAAAGGATGTCCCAACGAGCCCGGCATAGAGCTTCCAGGAGCGATGCCCCGGCGCTTTCGTCGTCAGGGCGAACCAGAGGACGAAAACGGGAAACCCTGTCATAAAATTGAGAAATCCCCAATAAAAGGATTGATTGAAAACGAACAGGGAGGCAAGAATTGCCGCCTCGGTCGACCGGCCTTTTCCGACCGCAAGGAGAAAGATGGCCGCGATCCAGAGAAAAACAATAAGAACGAGAACGGCCGGCCCGACATAGGCGACGGGTAGAACGGACCAGAGGATAAGGATCAATAAATAGATGAGATTGTTCGGGACAAGTCCTTGTATGACGTAGGGGCCACCGGGAGATCTTAGGGTATCGAGGAAGAGCCTGACCTGGGCGATGTGCTGGGGAAGATCGGTTGAGGGAGGAAACGGTGTTAGGAGGATGGGAATAATAGCCAGGACGAACAGGCCCACGGCAGTGAGCACTAGGGTCCTATACCCCAGCTCTCTGATTGACTTTGCCTCTTTCCCGAGCATTGATCTATCTTCCAGTATAATAAAAGGACCAATGAAAAAGCAAAGACCTGGACATATAGGGTTTGAGAAATTATGAGTTTTTTGTTAATTATGTTGCATGGCCTCGAACGGAGCGAAAGAATCCCATCTGTTCTGTAAACAAGACATCCTCTTTTTCCTCCTCTTCCTCATTATCTTTTTGTTCATGTTCAAAGAGTTCTTTTTCACAAGAAGCACGATCTATGAGCGGGATACGACCGCTATAGAAATCCCCACCCGGAAGTTATGCGCTCAACTGCTCAAAGATGGAAATTTCGCCCTTTGGACCGACGACTATGGACAGGGACAACCTTTTCTTGCCAACCCCAAGAACGCGATTTTTTATCCGACGACACTCCTCTACTTGATTTTGCCTTTATTTACAGCTTTCAAGCTGCATTATTTTATCCACGCCATCATCGCCTGGCTTGGTCTTTATTATCTATGCAGGAGTATGTCCTTATCCTGCCGGGGTTCCTTCTTTGGGGCATCCCTTTTTATTTTCGGCGGGATGTATCTCTCTTCTTTTGAATTCTACAATCATATCGCCGCCCTGGCTTGGATGCCCTGGATCCTTGTTATCTTGTTGAGTCGATTAAAAAAATTCATCCCGAGTCTCTTCCTCCTGGCCGTATTTTGGGCGCTTATGATCTTGGCCGGCACGCCCGAAGCCCTTATCATAACAGGCTTTTTAATAATCATCCTTTTCGTTTTCAACAAAGAAAATCGGATGAGGAAGCTCGCACAGGTTTTCGTTGCCTTTTTCCTCGCTCTGTTGATCACTGCCGCTCAGCTTTTACCCACTCTGGAACTCCTGAGTCAAAGCGAGCGGCCGGCCGGCATCAGTTTGATTTGGCCTTTGGAGATGATCCAGATTCCCAACTTGGTCTTTCCCAACTTTTTAGGCAATGACCGGGAGCCGGGGCACCACGATTATTGGGGCTGGCATATTTTCGACAAAAAATTCCCCCTTTATTACAGTATCTATGCGGGCTTCGCGGCTCTCATCCTTTTCTTTTTCGGACTGAAAAAACCCTGGGATTACCGGCAGAGATTTCTTCTCACCGCTTGTGCTTTGCTTTTTTTGCTTTCTAATGGAAGATATTCCCCATTTTTTGCCGTTTTTCGGCATTTCCCCGTTCTTTCTTTGATAAGGTATCCGGTAAAATTTTTGTTGGGATCCCTGTTTTCCTTGTCTTTCCTCGCTGCAATCGGACATGACAACTTGTTCATCGTCAAGCGTGCCGGGAAAAAAGGGATTTGGATTTTGTCTATATCGGCCATACTGACGGCGTCCCTTTTTTGGGCTTTCAACGGGCTCATCATCGGCTTCCTTTCCCGCCTATTCGTCATCGATCAGGAGTCTTCCCTCCGCGAGCTCGCACTCGCTCTCAAGACAGGTTTCATCATTTTGACACTCGTGACAGCTATCATCATTGTTTCATTCGTGTATAAGATCAGGTCAAAAACTCTATCTTGGGCGATCATTGCAGTTGCCCTTCTTGACGTTACGTATCACAACAGGTTTATCAACCCGGTTATTCCTGCCTCCTTCTATAATCCACCCAAAATTCTTTCCGAACTTAAAACTCCTCTTCGGATATATCGCGAAGAAGCTTATCCGCCATTCCTCAAGGAAAAGACCGCCGATGATATCAAATTTCTTAACTACTACCGGCAAAGCCTTTATCCATTTACCGGCCTGGGGGACGGCGTCCGATACAACCTTAACATGGACTTCTTCGGTCTGTATTCCCGCGGCGATCTGGAGATTTGGAGGAAAGCGCAGGAGTTTTCACAACAGGATTTGCTCAAAATTCTGGAGACTGTGGGATGTCAGTACCGCATTGGAGACAAACTCCGCTTCTCTAAGGACGGGCTGCGGATCGAAAACGAAGTTATCCCTTTCTACATCGAAAAAATTGAGGGAAAAAACTTAGCTCCTTATCCCGTCTTCAAAACCATTCAAGCTGAGAGCATAGACAATAAGCTCAGTGAATTCCTGGACGCCGGTTTTAATCCCTTTAAAACGGCTATCGTGGGAAAAGAGATTATCTTGAATAATCCCGCGGGCCTCGGGGGTGGAGAGGTCGCTGTCCTCCAGGAAACCCAAGGGTGGGGTCGTTACACCGCAACGCTTCAAGCGCCGGCAATCGTTGTTTTCCCGGGCAATTATCGTAATGGCTGGAATGCCCGGATCGATGGCAAAAAGGGGCGGGTCTTTCCTGTAAACCTTTTTTCAAAAGGGGTCGTGGTGGCGACGGGAACCCACGAGATAATTTTGAGATACTCTCCTAAGAGCTTTCGATGGGGAGTCATGATCAGTCTGACCGCTATTCTTTTTGCTCTCGTCCTTGTCGCCGGTTCGATAATCAATCGAAGCAAAGTCCGTGCCCTCCGGCCGAATCCATAGCGATTACCAGAACGGCCCTCCCCGCATGCTCTTGAATTCGTCAAGGCAATCAAAACGCGTGGCGAACCTCTTGGGATTCTCTCCGCGGAAGGAAATGTGGCTCCCGTTCAATCCGGGCATGAACCGGCCTGCCGTGGCCAGATAAGGAATTCGCTCGGGGTCAAAACCCATCAGCCGAGCGGCTGTTGCGTCGGCGGCGAGTGAAAAGGGGCTCATGATCAGGGCGCCGGCGCGCTTCGCGCGGCCCATAATCGGGCCGTCTCCTTCCATCCCAACGACGCCGTCGATCACCGTATAATGAACTTTGATGGTCTCCGCCAGGTCAAGAATCGAATTGTCGATACCGCGGAAATGGAGGAGGTTCTTCGGCCATCCATAATAAATTCCAGGGAGAACCCCGAAAAGATTTTTCAGACTCAGAGTGACGCCCATCCAGTGATGGGTTTTCAATTTGGGGAGGCTTATGAGAATATCTCCTCTCATGACGGGCTCGGCTATATAAAATGAGGAAAGCCCTGTCCTTAATCCCCTGTTAGCGACGCGGACCGCATCCCCATGATTCAGGTCAACGCATTTCACTCTTTTGTCAAGGACGGCGCGCAAGTCCGGATTCAGAACCGAAAACCAGGGATCGCGGCGATGACCCGAGGCTTCTCCGACAATGACTGCCGACGCTCCGAGCTTGAGGCATGCTTCGGCGACGTTGGCGATAACCTGGATATGTGTATTGATAGGCCGTCCCGGATGCACTTCGACGAAGTTAGGCTTGAGAATGACTCTTTTCCCCTTCACGACCAGGCCATCCTTAGAGAATGCGGAGGCAATTTCACGGGACAGGTCTATTTCGTAGGAGGCCATCGGAAGTAAGGTCACGGGATAAGATTCCGCTGGCCTAGACCTCGGCAGCGAGCCGATCAGCGATGAATTTAAAAGAAGCGCTGTCCCCTTTATAAATTGCCGCCTATTCATGGGGTCAACACCCTTTTCCCGGAAAGCGCGATGATGCCAATAGCGTAATGGGCGGCATTGAAATCATCATCGTTGAGGGTCTGCATTACGCTGATCAGCTTGGACCGGAGCCGGCCGGTATCCCGACCATAGACCTTTAGCGCCAAAAAAGTCCAGGCCATGCCCAGGAGGGAGTTTATTTTATCTTGATTCTTTTCCAGCAATTCCAGGCTGAGAGACAGCCGCTTCTCCTCGGAGGTTCCTTGCAGTGCCAGAAGCGCAAGCGCGGTTGTATCCCAGAACGGAAGAAGTTCCCGGTCATTCAGTTCGGTATTTCCATAGTTCCATCCTCCCGATGAAATACAGCGGTCCAGGAGAAACCTGCGCCCTTCAAGAGCCCGGGGATTCTGCTCCATCCCGCAAACGTTGAAAGCGATAACCGCCCAGGCCGTAGGTTCTACCCAGCCGAATGTGCCGGGAACCCAAGGCCAGCCGACAATCGAATCATCCTGTTTGGCCTTTGGGTCACGCATTAAGGTCACGGACTTGAAGGATTGCAGAAACTTCATGGCGTTTTCGAGGCGGTCGCTTAACGTGTAATGATGACAAAAAACCGCGAAATAGGCAGTAAGCCATAATCCCCAGCCATAATCCATAAGATTGATTCCGATGGAGCCATTTTCAGTCTGGTACTTCAGAATCCAGGGTATCAACGAATTTGCCTTGTCTTCATGGGGCCCGGCCGCAAAAAGGGCTAGAAGAGAGAGAATGGTCGGCTCAGGGCTTGCTTTTCCACCTTCGCCATAGGGGCAGCCGCCTTCACGAAGAAAAAGGCTCGCTAATCGTTCAACAAACGGCTCCAACCCCAACGAATTTCTCTGTGCCAAAATCTTTTTTCCTTTTTGTATTATAGACATTTATAGACGGAATGATCAACCTGGAACTGATATTGCGCAGGTATCTATGGATGCTGACCCCCCTCCTGCATCCTCCCCCTCAAGGGGGGAGGATGTTTGAAGACCAGAGGAATAAGTTCAGAGAAGAAACGACGCAGATGAACTATTAACGACGGCATAATAAATGTCCCATCAAAATCTCGGGATATTAGACGAAAAAACTAGTCTCAATTAGGACTTTTAAAAAGCAGCTATCAATAAATGAAGTTAAAAAAGGGTTCTTCAGACATTCTTGTGGGTAACAGGGTAAAGATTTAGGCCGCCGCAGTGAAAGAAGATCGACGTCTTGAGGTTCTCCCGATTGCGGAATCCGTAAG
>Ga0315293_10007223_pt1 | contig 10321 bp, 7 predicted proteins | sample YL17G13_20_MG_FD_203071 | JGI IMG/M metagenome (GOLD analysis project Ga0315293, IMG submission 203071) | Sediment microbial communities from Yellowstone Lake, YNP, Wyoming, USA - YL17G13_20 | ecosystem: Environmental > Aquatic > Freshwater > Lake > Sediment | place: USA: Wyoming | collected... | reverse complement strand
GCACATGGAGTAGACAGGCTTTTGGTCCCAGAAATACCAATCGATCTCTGCCTTTCCGCCAAAAATGTCCCGACATGTCTCCTCGAGAAGATGCCGGTTCTCTTCGCGCTCGTAGTACTTGGCCTCAAGCGCCATCAGCCGCCGGTCGATGAGGACACGGCGCCCCTCCCGGTGCGCCTGTTCCACCGCCGATCTATCCCACCGTTCCTGATCGTCCCACATCCCGTTGACCGTGACGCCGAACCCCCTCGCCCACTCGACCGGCATTGGCACGGCAGCGACGAACTGCACAGCTCGGTACCATTCCATCTCGGATGCTTTCCTCTCTCGGCTGTTTGCCCTCGGCGCTCCCCCAGCGACCACCTTCGCGAGCCTACGGGAGGCTGCCACGCAGCCCCCCTGGGATGCTTTCCCTGGCATGACAACGATTGCACAACCGGGTGATTGCACCGCCGTCCGCCGTCTCCTGCTCGTAACTGCGGGAGATAGAAGGTGCAACACTGCGCGCCAGCAGAAGCCGATGGTAGCGCTTCCCTGCGCAGCCGCGAGACGGCGACATCCTAAGCCGCGCAAGGAGGGATATGACCCCGGGGGTCAACCGCAGAAGGCCAGACGCGGATTTCCCAGCCGTGTCGATCGGATTCCTGGGGATCGAGCATACCTGCTCAATGGTCTGACCTGCTGGCTGGCTGAAGACTTCCGCAAGATCGGCAGTCCGCCTGCCGAAAGTGCCTACGGACCGGTGCTGCCACAGGCCGACGAACTGGTGCCGGGACCCAGAATTGAACTGGGGACACCCGGATTTTCAGTCCGGTGCTCTACCAGCTGAGCTATCCCGGCACCCGATCATGCATAGTGGCGGAGCCGACGGGACTCGAACCCGCGACCTCTGGCTTGACAGGCCAGTGTGCTAACCAGCTGCACCACGGCTCCGTGCCGAGTGCGTTCACAGCAGCTACCAACGCGCATTCACCTGCGGCGGATACCGGCCCACAGGCTCCCGCCTTCACGTCTCCTTCGGCGCAGTGAAGTGGGCGAAACAGGATTTGAACCTGTGACCCCTTGCTTGTAAGGCAAGCGCTCTCCCGGACTGAGCTATTCGCCCGCGGTTTCTGGCCCAAACACGTGGCCTGGTGGGCGCAGCTGGATTTGAACCAGCGACCTCTTGCGTGTGAAGCAAGCGCTCTCCCGCTGAGCCATGCGCCCACGCTTAGGTGGTAGCCCCAGGGGAATTCGAATCCCCGTTTCCGGCTTGAAGGGCCGGCGTCCTAGGCCTCTGGACGATGGGGCCACGGGCACCCGTCCCACTGCAGCGGCACCGCCAAACGCGCCGGTCTCGGCCCAGTCCTCACCGCGGCGATTCTAGCATGGCCCTCGCGGCAGTGTCAAGGCGAGCGCATTGCGGCCCGGTCGATGCGCGGCAGCACAGGATTGCCCTCACAGTCCACCCAAGCGCTGACGGTACACCTTTGGCGAGAGGCCGGTGGTCTTGGTGAAGACGCGGCTGAAGTGAGCCAGGTCCGAGTAGCCAACCTGGCGCGCCACCTCGCTCACCGGCAGCTGGGGGTCGGCCAGCAGCAGCTTCGCCGTCTCCATCCTCCGTGCGAGCACGTGCTCGGAGAGCGAGCGACCCAGGTGGCGCGTCACGAGGCGGCTGACATAGCTCGGGCTGTAGCCGAGCGCCTCGGCGACGTCGTTCAGCCCGATCCCCCGGCGGTAGTTCGCCTCGCAGTACTCCAGCACGCCGCGTACGATGTTCCAGGTCCGCGGATCCGCCTCGATGGGGGTGGGTTGGGCCGGATGAACGTCAGCGACCTGCTGTCGGTCGAGTCGCCGGATCGCGATCGCACATAGGTAGTGCACCAGCCCTCGCACACACCCCTCCCACCCCCACCCCCGGGTCGCCACCTCGGAGGCGATTGCGGCGGCGATGTTCTCGAGGTCCACCCGGCCGCTCAGCTCCAGCGGCCCGACGGGTGTCCACCTGTCCGGTGGGGAGAAGTGAGTCTCGGTCAGGAGTGCCGAGCTCTGCCGGACGTGGAACCAGAACACCTCGTAGGGAGCTGTCAACTCGACCGCGATCTCCGAATGCGCGACCCCGCGCTCGATGAGCAGCACAGTCCCCGGTTCAAGTTCAACGATCTGGTCCGGCAGCGCGATGCGGCTCTTGCCGACCACCGGGACAACCAACTCGTGGTGGTCGGCCACATGCGTGTACCGCGACCCGCGAACGGTGTGCTGGGAATCGGACCTGCCGTTGCCGGCGCGGATGACACGCTGGGGATCGGCCTCGGCCGAAAGCTGGACCAGTCTTTGCCTGAGTATCTCAACCGCAGACGCCACCTGGGCACCTCGCCTGGATGATACCCTGCCTCGCCTCCGACGACAAGATCACCCGCGGCGTCACCCACGGTCGCCAACCATCGGCACGAATCGCACGGGGATCACCGCCGTCTGCTGGAGCCTGCCACCTCTCTTGCGCAGCACATAGAGAGTCTGGCTTGTCCATTGCGGGCCGACCGGGATCACCATCCGCCCGCCCTCGGCTAGCTGCTCCTTGAGTGGTTCCGGGACCTTCTCCGGCGCGCAGGTCACGATGATCCCATCGAATGGAGCTTGCTCAGGCCAGCCGAGATAACCGTCTCCCGTCCTCACGCTGACCGTCTTGTAGCCCAGGCGTCGGAGCGTCGCCTCGGCGCGCTGCGCCAGCGCCGGGATGATCTCAATGGTATAGACGTGAGGGGTGAGTTCGGCAAGCACTGCTGCCTGGTAACCGGAACCGGTTCCGATCTCGAGGACTCTGTCCCCTTTCTTCATCTCAAGCAGCTCGGTCATGAGCGCGACGATGTAGGGCTGGGAGATGGTCTGCCCTTCTCCGATGGGCAGAGGCCCGTCCTCATAAGCATGGGGACGCTGATCCGCGGGGACGAACTCCTCCCGCGGCACCTTCGCCATCGCCTCCAGCACGCGGCGATCCTTTACCCCGCGGGCGCGGATCTGGTGACGGACCATCTGCTCTCGCTGGAACTCAAAGCCCGTGCGAGCAGGCGGTGGGGTTGGCGCGGCCTGTTGGCGGCAGCTTGCTGGCGACACCAGCGCGGCCCCCGCGAGCGCAGCCGCGAGCACACCTCGAGCGCGTCTCATAGGCTCCACCTCCCAGGGGATGCTCTTTCACATGCGCGCCAGCTTCCCTGTCGCGAGCTCGACGGTACCGACCTATGGCGGCCTATCGGTTGCCGCTGCGCGAAGCGCCGTGCTATAATCGCCACCGGGCCTACAGGCCCGTCCCGTTCATCTGACCGGCAGAGGAGAGGAGAGCCCATGGCGAGCTTCGACATCGCGCTGGTGGATGAAATCAGGCGAAGACTCGACGCCACCTACGAGGAGGCACTGACTGGCCTGGAGGAGACCGACGGCGATATGCTCCACGCGCTTGCCGCCATCGAGCGGCGGCGCAGAGGCCGCCAGGAGGCGATGGAAAGCGGAGAGCTGATCGGCCGCGCCGTCGGCCTGGCACGAGAGGGGAAGCTTGCCGGCCTCCAGATCAAGCTCGGAGATCGCGTGGTCCGACAGCTTCCACTTCCGCGGAGCGCCGCTGGCGCGATGCTCGGCGCGGTCCTCGCCGGGCTTCTTTCCCAGCTCACCGTGGATCTGGTCACGAAGCCGTCAGGTACCGAGGTAGGCGAAGACGCCGCTGTCGACCCAGCCCAGGAGCTCGGGTGACGTGACATTCCAGGAAGTCATCTTCGCGCTCGAGCAGTTCTGGGCGCATCGCGGCTGCATCATCGAGCAGCCATACGATGTCGAGGTCGGAGCCGGCACCATGTGCCCGGCGACATTCCTGCGGGTGCTCGGCCCGGAGCCATGGCGAGTGGCCTATGTACAGCCTTCGCGGCGCGCGGACGACGGCCGGTATGGCGAGAATCCCTATCGGATGTACCGCCACCTCCAATATCAGGTCATTCTCAAGCCATCCCCGGACGACATCCAGTCGCTCTACCTCGATAGCCTGCGAGCGCTCGGTTTCGATCCGAAGGAGCACGACATCCGGTTCATGGAGGATGACTGGGAATCGCCGACACTGGGAGCGTCCGGGGTTGGCTGGCAGGTGTGGCTCGATGGGCTTGAGATCACGCAGTTTACCTACTTTCAGCAGGCCGGTGGGGTCGAGCTCTCACCCATTTCAGCCGAGTTGACCTATGGCCTCGAGCGGATCACGATGGCCATCCAGGGGGTGGATCACTTCAAGGACATCATCTGGGGTGGAGCGGGCGTCACCTACGGCGATATCTATCAACTGCCGGAGGCCGAGTGGTCGCGCTACAACTACCAGGCTGCCGACACCGAGATGGTCGGGCAGACCTTCGACATGTGCGAGCGCGAGGCCCAGCGGCTTGTTGACCTCAGCCGGCCCGACAGGCAAGCAGAGGAAGAAGGCCCGCCTGCTGTGGTATCCAAGAGCTGCATCATCCCCGCCTACGAGATGGTGCTGAAGTGCTCGAACGCGTTCAACGTGCTGGATGCCCGCGGCGCGCTAAGTGTCCGGGAGCGGGCCAACTACATCGGGCGAGTCCGCAACCTGGCCCGTCAGGTTGCACGCGCCTATCTGGCCCAGCGGGAGGCACTGGGCTTCCCGCTGCTGAAGGAGGAGGCCAAAACCTGAGCGCACGGTGATCGGCGATCCGGGCGCGCGACGCGTCGCCGCAACAGCCACAATCCTATCAGCGATCGCCCTCTTGGGAGAAGCAATAGATGAAGCAGGTGTCCACGTGGTCCGTCATCGCTATCATCGTCGCCCTCACCGCGTCCGCGCCGGCGCACGCGGTGAGCACCCTCGTCTTCGCCGCCGCGCCCGTTGACGGGACCAGGGCGCTCGGCCCTCACGGGCGGGTGTACGCCGGTTCCGAGCCGCTGATGACCATTGGCGGTCACGGCGCCCAGTCGGTGGCAGACTCGGTAGAGGTCTCCCGCCGGCTGAACGCGCTGGCTGAGGCCGGCCTTCGCGCCGAGGAGATCAGCATCCGGCAAGACCGGAAGACCCGAACCATACTGGGCCGAGGCCAGCCGATCGTGACCGTTGATCGCGCCCAGGCAAAGGTCCACGCGACCGACCTCGGCAACCTGGCCAGAAGATGGAGCGACAACCTCGCCGCTCAGTTCGGCCGGCCTTATCTGTCGGCAAGCCCGGTCGTCGTACCCGTCGGCGAAACCCGCACAACAGCGCTCTGCGGCAACGTCGTAGGCGCTGTCAGGACCCAGGGCGGCGACTCGGTGGTGACTGTCTCCTACGAGAAGGCGGCCCGCACACTCAAAGTCATCGGCCTGTATCCGGGCCACACGGAACTGGTGGTGTCCGACGAGCGCACCACCTTGCGCGTGCCAGTCCGGGCCGCCAAGTACGCGGCTCGCGTCGCCACGACGCTGACGGCCGGGGTGACCGGCAGCCCGGCCCCGAGCGATATCATCTATCGCTCGGCCCAGGCCGCGGTCGCGGCCAGCATGAGCCTTGAGCCCGGAGCCTGGGCGCAGATCAACCCGCGACTTCAGCCGGTCTCATCGCTTGCCCCGGGTGCCGCGCAGGGCATCAAGGTCCACCTATCCGCGGCGGGAGAGGACTACCTCCCCTATCGGGCCGAGCCTGTAGTCACCGTCCGCAACGAGGAAGTCCAACGCGGCCCGGTAGACGTCCTCATGGTCAGCAACTCGCCGGAGCGATTGCTCGCGCACGGGCTGTGGTACGAGGGATCGCTCAAGGACGTCCAGTCGGCCCGACTGCTCTACCATCACGTGAACAGCTCGCGCGTGCCGAGCGACCTCGTGATAGAGCTGTGGAACGTGGGAAACCAGGCGACCCGTGTCCAGATCGTCTCCGGGAAGGGCGGACCGAGCGGAGACGAGGCCTATGCCGGCCATCGCGCTGCCACCGAGTTCCTGCTGAACCGTGCCGCCAACATAGGGTGGATAGTGCCGCTGCCGGCAAAGACGGCCGTCCCGGTGATCGCCCAGGACATGGCCCCGGGTTCGACCCTGAGCGGGCTGGTCGAGCTGCGCAAGCTCGGCGCAGGCGATGTTCGCCTGAGGTGCTACCTTGCGCCGACCCGCTCGGTATGGTTGCCCTACCCGGTCAGGCAATACCAGCCCAGCCCGATTCTGGGCCGGTGGGTCTACGCCCAGCCCCGGCAGGAGATCAGCGCCAAGTACGTCGTCGGTCGGGACTGGGCCTTCGTCACCATCGGTGACCGTGCCGTGCCCGGACTCACGCCGGGCGACCAACTGGCCGGCAGCTACGGGGTCATCTACGACATTACGCTCGAGCTGATCAACCCGACTGAGGCCTCCGCCACCGTGGAGGTGCTGATGGAGCCCGGCGGCGGCGCCGCGCGGGCGCTCCTGCTAGTCAACGGAAGGCCGGTTGAGGCCGCGCTCCTCAAGCATAGCACCGAAGCCCGGATCGCGCGATACGTCCTGGGACCGGGCGAGATCAGGAGCGTGCACCTCGAGACCACGCCACAAGCCGGATCCAACTACCCCGTCAGGCTGTTTGCACGGGCGACCTAGTCGCATGGCGATCAGATGCTAGGCCGCATAGCACCGCTTCTCATCGGCCTCATCGCCGTCTCCGCGTGCGCGGCCCAAGCCCCTCCCGCGCCGGGGCCGTTGGTGCTCACATCGGAGCGCGCCGCAGTCATAGCCGGGCCCGACATGCGGGGCAAGGCCCCCCGCGTCGCTGCGCTGCTGGATCGGGAAGTCCCCCGTATCGCCGCGATCGTCGGCGCCGACGACCTTCGCCCGATCCCCGTGGTCATCTATGCCGATCGCCAGGCCATGCTGAAGACGGCCGGGCTGCCGATCCGGTCGAGCATTGTTGCTCTCGCCACCCTGCCAGCCGGAATCATTCATGTGGACGGGGCCGAGCGCCTGGCGAGCATCGAGAAGGTTCTGCCACACGAGGCCGCGCACGTGCTGATTGCCCGTGCCGTCGGTTCTGCGCTGCCCGCGGTGCCGCTGTGGCTGAACGAAGGCATCGCCGAGTACGCGGCCGGAAGAACGGCCTCGCAGGTGGACCCGGTGTGGCTCCGAGCGATCGGACAGGGGAAGTCGCTTCGTCTCGAGGAGCTGGACCACGCGATAGGCCAGCACGGTGAGAACGCCGGCCTCGCCTACGCTCAAGCAACCTCGCTCGTGAGCTTCCTTGTGGCCCAGCGAGGCGAAGGTGTCATCGCCGATCTGCTCCACAGCATAGCCGCTTCTCGCGACTTCGAGGAGTCGCTTCGACAGGTTACGGGCTGGCAACCGGACGAGATGGAGGTCGCCTGGCGGATTGCTGCCGCGCGCAGATGGCGATGGCCGCTGTTGTTCCAGTCGCAGGCGGTCTGGCTTGGTCTCATGGTACTGCTGTTCCTCGCCGGGCTCGCCCGCTATCTCCGCCAGCGTAGACGTCGGCAGGAAGCGCCAGACGAGGACTGGTAAGGGGCAATGCGACAGGAGACAAGCGGTGGCTGAACCGCCTGATGTGGAAGAGGCGGGCGCAGGTACGCCCGCGCTACAGCACAACACGAACGTTCCGCGCCCAGGCGGGTCCGCCGGGGCGGACGCCTGGTCGTCGCGCAGGCCCGCCAGGGCGGCGTTGGTCTACCTGCTCTGCTATCTCGGGGTAGCAGTGATCGGGGCAGAGGTGGTGGCCTCCCTGCCGTCCCGGCTGGCGGCGGGCGTCGTGGTCACGCTGCTGGGTGCAGCCGTGCTCCTCATCTCCCTCCTGCTCGTACTCACCATCTGTCGTCTGCCGATGTCCGTGGGCCGCGAGGCCGTCTGGATCATCGGCCTGTCAGTGCTCTTCGCCTTGGTGCGGCCGGCTGTTTTCTCGTTCCTGGGGAGATGGACGGGTCATCCCGCCGCGGGACGCCATATGGCTGAGGTCCTGTCAGTAATGCCGGGGGAACTGCAACTGCTCCTTGGGAATGCAGTTCTCATCGTCTGGGCCGGGTTTCTGGGCAGGCTCGTCTCCCGGGTGATCCGCGAAGGCAAGCTGCTCTTCCCGGTGGCCGTGGTCGCAGCCATTGCCGACATCATCACGGTTTTCTGGGGCCTCGTCGCCCATGTGACCAAGACCGCCCCCGAGGTCGTTCAGACCTTCAGCGCGGCCGCGCCTATCACGCCGCCTCCGGGTGTCGCCGCACCGATGCTCCTGAGCGCCGTCGGCATCGGCGACTTCCTATTCCTCGCCGTGTTCCTGGCGGTCGCCATCCGCTACGCGATGCGACCTGCGGCGACGATGTGGGCCACTTTCGCGGTGATGCTGATCGCGCCGCTTGCCTATTACCTCTACCCTGACGCGACCGGCATGCCCGGGCTGCCTTTCATCTCTGCCGCCGCGCTGTGGGCGAACTGGCGCTATCTCCGGTTCACCCAAGAGGAGAAGCGAGCGCTCGCTTTCGCCGGCGCGTTTGTGCTCGCGGCTGTCATCGGCCTCTGGGCGGTATTCCATCGGTAGCCCCATTGTGGCATAATCTCCAGTCTGGAGGCAGACGCGCGTGGAGGACCGTTACAACCCAGCCGAGATAGAGCCCAAATGGCAGGCGCGCTGGCGGGAGCAGCAGCTATACCAGACTCGGGAAGACCCAAGCCGGCCGAAGTTCTACTGCCTTGAGATGTTCCCCTATCCCAGCGGGGACGTCCATGTGGGGCATGTGCGGAACTACTCCATCGGCGACGCGCTCGCCCGGTATCATCGGATGCTGGGTTACAACGTGCTCTACCCCATGGGCTTCGACGCCTTCGGCCAGCCGTCGGAAGCGGCCGCCATCAAGCGCCAAGCCCACCCCGCCCAGTGGACCTACGAGTGCATGGATCGCATGCGCGCTCAGTTCGACCGACTCGGCAACAGCTACGACTGGGATCGCGAGGTCCGCACCTGTGATCCCGAGTACTACCGCTGGAACCAGTGGTTCTTCCTGAAGTTCCTGGAGCGCGGCCTGGCCTACCGCGCCAACGCGCCGGTAAACTGGTGCCCGACCTGCGAGTTCGTCCTCTCCGATGAGGAGGCGCAGGGCGGGAAGTGCTGGCGCTGCGACGGCCCGGTCACCAAGCAGCTCCGCGAGCAGTGGTGGTTCCGGATCACGGACTACGCCGACCGGCTGCTCGACGATCTGGAGCAGCTCACCGAGTGGCCCGAGCGCGTGCGCGTCATGCAGGCGAACTGGATCGGCCGCAGCGAAGGGGTGGAGTTCGATCTGGAGGTGGTGGGCCGGGAGGAGAAGATCCGCGTCTTTACCACGCGGATAGATACGCTCTTCGGTGTCACCTACGTCGTGCTCGCGCCCGAGCATCCACTGGTGGACGCGCTGGTGACAGATCCGACGGTGTCGCAGGCCGTCGCCAGCTATCGCGCGCAGGTGGCCACCCGCACCAACGTCGAGCGCATCTCCGAAGCCGCCAAGGATGGCGTGGACCTGGGCGTGCGGGCCGTCGGCCCGGCCACCGGCGAGCCGGTGCCGGTGTGGATCGCGGATTACGTGCTGCTCGAATACGGCACGGGCGCGATCATGGCGGTGCCGGCCCATGACCAGCGTGACTTCGAGTTCGCCCATGCGCACGACTTGCCCATCCGCGTGGTGATCCAGCCGCCTGACCGGCCACTCGACGCGGCGACTATGGCCGAGGCCTACGTCGATCCGGGCACGCAGGTGAACTCGGCCCAGTTCGATGGTCTTGCGAACGAAGAGGGCAAGGTCAATATCGCGGAGTGGCTGGAGGGGCGAGGCGTCGGGCGGAGGGTGACGAACTACCGGCTGCACGACTGGCTGGTATCGCGCCAGCGCTACTGGGGCACGCCGATCCCGGTGGTCTACTGCGATCGGTGCGGAATGGTGCCGGTGCCCGAGGCGGAGCTGCCGGTGGTGCTGCCCACCGACATTCCGTTCACCGGAACCGCCGCCATGCTGGCGGAGGCGGAGGCGTTCGTGAAGACCAGCTGCCCGAAGTGCGACGGACCGGCGCGGCGCGAGACCGACACCATGGCCCAGTGGATCGAGTCGTGCTGGTATTTCCTGCGCTACACCGATCCGCGCAACGATCAGACGCCCTTCCGGCGCGAGCTGGCCGATGCCTGGATGCCGGTGGACCAGTACATCGGCGGCATCGAGCACGCCATCCTGCATCTGCTCTACTCGCGCTTCTTCACCAAGGTTCTATACGACCTCGGCCTGGTGGGTGTGCAGGAGCCTTTCCGGCGCCTCTTCACGCAGGGCATGCTCCAGATGGAAGGCCAGACCATGAGCAAGTCGAAGGGCACAAGGGTCGGGCCGGACGAAGTGATCCCGCG
>Ga0315293_10007222_pt1 | contig 10322 bp, 8 predicted proteins | sample YL17G13_20_MG_FD_203071 | JGI IMG/M metagenome (GOLD analysis project Ga0315293, IMG submission 203071) | Sediment microbial communities from Yellowstone Lake, YNP, Wyoming, USA - YL17G13_20 | ecosystem: Environmental > Aquatic > Freshwater > Lake > Sediment | place: USA: Wyoming | collected... | reverse complement strand
GCTGGCCTGAATCCGCGCTTGCACGCTTACGGGACGAACGTGGAAGGCGAATGGGAGGCGGTCTTCGCGGCTTTCAAGCGCTGCCACGAAGCTTTGCACGAGATGGGCGTGCCGCGTGTCTCGACCTCGATCCGGTTGGGAACAAGGACAGACCGGGAGCAAACGATCGCGGACAAGATCGCGAGTGTCAAGGCTAAGGTGGGGTAGGTCGGCATAGAAAAACCTCCCGCAGGTGACTTGTAACCCTGCGGGAGGTTGCACATCGAGTAATCATCTCCGGCGTCTACCGAAGCCGGATACCAATGAAGCGTAGTAGAGTAGTTGCATCACCGCCGTGACCAGCGCAGCCACGTAGGTCAGCGCGGCGGCGTTGAGCACGGTGTTGACGCCGCGCTGTTCGTCCTCGCCGATGATGAGGCCGGAGTTGGTCAGCAGGCGACGGGCGCGCGCCGAGGCGTTCAATTCCACCGGCAGGGTCGCCAGGGAAAAGATCGCGCCGCCGGCAAAGGCCAGTACACCCAGCCAGGCCAGATTCGTGAAGTTCAGCAACAAGCCCAGAAAGATCAGGATCCAGCCGAGGTACGAGCCGATGTTGACCATCGGCACCAGTGCGGCGCGGAAGCGCAAGGGCAGGTAACCATCGCGATCCTGCATGGCATGGCCCAGCTCGTGCGCGGCAACCGCCAGTGAGGCCACCGAGGCGCTCTCCGCTACGCCGCGCGAGAGGTGCAGCACTTTGTCACGCGGGTCATAATTATCGCTGAGCTTCCCGGTCGCAGCCTGGATCTGGATCCCGACCAGGCCGCCAGTCGAGATCAGCCGCTGCGCGGCTTGGTAGCCGGTCATCTGGCTGCGCGCCGGCACCCGGCCCCATGTCCGGTACGCCGAGTTGACGTACCAGGTCGTCAGCAGCATGATCAGGAAGGCCGGCGCCATGTAGATCAAATAAGTCGGGTCGAAGAACATAAACTATCTCCTGTTAGTAATCCTAAGGCACATATTGCGAGATTTTATTTGACTACCTCAATGAAGTAGTATTTTCCTGTCAGTGAACCTTCGGCCAACCAGCCGGTGGTACCATCGGAGATACTCACTTGCCACCAGAGATAAGCCCCACTACCGTACGGAATACACTGCGCTCCATCCAGAACCTCCACCTGAGTGCCAACCGGCAGAGTCTGAAGCCAGTTGTCTTCGATGCCAGGCGATGAGCGCACATTAAGGTTGATTGTCAGGCGAGCTGGTTTGCCAATCGTCAGATGTGGTGGCATAGCAAGCGGACACGTTATAAGCGAATAGGTAGCTGTTGAGGATTCTGAAGCGGGAGTAGATAACATATTCGCGAATATCCAAGTAAAGGAGACTGGGTCCCATATAAATAATTCTTGGCCATCTGCCGAGCGAATGGCCCAACCTATCGAATCTTCATGAAGATTAAAATCAGTAGGGAGAGACCTTTTGATTTCGTCCGGAACGTAAGGTAGCCAGCGATTGTTTTCCTGGTCCAAAATGTAGGCAATCTGCCCATCTGGAGTGGATAGAGTACCTGCTTCAGGGTGGTATATTAATTCAACCGACGAATGCGGGAATTGGGGTAATAAGGCAGATTCTTGTGGAGCGATTGGGATACCCGCAACCATTTGGAGCAGGAATGCAGTAGCTGTGTTCAACTGCGGATCGAGACCAGCGGTAATATCCTCGTCGGTTATCTTGACGACAAGATCAGGCGTCAGGCCGATCTTGTCAATGGTGCGCCCGTTGGGGGTCAGCCACCTGGCGATGGTCACGAGAACCGCGCCCTGGTCATTGGAGAGAGGCACCCAATTCTGCTCCGAGCCTTTACCATATGTGGTTACACCCACCAGCTTGGCGCGACTGTAATCCTGGATGGCGCCAGCGACGATCTCGGACGCCGAGGCCGAGCCTTCGTTGACCAGCACGACCAGAGGGATGTCTATTGCCAGGCCGCCTGAAAGCGCGTTGGTAGGCGTGCGGGTGCCATCGCCTTGTTGTTCGTACATGATGACGCCATCCCCGATGAACTCGGAAGCGACCTGAATGGCGGTCGGTACGACGCCGCCGGGGTTGTTGCGTAAATCGAGGATCAGGCCGGTTGGCTGTTGCGCCATCAGGTCTTTGAGCACCTGGTGGAGGTCAGTCGCCGTGTTATCGCCAAAGATCGAGAGTTTGACGTAGGCGATGCCATTATCCAACATCTTGCTTTCCACGCTGGGGATGACGATATTGGCGCGGACGATATCGAACTCCAATGGCTGGTCTATGCCCTCGCGGAGGATGGTCAGGTGGACGGTCGAGCCTGCCGGCCCCAGCACTTTTTGCCGCGCCAGCTCAGGGTTCACGCCGGTCATATCCTGGCCGTCAATGGCGATGATCTGGTCGCCGGATTTCAAGTCAGCCTTTTCGGCAGGAGAACCTGCAATTGGGCTGACAACCGTCAGATAGTCTTTGGTGGTATCCACATAGGCGCCAATGCCCTCATATTCGCCGGATATAGAGGTTTCAGCTTCCTTGTATTCCTGTGGATCCAAATAGGCGGAATGGGCATCGCCCAGGGCTGCCATCATGCCACGGATGGCGCCGCGCATCAGCGCCGTATCGTCCAGCGGTTGATCCACATATCTCTGGTGGGCGATGCTCCAGGCTTCCCAGAACGGCTGGAAGGTCGTTTGTAAACTTTCGTCTCCGCCCGGCGTGGCGGTGACCTGTGGCGCCAGCGTTGGGACAATCGTATTGGCGGGCAGCAGGCGCCCCGTAACAAACCCTCCACCGAACGAGCCGACGACCAGCACGCCAGCGACGAACAAGACCAATATAACGCGCAGGACTTTGTTATTCATACCAAGAATCTCCTTGTGGTACAACTGAGCAATAGCCTATCACGCCGTGATTAAAGCAAGATGAAATTGTAGCCGCCTTGTGTAAAAGGAACGTAAGAGTTTTTGGGTTTTCCGCTTTGTGCCCTCTTGCCCCCGTTCTCTGGGGGTTGTTGTAGAGTTTTCCCGCCAAAAACGGGAGAGCCGAATTCTTATCGCCCATCTAGGATCTTTGGCAGATCCACCAAACGGGCAAGCCTGGCATCGGCATCCGCAGGGGAGCCATTCTCCCCCATCAGCACGGTGAAAAAGCCCATCTCACGCGCCGCACGCGTCGTGTACGGCAGGTCGTCAATGACGACGCACTGGCCAGGGTCGCTTTCCGCGGCGAATTCCAGGGCGATCTCGAAGGCCTGGCGCATCGGCTTGCAGTAAGGCTCGACGACGTGCACGTCCAGGATGGCGTTGAAGCAGCCGTCCAGCCCCAGGGCGTGGATGACTCGATAGGCATGGGCAGCGTCGGCGTTGGTGAAGATGAGCTTTTGGGCCGCCAAAGCCTCCAGCATGGCGCGCAGTTCCGTGTCCGGTTGCAGGTACTCCTCCAAAGGGAGAGCGTGGACAAAGGTCAGGTAGTCTTCCTCGTTCACGTTGTGGTTGGCCTGCAAGCCGCGCAGGGTCGTCCCATACTCACGAAAGTACCTATCCCGCAGGATTTCGATCTGCTCCGGCGTGAAGCCCAGCCGTTCCCGCATGTACAGGTTGATGCGCTCTTTGATGGCCGGCCACAAGCCGCAGGAGGCCGGGTAGAGGGTCTCGTCCAGGTCGAAGAAGATGGTGGTAAAAGGCATGGGGTTATTATGGTAGCCCTTAGGCTACCATTATAGTGGATAACTCGTACAATAGTAGCTCGAAGCTACTATAATAGGGACATGCCCATCCGACTACTGCCGCCTGAGGTTGCCTCCCAGATCGCCGCTGGTGAAGTGGTGGAACGTCCCGCCTCGGTGGTCAAGGAACTGCTCGAAAACGCCCTGGACGCCAGTGCGAAATCCGTCTCCGTGACGATCGGCGCGGCGGGCCGGAACCTGATCCAGGTCGCCGATGATGGCTGCGGCATCCCGGCTGACGAGCTGCCGCTGGCCGTCGCCCGTCACGCGACCTCGAAGCTGGCGCGCGCTGAGGAGCTGTTCGCCATCTCCACGCTGGGCTTCCGCGGTGAGGCGCTGGCCTCCATCGGCTCGGTGGCGCGGCTGACCATTACTTCGCGCACGGCGGACTCTGCCGCTGGCGCGCGTTTGCACGTGGAGGGTGGCGCGACCGGGCGTGTAGAGATCATTGGCGCGCCGGTAGGCACGCTCGTGCGGGCCGAGGACTTGTTCTACAACGTCCCGGCGCGGCTCAAGTTCCTCAAACAGGATATGACCGAGCGGCGCGCCATTGACACTCTGCTGGCCCGTTACGCCCTGGCTTATCCGCATGTGCGCATCAAGCTCACCGAGGGGAAGACATCCAGCCTGCAGACCAGCGGTGACGGCGACCAGCGCGCCATCCTGGCTGCGCTCTATGGGGTGGAGGTTGGCAAGCAGATGCTCGAAGTGCTGGCCGAAGAAACGGGTATGAAATTGACCGGTTTCATCAGCCCGACCGCGCTGACGCGTTCCAATCGTCGCGAGATCACCTTCTTCATCAATGGACGCTGGGTGCAAAACGTCCCCCTGTCCGCCGCGCTGCTGCAAGCCTATCACACCCTGCTGATGGTCGGACGTTATCCGCTGGCGGTCTTGTTCCTGGATGTCGAGCCGGCTGATGTGGATGTCAACGTCCACCCGGCCAAGGCTGAGGTGCGCTTCCGGGAGCAGGACCGTGTCTTCAGCTTTGTGCAGCGCGCCGTGCGCCGCGCCCTGCTGGCTTACGCCCCCGTGCCACAGGTCGCGCCCACTTTGTGGGGTACTCCGGCCAGGCAGGTTGACCCGGCGTGGTCATTCGCCAGTGACCAGTCATCAGTGACCAGTGATCAGTTGCCAGTTGGCACTGAGCCACCAGAAGTCCCCCCTCCATCTCTGCTCCCCAGCCCCCCTGCTCCGCCGCTCCACAGTCCCCCTGTTCCCCTGCTCCGCCTCATCGGTCAGATCGGGGCAACATACCTGGTCGCCGAAGGCCCGGACGGCCTGTACCTGATTGACCAGCACGCCGCGCACGAACGGGTGCTGTTCGAGAAGCTGATGGCGCAACATAATCTGAAGATCATTCCGTCCCAGGCATTGTTGACTCCAGCGGTCATCCACCTGCCCCCCCAATCTACCGAGACACTGGTTTCTAATCTGCCCATCCTCCAGCACTTCGGCTTCAAAGTCGAGCTTTTCGGCCCCAATACCTTCCAGGTGCGCGCCGTGCCGCTCCTGTTTGTAGACAGCGACCCCTCTGCCGCGCTGCGCGCCGTGGTGGAAGATTTCGAGGAAGACGAGACCCCCTTGCAGGCTGAAGTGGAAGCCCGCGTTGCTGGGCGCGTCTGTAAGCGGCTGGCGGTCAAGGCCGGACAGGTGCTCTCGCCCGAAGAGCAGCGCGCCCTGCTGAACGACCTGGAAACCTGCGCCTCGCCGCGCACCTGTCCACATGGCAGGCCGACGATGATCCATTTATCAGTGGATATGCTGGAGAGGCAATTCGGGAGGAGGGGGGCGCGTTAGTTCACCGCGAAGAAAAAGAAAAATGACCCCATTGCAAAGAGGTTGTTATACTACAGAGATCACAGAGAACACTGAGAGTTACAAAGAAGAACTCTGTGTTCTCTGTGGTGAGTTTTTTCGGTAGACAAGAATAAAATCTTCCAGGAGGCAAAATGGATTTGCATTTGAAAGACAAACGCGCCCTGGTCACCGGCGCCAGCCGCGGATTGGGTTATGCCATTGCTCTTGGCCTGGCGCGCGAGGGCTGCCACGTGGCAATCAACAGCCGCGACGCGGGGAAGATCTCTAACGCGGCGAACACCCTGGCTCAAGAGACCGGCGCGAAGGTTATCGGCCTGGCTGGTGATGTGGCCGACCCCGACGTGCCCAAGCAACTGATCGGCGATGCTGTCCGCGCCATGGGCGGGCTGGACATTCTCGTTACCAACGCCGGAGGGCCGCCCGCCGGGGCGTTTGAGTCCTTTGATGAAGCGACCTGGCAGAAGGCGATTGACCTGTCGTTCATGAGCCACGTCCGCCTCATCCGCGCTGCGCTGCCGCATCTTAGGCAATCCCAAGCCGCCAGCGTGCTGACCATGACCTCGTACTCGGTCAAGCAACCGATTCCCAATCTGGTGCTCTCGAACAGCATCCGCGCCGCCACCGTCGGCCTGACCAAGTCCCTGGCGCTGGAGCTGGGCAAGGATGGCATCCGCTTCAACTCCATTTTACCTGGCTGGACAGAGACCGAGCGCGTGGTGGAATTGATGACTTTCCGCGCCAATCAGAACGGAACAACGGTCGAGGAGGAGATTGCCAAACAGTCCAAAGACAGTCCCCTGGGGCGCATGGGCACGCCGGAGGAGTTCGCCAACGCAGCCGTGTTCCTCGTCTCGCCCGCGGCGAGTTACATCACCGGCGTCATGCTGACGGTGGATGGCGGGATGTACAAGGGAACGCTATAATTCACCACAGATGAAAGCAGATACGATTATTAACATATCTGTGTTTATCCCTTTCATCTGTGGTTTCGAAAAAAACACATTTTCCTCAAGGAGCCTCCTATGTCCGACCCACGCATTACCAAGCTCGCCCAAGTCATGGTGCATTACTCGCTGGCGCTCAAGTCTGGCCAGCAGTGCCAGATCCGTACCCACCCGCTGGCCGAAGAGCTGACCCTGGCAGTCTACGAAGAAGCCATCAAAGCCGGGGCGTTCGTCACCATCCTGAACAGCACCCCTGGCGCGGAAGAGATTTTCTACAAGTACGCCTCGGATGCGCAACTGGATTACGTTTCCCCCATCCGCAAGCTGATCACCGAGACCTTCGACGCCAGCCTGGCCATCTGGTCGGAGCATAACACCCGCTCGCTCACCGGCATTGACGGGACGCGCATGGCACGCGCCGCCAAGGCCGGCGCGCCCATCAGCAAGATCTTCTTAGAGCGCGCCGCCAGGAACGAGCTGCGTTGGTGCCTAACCGTCTATCCTACCCACGCCATGGCCCAGGAAGCGGATATGAACCTGAACGATTACCGAGAGTTCGTCTACGGCGCGATGATGCTCAACGAAGATGATCCGGTGGCCTATTGGAAGAAGACCGGCCAGGAACAGCAGAAGATGGTGGACTGGCTAAAGGGTCGCGACCAGGTTGTGCTGAAAGGCTCCAATGTGGACTTGAGCCTGTCCATCAAAGAGCGCGTCTTCATCCCCTGTGACGGGCAGCTCAACTTCCCGGATGGCGAGATCTTCACCGGCCCGGTCGAGGACTCGGTCAATGGCTGGATCCGCTTCAAGTATCCGGCCATCGAGTACGGGCAGGAAGTCACCGATATCCAGTTGTGGTTCGAGAACGGCAAGGTCGTCAAAGAGACCGCCAGCAAGAACCAGGAGCTCCTGACTGCCCAACTCAACGCGGATGCCGGTTCGCGCACCCTGGGCGAATTCGGCATCGGCACCAACTACGGCATCACCCGCTTCACCAAGAACATGCTCTTCGACGAGAAGATGGGCGGCACCATCCATCTGGCCGTCGGCTCCGGCTACCCGGAATCCGGCAGCAAGAACGACTCCGGCATCCATTGGGATATGCTGTGCGATATGAACGACGCCGAGATCACGGTGGATGGCGACCTTTTCTACAAGAACGGCAAGCCGGTCATCTAGCCATAAAATCTTCGCAGAGTGTTAACCGCGCAATAGAATACCATCCTTTCGAGGACATATTCTCATGATGAGCGAGAAAATTGCTATTCGAGACATGGTCGAAATTGATTGCCCTGTTATTGCCAATGCGTTTGCAGCCCAAGGATGGAATAAGCCGATCAGTCAATATTTCCGTTATTGGCAGGAGCACTTGGTTGAAAAACGCGATATTCTGCTTGCGGAGTATGAGGAACAATCTCTTCGGTTGCCTGACCCTCGGCAAAATGACCGGTCTCTCGGTCTGGCTGGGCCTGCTGACCATCGTCTTACTGATCTTCGGCTTCATATTGGTGGCTGGCTTCGTGGTCAAGATCGTCGCCAGCGACCTGATTGGCAAACTCATCCTGAACGCCGCCAGGCCGGGACTTGGCGAGCACAAAATCTGGCCTCTGCTGGTTGGCGTGGCGATCATCGCCATCTTGATCAGCCTGCCCTTCGTCGGCTGGCTGTTCAAGGCATTGACGATCTTCTTCGGCCTGGGCGCCGTGTGGCTTCTGGGCCGTGAGGCGCTGGCGAAGAGCCAGTTATCAGTAGCACGAGACTTCCGAAGTCCCCAAGACTTCGGAAGTCTGATTTTAGGACAATCCTTATCAGTTATAATTCCCTTATGCTCTCCCCCGAACAGATCGAGGTTCGCCTCGAACGAATTCTCCTGAAGGTACAAAAGCCCGGCCGCTACGTGGGCGGCGAGTTGAACGCGGTGGTCAAAGACTGGTCGCAGATCGAAACCAAGCTTGCCCTGATTTTCCCAGACATCTACGACATCGGCGTCTCCAATGTTGGGCTGAAGATCCTCTACGATCAGATCAACCAACGCCCGGACGCACTGGCCGAGCGCGCCTACGCTCCCTGGCTTGACATGGAAGAGGCTATGCGGGCGACCGGCATCCCGCTCTACTCGCTCGAAACGTACCGCCCGCTGGCTGGGTTCGACATCCTGGGCTTTTCCCTGCCCTATGAGACGCTCTACACCAACGCCCTCAATATCCTCGACCTGGCAGGCGTCCCGCTGCGTTCCGCCGAACGCGACGAGAGCCATCCGCTGGTCATCGCGGGTGGGCATGCCTGCTACAACCCGGAGCCGATGTACGCCTTCATGGATGCGTTCGTGATTGGCGAGGGGGAGGAGGTCATCCATGAAATCATCAACGCGGTGCAAAGAAGTAAAACGCAAAACGTAAAACGTGAAGAAGTACTGCGCGAACTGGCAAGCATTCCCGGCGTCTACGTGCCACGCTTTTATGAAACTCGCTATTTGGAAGATGGGACAGTTTCGCACGTCGAGGTGCTCGCCAAGGGCCTCGCCAATCTGGTCGTCAAGCGCATCGTCGCCAAACTCCCGCCCCCGCCGATCCGATTCATCGTCCCGAACATCGAAATCGTCCACAACCGCGTCTCGGTGGAGATCATGCGCGGCTGCACGCGCGGGTGTCGATTCTGCCAGGCGGGCATGATCACGCGCCCGGTCCGCGAACGATCCGTGCAGGAGGTGGTCGAGGCGGCCGAAGCAGCCATCCAGTCCACCGGCTTCGAGGACCTGGCCCTGCTCAGCCTGTCCTCTTCTGACTATTCGCGCATCATGGAACTGGTTACGGCAATCAAAGAACAGTTCAAAGAACGCAATATGATCGTCTCGCTGCCCTCACTGCGCATCGAAAGCGTCTCGGTTGAGTTGATGGAAAAGCTGAAAGACCGGCGTTCGTCCGGCTTCACGCTGGCCCCCGAAGCCGCCACCGAGCGCATGAGGCGCATCATCAATAAGTTCATCCCCGACGGGCAAATCCTGGAGACGGCGCGCGAAATCTACCGGCGCGGCTGGACGACCATCAAGCTGTATTTCATGATCGGCCACCCCTCCGAGACGCTGGACGACGTGAAAGCCATCGCTGACCTGTGCAAGGCCGTGCTGGCCGAGGGGCGCAAGATGGTGGGTGGGCGCGCCAAGGTGCACGCTGGCGTGAGCACCTTCGTCCCAAAACCGCACACGCCCTTCCAGTGGGTCTCTTGCGATACCGTCGAGCAGATCGAAGCCAAGCAAACGCTGCTCAAGCGTGAGTTGCGCGACAAGAACATCAAACTGACCTGGACCACGCCCGAAGATACCATGCTGGAAGCCTGGCTTTCCCGCGGCGACCGGCGCATCGCGGAGGTGATCCACACCGCCTGGAAGAACGGGGCCAGGTTCGACGCCTGGCAGGATCAGCGCCGCTACCCGGTCTGGCTGGAAGCCTTCGCCGCCAACGATCTCGACCCGGCTTTCTACACCCACCGTCCGCGCCGCGCCGACGAGGTCTTCCCCTGGGATCACATCTCGTCCGGCGTGCGCAAGAAATACCTGTTCGACGACTTCCGCCGCAGCCTGGAGGGCGAAATCCGCATCGACTGCCGCGAGCGTTGCTTCGCGTGTGGTATCCTGCCTCACTTCGCGCAAATGCGCCGTGAGAATCCGGGCGATACCTGGAAATGCCCGGAGGTAAAGTCGCCGGCATCCAATGAAAAGTTTTCAGTTATCTGTGTTCAGTCGTCAGTCTCTGAACACTGATTACTGCCCACTGAATACTATGCGCTTACGCATCACTTTCTCGAAAACCGGCGCCCTGCGCTACACCGGTCACCTC
>Ga0315293_10007220_pt1 | contig 10323 bp, 14 predicted proteins | sample YL17G13_20_MG_FD_203071 | JGI IMG/M metagenome (GOLD analysis project Ga0315293, IMG submission 203071) | Sediment microbial communities from Yellowstone Lake, YNP, Wyoming, USA - YL17G13_20 | ecosystem: Environmental > Aquatic > Freshwater > Lake > Sediment | place: USA: Wyoming | collected... | reverse complement strand
GCGGCCAAAGCTCTTGCTACGATCAAGGAAATGCCATTTGTCAAGAATATTTACGCGAAGGACAATACTGGAAAACATCCTCACACGGAAAAACCATTTTTTTCCACGACGATGGACACGGATACACATTGGATCGATGATATCAACACGCCAAAAACCAGCAAATTTTATATAACGCTTAAACCACAAGAAAAACAAAAAGTCAATCCAGCAATCGCTCTTCTCTTGGACATGTACAAGCAATATCCAAATTTTGACGCAGCGCTTTCACGTTATGCTTCCGATCCAGCGAAATGGAAAGCTTTCATTGTTGACATGCACAAGAAAAAGCCAACGGTTGGTCAAATCACACCAACGCAACACATGTCATTCGGAAGGGTGCCTCTTGAAGGCCAAGATAAAATATTGGTTGAAAGTCTCGAATGCATTTTCCGGTTAAAGGATATACCAAACGTGCAGAGAATTTCAATAGAAAGCGGAAAAATTACCGTTGGATATAGCGATGAACATTTCTTTGGAACGATGCCAATTGGCATTCTCGCAACAAATGCTCGTTTCAAGGAAAAAGCGAGCAAAAAATTGCTGGATTTGATGAAACTCCTTGATGTACGTGTTAAAATGTACACGGGCCTTGATGCCGCGTTGCAGAAAGAAATTGATGATCTTGAAGTCGGGAAAAGTGGAAAAAAAGTATCAAAAACAACCCAAACATCGCTTGGCATGAGTGTATTTGAAAAATTGAACCCAAACGTGAAAGCACGGTTAATTGATATCGGTCTCGACGCGGTTGATTTTCTTGAAGGCTTGCCATTCATGAAGGCAGTGAGTGTCATAGATAATGACGTGTATATCAATTTTACCTTTGAACCAAAAAAATCGATTAGCACCGATCTTGGCGCTGCATTGAAAATGAAGAGTTTTAATGATCAATTGGATGCTGCATATCCAAAATTACGCAAGGAATCACGAGATGCTTTTATCGAGCTGCTCGCCACGCTTAAAAAATATGATGGCTATGCTGCCGCGTTGCTAGAAACACGTCAAAGACGAGCTATTCCAGCCGTTAAAAAAGTAGAACCAACTCTTTCCGAAAAAGAAAAGAAAGTCATGGCAAATATCAAGAAGCTTCTCGTGAGCCAAGAAGATGTCGATGATTTCATGCAGATTTGGGAAGATAGTGGAGAAGATTATGAATTAGCCTTGGAAAGATATACAATATTCTTGGAAGAAGAGAAAGAATTAGGCGTTGTTGACGAGCGGATGTTTGATGATGCACCAGCGTGTAGTAAACGCGCTAGCAGGGATATCGTTGACAGATTCGAGACTGCTGAACCAAGTGAAAAAAATTTAGAAGAAGATTTTGAAGACATGGATGTTGATGAAGCCATTTACACGTTAGAAGGATACTTCAACGATTATTCATTCATGATCGATCCAGAAGGTGATGATTGCGAATCTTTCTTCGTTGATAGCGAAGGCATCGAGCGCCCGATCAAGGATTTAAAAACAGAAATAGATTCAATTGCCAGGAAGAAAACTAGAAAAACATTGCGAGATGCATTGAATAGTTTGCTCATTGCATTGAGACGCTAAAAGTGAAACGATGCAACGCCTTCGAGCACGTTTTCCGAACCGAAAGCATATCGTGCCTTCGATGCTCAACATCCTTTCTTTCAAGGAGCTAGTTGACGTTCGGAAAGAAATACCGAAGGAATTCATGAAAGGTACAGTCGAATATCATCAAAGCATGGTCAACGTGAGCAGGTATCTCGTGGAGAACCACGCTGCCAAGATCGATGCACGTTCAGTTCAAAAAATACGGGATGATATACGGCAAAATGATGCAGCGGTAAAATCTATCAAGGAAAGGATGAAGCTCAAGGAGCGAGTTCTTGGTTGCGCTGATAAACCAAGAGCTAAAAAGAATGATGCCGTCGTCATCGTCAAGATAGATAAAAAAGGATATAGAATGCGATTGACATCGACTGATATATGTCATATTGAATCTGTGTTGAAATGCGATTTTTGCATTCCATCGATGCGAAAATTAAATTACTTGTCATCATTCGAGTCCCAGGTAAAGAAAGGCTATATGACACGGTATATCTTGAAAGATTACATCGTTGCCATGGTAGTCGTCGCATCTAAAATCGTTGGCGCAAAACCGGAAACAATAACATCGGTCAAGATCATCGAAATGGCAGAAAGCATCGTCGCGACCGTGGCAACATCTTCTGGAAGTGGATTCCGGGTTGTTTTCAAGATGATAAAAGATGTGTTTCAAATGACATTAACCATCATCATGAAAACATCAACGGTGGAAATTACCGTTAAAGGCGAATGAAGAATGGATGATGGGAAGAAATTTTTCCTCTTGACCACGAGTGTTTTTATCATGTCACTCGTCATCATTTTTCTCTTGTATGATTTAATAGTTACAATGAATGCTCCTCCGCCAACACCACAGAATCCATCTGCGTCTACTGGTGTTGATATTTCAATGATAATAACGCAGGTACTCGTCATCATTGCTATTTCATCTGCTGTCTTACTCGTGGCAATCAAGTGGAAAGAAAAGAAAATAAAAGAAAGCAAAAACAACTCCAATTTCAAGCGGCTCATGAAAAGTAGACGTTAAATATTAAAAAAATCGTCAAGTGTCGTCGAAATTTGATCTTCAACACCACGACATCTCGGAACTTCTATCCGAATCGTCAAGCTTTTATCATTTTGGTATGTCGAAAGGACTGGCATTAGTTTCTCCATTACATCGCATCCCTTTCGATTGTTACAGTTGAAACACTTCATGTTTGATGAATTGCATTCTATCATGTGACCACCAAACAAAAAAATTCGGTAATTGATCATTCAGTTGCCGGATTTAAAAAACTACCGACGTGATCCGTGCCTTCGTTAAAGGAGAACTCTTTTCTATAATTAGTAGTGTATATTTCATATTGTATTTTTCATACCATGTAATTTTTCATACATAATTTTTCATACCATATCGTTTGCATATTCGAGCAAGGACTTTTCATTCCAATGGAGAAGCATGGCACTAAAGATTGCCTTGGCCACCGGTGGGCATACTGCATTTCCTATTTGCATGCAACGTTCATCGTAATTTCCGAAAAAAAAATAATCGGAAGGAAATCCCATCAAAATCTGCAATTCCCATGATGTTAACCGTCTTCCAAACCATTGACAACAACTTCGTGCATCCTGGCGGTGCCGCATGTTCTTGGTAAATGCTTTTAGTTCATGCGCTACTATAGTTGGATGTATTGGTTCAACATGTCTTGTTGGTCTCACGTCTGGATAATTTCCAGCAAAGAGTCTTCGGCGCTCGTGATACAAGCCAAAATCATTCGCCTTGAGAAAACGAGGATACGGAACGAATGGTGCTGCAAATGGGCTTTGCTCAAGACTCCAAAATCGAGGGCGAGTTTGCTCGATGATGTCGAGACACTTGTAAATGATCGATGGATCACGATCCCTGTTTCCTCGAATGTTTATCCCGGAAAAACCAGGGCATGGTGGTGAACAATGGATGATATCTGCCTTTCCCATTGTTGAAGCATCGAAATCAAGAATGTTTGTCTCGATGACTTCCGAATTATCGATGTTATGGTGATAGGTTTGCATCGCGAGATGCCAGTTGTCAACGGCGGTGTAATGATGCCCGCTCGATGCCATTTGAAAGCCACACGAAGCGCCACCTGCTCCAGAGCAAAAATCAAAGATGCGTAATTTCATGCGTCATTCTCTCCACGGCCACCAATCTTTTCTTTCTTCCCGTTCCTTTCGTTTCAATTTATCCATTCTTTTTTGTTCTTGAACAAGCCATTTCTCCCATTTAATTAATTCATGGCGACACATCCGGCATCGTTTCTCTTTCTTTTCCGTGTCGAAAACTCCGCCGCAATTCTCGCAATAATATCGTTGATTTTCTTTTGAAGGCTTGTTTTCCCATCACGCATCATTCATCCCATTCATTGCCGCATTTCTTGCACGTATAATACCATTGATCAAAAACATCTACGTGGTAGCACTTTGTATCGGTAGAACCACATTTCGGGCATTTCTTTTGAAGTCTATTCATACTCGTCGAATCGCCCGATCATTTTCGATAGCCGTGCTTTCTCGATTTCCAATCTCGGATCGTATTCACGACATTTACAACCGTTCGAGAAACACGGGTGGGATATGGGATGCGGCCCTATCCTCCCGTGGCGATTCTCGTGATGACCGCATTCGCAAATATTGCCGAACATCGTGTCGATTTCCTCTGCGGCAGTAGTTGCTCTTTCCGGTATCATTGATTCATGTCGAACGATCAACCAACACGCCATGATCTTTTCGTCTCGATCATCAATGGATTCGATTTCTTTCATCCTTTTCTTTATCTCTTCATCATATGTCATTTATTCTTCACTTTCTTCTTGTTTCTTTTTCTTGATGGTGCCTTTCTTTTTCTTGTCCTTGTAGAGCAAGTATTCATGAATAAACGGGAGTAATATTGGCTTTGACGATTCGACTGCCGGGATAGCATAAGCCAGGTAATCCATGATATCATCTATATCCACGTAAAATCTGTTCTTGTGCAATCTATCAAGCATCAAGACAACATCATAAAATGGCTTTGCATCCGTATTTAAATAATTATACGTGTTTTCGACAACATAATGTTCGAGGAAATTGAAATAGGGAATGACCTTGAACATGGATTCTGTCTTGTCTTTTTCGCTTGCCTTGACGTGTTTTTCCAGATCGGATCGAACAAGGCTCCGGTCTTGTTCCTTGTAAATCAACGTGCAAAGATGAATTGCTATGTCGAAATCTGACGTGGCAATGTCCGGTGAATAATCCTTGGCAACAAGAGCTTTCATGAAATTGAAAAAAGAGCATCCATTTTCATCAAAAATCTTCAATGCCTTTTCCTTCTCGATGCCTTCCAATAGTTCCGGGCGTTTTTCAGATAAAAACTCGAAGGTATCGGTAAAACCAGGCGACTTGATATCCACGCGTATATCAAACTTGATGACATTCTTCTCGTCAATTTCACGGCAGACGAGAATTATCTTGCTAACATTACTACTATAGAGCATTTTCTTGAAATTCTTTAACTTGAAAGCATTTTCTTCTTGGCCAGAAATATCGATGATAAAAATGATCGGCATGAGACGGTTAACCATGTATATTTGTTTTTCAAGAAAATCTTTAACATCCGTGACTTCCTCGTGGTAAACATCCGCTCGATTGAATGCTTCGTCCAATGTTATCGTTTTACCAGAATTTTCCTTGCCTATCACGAGAAGTTTTTTCGATGACGTGTCGTGAATGAAATTGAGCATCGCGTCTATTTCCTTCTCGTTCCCGCACACGTCACCAATTTTCTTGGCAAGGGATCGTTTTTCCAATTTTTCAATGTTCCTGGTAACGGTGATGCCCATTTTTGCCAATTCTTGCTTGACATCATCGAGCTGCTCTGGAAGAATGCCGTTAGCAAGGCATGCCGTTTCCATCTCTAGCTTGAACCGTTGCATTGACTCCACGATGAGATTCAAGGTCTTGGCTTCAACGTGATTTTTCTTCGCCATGCCTTTCCATCCCGCACTTGCACGAGTTGAAGACTGATCGTTTTCTGGTGCTTCATTTCTTGAAGCGATTTTTCGAGGTTATCAAGAACATTCGTGTCATCCTCGAAAACACGATAAACACTATCATTATAGTGTTGCATCAATTCAATGATTTTCGACACCTTGGATACCACGTATGCTTCATAATTGGTGAAACCAATGAAATGAATATCATATACTTTTCTTTGAAAAAGATGCTCGCGTATCCATGTTTCTGTTTCTATTTTATAATTTTTTTGCCTGCCAGTAATGATGACTTTTCTTGATGGATCGTGGCAAATCAAATCGATTATTTCTGGAAATGGCTGAGCTTCGAGATATAATTTTCCAAGCACGGCTTCTAAATTTGAAATATCTTGTTTCTTGTGCGGGGATTTATTGCACGTGTCATCAAGATCGATGATATCTGTCATGGAAGAATAAAAGAAGGATGAAGATAAAAATGGCACGGCGAATGAGAATGGCCAAGCATTCATCGAATGGTTTTATAAGTTATCGAGATGAATGTATTTTCATATCTTTAATTCGTGAGTATCATGGCAAAAAAATCAAGTAAACCTAAACCAAAGTCATCCCAGGAAGAAAAGTATATGGAACTAAAAGAACATCGCCTGAAATTGATCGAAGGCGAAAAGATGAAGGAACATATGAAAGGCCGAGACAAATCATGCCCTTGATTTCTTTTTATCGTTCTTTTCTTGTTTAACCATTACATGACGATTGGAATAAAAAGGCTTATTTAGACATTCGTCGTTAGTATCGTGATCAACGATGTTCCAGATTGAACCTCTTGCACCTCCAGCAACGATTGATAGCGTTGAAAATGCCTTGTTTTTTTCAATACTCGCAGTCATCATCATCGTGGCTGCGGCGATCATTGCCTTGTATTATACGGATGTCGATGAAAGAACAAAATTAGCACGAGAAATAAAGAATAGGAAAAAAAATATACAGAAATCAAAATCCGGGCATTCTTCAATGGAAAAAGGAATTCCCAGGCGAAGAATATCCACGAGACCACCGTATCGTGGAAATACACGGCGATGATCACGCGTATTGGTAAAGAGCGCCAACAAAACATTCATCGCATAACTCCATGAACATGGTCTTGTCCTCGACGCGCAAGATCATGCCTTTCTTTTCGCAATGCTGGCAAAATCCAGGCGTTCTCTTGATCATCCATTCATCATTGATTTTAAACGGCATTGTCTTGTTCACCTTATTCGACACAAATTGACAAATCATGACTTTCTTTTTTAACACCATCCTTGAAACCAAATCCCTTGATCACGGCATACGCGGCAACATCATTGTCCTGGATGCGTGCCAGGTTTCGCACGATGTATCGATGCCCGTTGTATTGCTTGTTATAAATATCAACGACACCAAGCGTCACGAGGTCTCGAACGATGCTAGGGATGTTGTTGACAACTCTATCAGCGTGCTCGAATTCTTCATGAACATAACGCCGTATATTTTCGACCGTGAAATATTTTTTATTGAAACGCAAGAGATAATCAGCAGTGTAAAGAAACGCATATTTCCGGTTCGCGATTGAATTCAAGCATTTCTTGCACGTGAATCGATTTTCTCCCTTGAGAACGCCGAGTGCCATCTTGTTCGTGTTAACCTTGGTAGCCCGCTTGCATATCGAGCAGTTCGACCGTATTTCCGGATCGGAAAGAACGGAAAAAAATTCATCGATATCGTTTGTTTTCATCTTTCTCTCGCCGCCTCTTGTTCTTTCTTGCCAAACTCCTTCCTCGCATCGGATCGTGATTCATGCTGCTTGAGTTGTTCGGTGCGAACACGTTCCACGTGCTCTTTTTCGATAGCTGGAGCAAACATCTTTGGAAGAACACCCTTCAATGTATCCCAGTTATTGTCCAGGAAGTTATTCATTGATCTTTCAGCAGCAGCCACCTTCTTGGTCATGGTCACGTTCACTTCTTCCAGGTCTTTTTGAGCAATCAACCATTTTTGCACGAGATCGAAATATCGTGCCACCGGGTTATTCGACAATGCCGGGTTGGTGATCGATGCATCATCGACCGTCGAGATTGTTTCTTCTGCTATTGATTGTTCATCATCGGCATTCTCAACAACGCGGCTTTTCCGCCCTGGAACTGAAACCTGGATGACCTCGATCATGGTCATCTTTCCGCTTGCCTTGCCAGGATACATCACCAGTTCACCGGCCGAGACTTTCTTGAGCAAGGTGCACCCAGCCATGATGAACTTGCTTGCCGATTTCCACTTGGATCGTCCACCAGTTGCAGAGTAAAGCTCGTTGAAAGCAACTTTATCATCTGACTTGGTGATCATGTGGAACGAGTATTGTTCGTCAACACTCTTCACGCCAGGTTTTTCCGCCTGGCTCGCGTCGTCGCCAGCACTTTCTGGCTGGCTATCGATGTTACCATTTGATTCGTTGTTCATGTCTACCGCCATTACCATTCGTTATTCACCAAGTTATTTTCATACTTCACTATATCAGGATATACTTACAATAAAGAGTATTTAAATTTTTAGGTTTTAACAAGGATCAAAATTCATATCCTTGATTGATCATGCGCGTGACGACATCGATTATTGCATCCATCATGGAAATGCTGCGTTTTGCATGACGATGAAGCACTGCTTTCAAGACACCCATGCCGCTATCCTCGATCTGTTCTGGAGTCATCGCGTCTATGGCATCTGCAAGAGCGTGACCATTTAGGCGTTTAACTGGTAATTTTATTCTTGGTTCATCAGCCTTTGCTTCTTCTTTCTTGGAAATACCTTCTTTCTTCAGAGCACGTGGTTTTGGAACGACCTTTTTCTTTGTTGTTTTTGATCCCGCCTTGCTATCTGATTCTTCAACGATGGTCTTTGCTGGCGATTCCACGATATCTGGCACGCCACTTGCTTTCCCGTCGCCCGTCATTCGTTGATTCACGCGCTCGCGCGGCTCATCGACGGGTATCCCTTTGATCGGGAGGGCATTCGGGGCAGGTGGCTGTTCCTTTTTTTCATCGATTTCATTCCTTTCGGCAGCTTCTTTTTTTGCCTTGAGAGCTGCCAGTCGTTTTTGCATTTCACTCGTCATCGTCGTCATCCTCGATTTCTTCTTCATCTTGTTCTTGTTGACTCCATATTTCTTCAAATCCACACAATGAATAGCCGATGTCTCGATCAAACTGCTTGTATTCTTCTTTCGAGAATTCTCCATCTAGAAATGCTATTTTCATCTTGTTCAAATCGATTTGACTCGAAATCCATTTCATGATCGGTTTCTCGTCAAATCTCCATATTGGCTTGCCGTTTTCAATCTTCTCGACCATCGGATGCACCTCTGGATCGCCGAGCATCTCGATATCATAACCATTTTCTTCCAAATCTTCCTTCGTCAATCGTCGTTTTGTTTTATTCATTGCTGATCACTTCTTCTGCTTTTGTTTTTGCATTGATTGCTTGATCAAGTTCGCCCTCGCGTTCCGCGACTTTTGCCATTTGCTCGTCAGTCAATAAACCGTTCAAGAGCGAATCGTAAAAGTTGATTGCCTTGACCAGATCGGTCAAGATATCCTTATCATTCGTCACTTGCTTCGTGATCTGGATGTTGCCATCCATCTTGAAAAACTTGATGCCTTTCCTGGTCAATTGCTCGATCATCTTGTCATCTTCTTCGACCATCAGCGTGACTTTTGTCCAATCTTTCCGGCGCAAGATGACGTTGTAAAGATACGATGACGTTGCGGTGTTCCCTTCCGGGCGCTGGATGATGATCATGCCTATTCATCCTCCGTGGGAACAGCGTGCAATTCATTGTATGATTTGCCCACGTCCTGGCAACCGGCGCAACAATTCTTTTCGCCAAAATGATAGCCAAGGCATGTCTCTGCATTGCCACATCCTTCACGGCCTGGAACTGTTAATCTACCGCATTTAACGTGTGCAGCGCCAACGCCTTTTTCCCAATTGATCTTGTCGCCGGTTTTTATTATCATGCCGCATTTCAAGCATTTACCGGGATATTTTGCCAGTATCATCATCGTTGTTCACCATTCACTCATTCGTTACCATGCATTGTATGAAAAATATAGTATTTAAAGTTTTACATTTTTAATATTGTATATTTCGTATTGTATGAAAAATTATGTATGAAAAATTATGTATGAGAAATTATGTATGAAAAATTACATGTCACCACCGGTTGTTAGGCGTTAACTCCATCGGTGCCATCTTGGTCTCGCGCCATCCCCACGCCCGATCAAAATCCCGAGATTTCATTTTTTGTCGTTCCGCGATATCGATGATTTCATCGACATGATACACGACCTTGTGCGATGCCGGGAAATCCAATTTACGTTCGCCGGTCGATGGATTGGTGCTCAGCCTCATTCTTTCAAAAAGAACGATGCTTTCTTTGCCAGAATATTGCATCATGCCGATGATGTTATCGATATGAGCGTTTCTTTCGTACCAAACTAATGGAGATATCAGTGGTTGCCTGCCGCTGGTGATGTATTTTTTCACGTGCGCGTCGTTGATCGATGCGAATAGATCGATGAATGCCAATCGATGTTCTGCCGTCGTTTCCACGAACTTCACGAGATCAACCAATCCAGTTTTCTTGACATCGAAAGTCGGAACGCTCGATGGATCGTAGTCAAATAACGGGGCTTGATCGATCAGCACT
>Ga0315293_10007218_pt1 | contig 10325 bp, 5 predicted proteins | sample YL17G13_20_MG_FD_203071 | JGI IMG/M metagenome (GOLD analysis project Ga0315293, IMG submission 203071) | Sediment microbial communities from Yellowstone Lake, YNP, Wyoming, USA - YL17G13_20 | ecosystem: Environmental > Aquatic > Freshwater > Lake > Sediment | place: USA: Wyoming | collected... | reverse complement strand
TTATTGGCCAAGGCCTTTTCCACCGTTTCCAGCCTTCGTAACAGCTGGGCGTTGCCGATGAAGTGAAGAAAGGCGAGGAGGCGGCCATCCGCTTCCAGCCGGCGACCTACGAGGCTCCCCTCGTCAGCCATGCCTTCCCCACGAAACAGACGCTCATCCACAAGCAGAGCGACAAGGAAACCAGGGAGACCAGGGATTTGGCGGCCGGCAACTATACTCTGAACTTAAAAATTACGGACAAGATTTCGGGTAACACCTGTACCAAGAAGTTCGATTTCACGATCAAATAAGTTCGCCCGGCCCGCTCACTTCAGCTCCTTTTCGATCTTGGCCATCAAGGCTTTGACGTCCGGCTGGTTGGGGTTTAGGCGAAGCGAGGCGGCGAAGGCGTCAATAGCTTCCTTCTTTTGTCGCGTTTGATAGAAGCAGAAGCCGAGGGAATTCAGGAGCCCGGTGTCGCTGTTATAGATTTTGTTGCCCTCGAGGAAATCATCGATGGCTTCTTTATACAGGCCTAGGCCCATCTTGGCCTTGCCCTTGATGAGATAGTAGCCGAACCTCTGTCGCGCATCGTTCTTAACCTTCTCGATGAGCGCCAGCGCCTTGTCGTACTTTCCGGTCCGGACCAAGAAATTGGCGAATTCGACGAGGTTCTCGACGGAGTCCGGCTTCAGCACCAGGGACTTTTCAAAACAGGCCTCGGCCTTGGCGGCCTCTCCGGCCTTGTCGTATTGGTACGCCAGCGAGGAATAATAGAGGAAGACATTGGCCAGCGGGAAGCCCTTGCTGAGTGTGACGGGATGAGGGATGGCCACCTGGGGGGAGACGACGAAATTGGAGGTCTTGGTATCCAGGATTTTCCCCTCGGCGTTCTTGAGATGGAGGACGACTTCATAATAATCCGGCGGAAAATCGGCGGCAGGAACGGCCTGCCCGATATTGATGACTCCGCTTTTGGGGAAACTCGAAAGCTTGATCGAGAACGACTTTTGCATGGCGTCCTTGCCCTTCAACCCGCGAATGAGAACCGCCACTTCGCCGCTCTTCCAAAGCTCTTCAGGGATGCGGATCGCATCGGCGAGGAAGGCGACCTCTTCCCGGGGACTGATTGTTGCATTTGGATCGATGAAGAGCTGTTTGTCCATGGTCCTGAACGCCGCGTGGACGGCGGCCGCAGAGGCTTGGAGTTTATAGCCCATGACCGGCCCGACAATCTGCGGAGGACCCTCGTCTCCCGGGATGGCCACATTTCCCTCATAGATTGAAAATTCTTTTCCCACGGAATTCTGGAGGAAAATTGTCAGCTCATACGTCCCTTCGATGACCGGAAAGGAATCCTGGACGGACAGCCCGTTGGCCCAGATATTCTCGGCCTGGTCGGGCGAAAAATAGAGCGGGAAATCCTTGGAATACTGGAAGATAGTCGTCTCGCTTTTCTTCAGGCTCACGTCCATCTTGAAATTGCAGAAATACTGATTTTTGGGCTCATAGAAATCGACGGAAAAACTCTTGGGCGACACGGCGAAATGAAGGAAGCGGATGCCCAGAATCGGCTCCTCGAGCAAGGCCGTCCGCGTCGTGCTTTCGATATAATTCGTCATGTATTCTGTGCTGACAAACCCTTTGTAATTGAGAAAGTGGGTGGCGTAGGCCGCACTGATGTTCTTCCGGGGGGAGTCATAAATATCCTTGAGAATAATGTTCGACTGGGGCGACGGCTGAAACGCGTAGGGATACTCGCCCGGAATCAGGGAAATGGAGACCCCGGCCAGGGTCGGCGCCAATTCCTTGATTTTATTATAAACGGCTTGGCCGTTCGTGACGTCGAGCCCCTGGGTATTCACGAGGAGGCTGGCCGGCCCGTCGGAAGCCGGGTTATAAAGCTTGAATTCGCCCGAACCGCCGCGTTGATAAAAAACCAGGGAGAAATAGGTCGGCAGCTTTTTCGCGGCATCGCCGTAATAATACCAGACCTGGCAGGTGTAAATTCCGGCGACGCCCTCAAACCTCTCGATGTTGACCGGAGCGCCAAGGATAATGTATGTCCGACCCATGTCCGTCATCCAGCCCTCGCGGGTGGTGCCTCTTCTGTAAAACGAGTTGGCGTAGTTAAAGCGCCTGATGTGCTCCATCTTGAACTCGTTCTCGGGCGTGCTGGGCGTCGGGTCTCTCTGCTTCCAGAACGTTTCGATGAAGATATCCCGCTCCCTGTCCACGGCGAGCTTGAGAAAAACGTCCTTTTCGACGGGCAGGATGATATAGCTCACGAGCTTCAGCCACTCTTGGTATTTCAGGGGGAGGTCTTTCTCCCGGAGCGAGGGCAGTTCTTTTTTCTGGTCGGCGGAAGCAAGCAGCGGACCGAAGAGGAACGGAAGGGCCGTCAAAAGGATAATCCAAAAACCTCGAAATCTGATTTGGCGTTTGCTCATGTTCCTATTTCCTGTATCATCAAGAGAAACGGATAAGGCCAGGGGAGCTGACCATGCACGCTACTTCATGCAGCTTTGGATCAGGGCATCCAGTTTTTCCTTTTCCTGGGCAGGAAGGCCGGCATAAAACATGTTTTTGTATTTCATGAAATAATCCAGCGCCAGCGCTTTGTCTCCTCGGGCGAGATACGTCAGCCCTAAATTATAAAGAGGAAAGCCAAAGTCGGGTTTCAGCTCGACGGCCTTCTTCCAATTCTCAATGGCTCCGTCCGCATCTCCGGCCATATTCAAAGCCGATCCCAGGCCGTTATAGGCCGATGGGTAACGCGGGTCCAAGGCGATCGCCTGCTTGAAATAATCTAACGCCTGCCGCAGCGGATCCGGTTGCCGGGTTTTTAGGAACAGGGAAAGGTGGAGCGAGCCGAGGTTATTGATGAGGTTGGGATAATTGCTATCCAGCGCCAAGGCGCGCTCATAGGCCTTGCGGGCCGCGTCATAGTTGCCTTGGCTCCAGTAGGCAACGCCCAGATAGTTCCAGACCTCGGGGTCAAAATCGATGAGGGCCAGCCCTTTTTTAAGAACCTCGACGGCTTCATCGAAACGTCCTCCGTCGACCAGAAAAATACCGTAGGTTGTCATGATCCGGAAACTCGAAGGGTTGTTCTGATAGGCATCGAGGAGGACCGATACGGCGTCTTTGAGCCTCTTCTGTTTTTTATAAAAATTGGCAAGGTGCGTATAAGCGAGGTCGAAGTCCTTCCGTTCGGCGATGATTTCCTTTAAAAGCGCAATCCCTTCCTCGACTTGGCCCTTGGAATAAGCCGAGACGGCCTTCATGCATTTGGTATGATAGGGGAGGAGAGTCTTTAAATCATCTTTTTCTGTGAAATTTTTTTTGGCCGGCGCTTGGTAAGATGCGACATAACCCAGGCTTCGAAGCTTTTCTTGCGTTTCCCGGTCCAATTTTTGGCCGGCGGTCCCTTCGGCCGGAGCGGAGAGCGTTTTCAAGAGGCGTTCGTATTTTTGCCGTTGAGTTCCAAGATCGGCGCTCGCCGCCAGGTTATTCTGCTCATGAAAATCCGTTTCGATATCATAGAGTTCGGGGATCGGCGAATCCATAAATTTTTCGCGGCCTTCGATATACCCCCTGAGGGGGGCCCAGCCCCGGTTATAGTAGGCGGTCAGCGCTTCAAAATAAATGGGCCGGGCGGGCAGTTCCTTTCCCTTCATGAGCGGTGCAAGCGAGCGGCCTTGGAGCGACGGCGGGGCTTCGATCCCCAGAAGATCGCAGATCGTCGGGAAAATATCGATATGGCACACATTTTGGGCTGCGCTTCCGGCCTTCCCTCCCGGTGAGAATATGATCAGGGGCACCCAGAGCGTGGCGTTGTAGGCGAAATAGCCGTGGGTCATCTCGCCGTGCTCCCCGAGGGACTCGCCGTGGTCGGCGGTGAAGACGGTCAGCGTTCTCTTGCCGAGATTTTTATCCTTGAGAAAGCCAAAGAGTTTCCCCAGGGCGGCATCGACATAGGCCACCTCACCGTTATAGGGGGAGTCCTTGTATTGCGTTCGGAAAGGCTCCGGCGGCTCGTAAGGCTGGTGAGGATCGAAAAGATGGATCCATAAAAACCAAGGACTTCCTTGATCGGCAAGCCAGCGAAGGGCGAGCTGAATGACGACCTCGGCCTTTCGCTCGACGAAGGTCAGGTCGTTCGGGCCCTGGCTGCCGTAATTATCGTCGTAGACATCGAAGCCCGTCGTCAGCCCGAACCTTGAATCCAGGGGAAAAGCTCCGACGAATGCTCCCGTGGCATACCCCCGGCCCTTCAGCCAGCCAGGCAGGTTTGTCAATTCCTTGCGGACGATAAAATTGGCGTTGTCGTGAACGCCGTGGACGAGCGGCGTCAGGCCCAAGAGAATATTGGCGTGGGATGGAAGAGTCAAAGGATTGTGAGCGAAGGCCCGCCAGAACAGGAATCCTCTTTGCGCCAGGGCGTCGATGTTCGGCGTTTTGAGCACGGCGCTGTTATAGCAGCTCAGCCGGTCGGGAGTCAGCGTGTCGATCGTGATGAGGAGAACGTTGGGACGATCTTTCAGGCTTTGGGCGCGGAGAGCAGGAATATTAAAGAAAATTAGAAAAAGGGCCATAAAAAAAAGATATTTCCATCTGTGAGCAGCCGGAGACATCGTAAAAGATTTTATCACATCCAGCGGACGAATGTCATTGCGATAGGCAAACCTGATATGCGGGCTAGGGGATGAAATGTCAAGGAAGGGACCGACGGAGAGCCCGCGCTATTGACAGGGATTTGAGGCTTGGGATACATTTTGGTTGAAACGCACGAACGTGAACGGATGAAAAAAAGTCTGGTCCTCCCTTTAATTGCCGTGTTGGTCGCGGCCTCTGTCGTCGCCGTCTTTGTCCTGAAATCCAAAAAGGAAATGAGAGCCGCAGGACTCAACCTGCTCTTTATCACCATCGATACCTGTCGCGCCGACCACCTGGGCGTCTATGGCAGCCGGACGGCCCGAACACCGGTCATGGATGACCTGGCCAGCCGGGGGATCCTTTTTGAGAACTGCTATACTCCGGTCCCCTTAACGCTGCCATCGCATTGCTCAATGTTTACGGGACGGTACCCCATCGGCCATAATGTCCGCAACAACGGCAGCTATTTTTTGAATCCCAGCCAGATGACCCTGGCTGAGAAGATGAAAGAACAGGGGTATCAGACTGCTGCGGTTGTGGGTGCGTTTGTCTTGCTTTCCAAATTCGGCCTGAACCACGGTTTTGATTTTTACGACGATACGCTCGACACTCATAAAATATACAACAATTTTAGTTCCGAAATAAATGCGAGCGAGGTGTTGGGAAAATTCCGACGGTGGTTTGCCAGACGGGACGACCGGAAGTTTTTCGCCTGGCTTCACTTTTATGATCCGCATGCCCCCTATACCCCTCCTCAGGATTTTGCCGCCCAGTTCAAGAATGATGCCGAGGGATTGTACTCCGGGGAAGTCGCCTTCGTCGATTTCACCATCGGTCAGCTCATCAAGGACCTTGAGAATAAGGGAATCCTCGGCCAGACGCTCGTCGTCATCTGCGGTGACCACGGCGAGGCTTTTGGCGAGCACCGGGAATTCAAACACGGAGTCTTCTGTTATGAGGAAGTCCTGAAAGTCCCGCTGATTTTTTACAATCCAAGATTGTTTCCGGAAGCGCGATCGGTCCGACAGAGAGTGAATCTGGTTGATCTCTTTCCCACGCTCTGCGAGCTCTACGGTCTGGATACTCCGAAAAGTGTCCAGGGCCTCAGCTTGGTCGGCCTGCTTCAAGGCAGACCGGAAAAAACGGAGAGAACATTCTATATCGAAAGCATGTTCGGGAAGGAAGAGATGAACTGGGCCCCGCTGACGGGTCTCCTCTCCAGCCGCTATAAATATATTTCCCTGCCTCAACCCGAGCTCTATGACCTGGACTATGACAAAGAGGAAAGTCACAATCTGGTCCAGGAAAGAAACGACTTGGTCCGGAAATTGGACGGCGACTTAAGGCGGCTCGTCACGGAATTCTCCGACCGGAACATCGATTCCCGGAGAAAATTGACGGCGGAGGACCGGGAGCGCCTTCAGGCTCTCGGCTATATATCCTCGTCTTCCAACAAGTCCTCAAAGGCCGTTGACCCGAAGACTGGGATTGTCCTGGATAATGAGACGAGAGCCTGCTACGACGAGGCCAAGGAAGGGAACGCGGATGCGGCCGAATCGCGTCTCAAGGAATTGGTCAATCAGTATTCCGGAGTCAAGACCCCCGCGCTCTATGACGCGGAGTATCTCATCCGCATGAAGAAGAACCAAAAAAGAGAGGCCATGGACGTGTTGAAAAGAGCTATGGCCGATTTTCCGAGGGTTGACCGTTTCTATGTCCTCTACGCTCTGAACGCCTTCCAGATGAACGAGGACCAGGATGCCGAACTGAAATGCCGCGAACTCCTGAAGGTCAATCCCCTGTTTTCGAGCGCCTACATCATCCTCGGCGAAATATCCGTCAGGAAAAAGCAGATTCCGGCGGCCATTTCCTATTTCCGCAGGGCGCTGGAGATTGAGCCTCAGAATATCCTATTAAAAATCAAATACACGGAACTCCTCATCTCCCAGGAAGACTATGTCTCGGCCATGACGGCCTATGAAGAGCTCCTGGAGAATGAGGATGTTCAGCGGGACAGCGGCCTGCTCTTTAAGATCGGTCTGTTCACCGCCAAGTATGGGAAATCGGAGAAAGCCGAGGAATTGATGCGGCGGGCTATCGAGCTCGAGCCCAGGGGAAAGTACTACTTTTATTACGCCCTGATCCTTGCTAAAAACAATAAAGTGGAAGAAGCCTTGAAGAATATGGAGATGGGTTTATCCCAACATGGAAATGAGTTGAGCGCGGAGCAGCGACAGATCGCCCAAAAAGCGATCCAGATGTGGAAACGCTAGACGTTTCTTTAAGGAGACTGAACTGCCCGGTGCTTTCGGGACGGTCGCCTTCCTTGCAAAACATATAAATAATCCATATTTTTGGAAGACGTACAAATATTTGGATTTTGGCTGGGGAGCGGTCGCCGGATACAGTTCCTTAATTTATTGATAAATAATGAATTAAAATTATCCGGCCCCAAAAAGAGACTTGGCATAAATATTGCTTATTTATTAGATAGAGGCGGCAAATGTATATGATTAAAAGGAGGTGGTTTATCAGGCCGGAGAATGTCTATTTTTAAGGGAATAGGTTGAGTGAAGTCTTTCACTCCAAGGAAGGAAAAATGGGACACCTCGCACAGAGGTGAAAAAGGAGGGCTAATTGAAAAAAGCTTTTAGCTTACTCATTTTGTTGTGTCTCGCGGGGGCCTTCTCCTTCGCTCAGGATTACGGCGCCGTCAAGGGCACGGTCACCGACCCGGAAGGGAATCCTCTTCCCGGCGTTAACGTCACCTTGACCGGCTCCAAAACACCCCCCCGAACAACCGTTACTTCTGAAAAGGGCAATTTCAGGTTCCTCAACCTGCCCGTGGCGTCCGACTACGCGGTTAAATTCGAGCTCCTGGGTTTCAAGACAATCCTCCGCGAGAAACAGGTCATTTCTTACGGGAAAGACGTTATCTACGATGTCAAAATGGAGCAGGCCACACTGGCTGAGGAAGTCACGGTCGTGGGAAGAACCCCGGTCATCGACACCAAGAGAACTCAGGTGGGTGTCAACATTACTTCGGATCAAATCATGTCCTTGCCCACATCCAGGAACCCCTGGGTCATGATGGCCTTGGCTCCCGGCATGATGATCGACCGAGAAGACGTCGGCGGAAGTGATGCAGGCCAGCAGTCAGCTTACTACGGACACGGAAGCTCCGGCGGCGACCAGACCTGGAACGTGGACGGCGCCAACATCACCGACTATTCCGCTCTCGGCGCGGCACCAGCTTACCTCAACTTGGCAAGCTACGAGGAATTGCAGATCAATTACGGAAACAACGATGTCCGCACCCAGACGGGGGGAGTCCAGATCAATTTCGTCACAAAAAGGGGCGGAAACAACTTTTCCGGATCTTTCTACATGGATGCCGAGGACAAGAACTGGCAGTCTAAAAATTTCACGACTGAGCTCAAAAACCAGGGATTCCAGCCACCCGGAATCAACAGGATCTATCTCTATGGCGCCAATTTCGGCGGACCGCTTATCAAGGACCACGCCTGGTTCTATGGTTCCTGGGGGATCCAGGACCTCCACACCTTGACTATTTCCGGGGCCAAAGATGACACCTGGCTGCAGTCCGGTTATGCCAAGCTGGATTTCCAGTTGTCCAAGAACACCCGGGCGAGCGGCTTCCTCGAGTACGACAGCAAGATTAAGTTCGGAAGGACCGCCTGGGGCTCTTCTTACCAGGCACCGGAAACGCTCTATAACCAGGATGGGCCGACCTACATCGTCAAGGGCGAACTCGAACAGATGTTCGGGAACCTCTTCCTCAACGCGAAGGTGATCTATTCCCATAACTCCTTCTACCTGCACCCGGCTCTTGGATCAAGGCAACCCTTTGGGCAGGGCCCCATTATGCGGCGGACGTATTCTCCGTCCGAATACCACACGGGCAACGTCGATGACTACGGAACGGTCCGGCCCACGTTCAACGTCAACTTCAACGGAAACCTGTTTGTTGAGGACGTCCTGGGGGCCAATCACGAGATCAAGTTCGGCGCCGACTATGTCCAGTCCACGGTCTCGACCTATGATTTGTACCAGGATAATTATGAGGTTGTCGACTACGGAGACGGTTGGGTTGAAGCCTGGCTGCACCAGGATTATCTTCTGAATTTGTGGCTGGCCAAGTACGCCGTGTTCGCCCAGGACACGATGACCTGGGGCAAATTCTCGCTGAACCTCGGGCTCCGCTTCGACATCGAAGACTCCAGAGCCAAGAATGAGCACCAGCCCGCATCCCCGTGGCTTTCCAAGTATCTGGGTGATATCACTCTGACCGAGGCCAAACCGCCGAAGACTTTGAATACGCTCTCCCCCAGGCTAAGCCTGATCTATGACCTGACCGGCGACGGCAAAAACGTCTTCAAGATCAACGTGGCCCGGTATGGCTCCCAGAGCGGATACAACCTGGGCGGATTTATCAACCCGCTCGGCTGGCGCGAGATCGACCTGCGCTGGGTGGATAAAAATGGAGACAACAAACTCCAAGCCGACGAGCTTTTCGGCACGGACTGGGATACGAGCGAGCCGACCGTCGATCCTCTTAACCCTGACGGCTGGTCCTACTATTCCGGTTTCGACCTCGCCAATCCCCTCAGCTCGACACCCTTCAATAAAGTCGATTCCAATTATACCTCGCCCGTCCTGGATGAACTCTCGGTGTCCTTCGAGAAGGAAATCATCTCCGATTTCGTGGCCCGAGTCGAGTTTTTCTACAAGAAATCCCATAACTTGACCTGGGACAAGGGAATCATGTCCGACGGATCGATCGAAACTGCGGACAATTATTATGTCGCCGGACATAACAGCCAAATCGACAAAGACTACTACGGACGTTACGCGTATCCTTCGGCCTCCTACAGGACGAATTCCGAGAATTCGTATACCCGGTACATTGCAGGGGAGCTCGTGCTGAAAAAGAGGCTCTCCAACAACTGGATGCTGGACGGCTCGATCACCTATATGGACTGGAAATACTTCTACGGCGGCGACTATTTGAACCCGTCCAATGTTGTCTACTATGACGGGGGAGTGCAGGCTCCTCAGAGCGGCGGTTCCGGTTTCAGCGATGTTTTTGTCAACTCTCGCTGGATGGGAAAACTCACCGGCCTCTACCAGTTCCCCTTTGGGCTCAACGCCAGTTTCACATTTCTAGCAAGGGAAGGCTATGTCATCCCAACCTATGTCAAAGTCACTATGCCCAGAATCGGGAGCGGACGGAACCTTTACGGCCATGCGGGAGGAGGCGGCCTATTCGGAGACACCCGTCTTTCCAACTTTACAGAGCTCAACCTCAGGTTGGAGAAAGTCTTCAAGCTCACAGAAGCGACGACCGTTGTCGTCGCCGCAGACGCCTTCAACGCCCTGAATTCCAACACGACCCTGGCCAAAGTCGGTCAAATCACGTCCACCAAATTCATGGTGACTCAGCGCATCCTCAACCCCAGAGTGTTCAGGTTCGGAATTCGGTTCACCTTCTAAGCCATTCTCCCGTACGAGTTCAAAGCCCCTTCCGGGTTCACCCGGAAGGGGCTTTTTTGGTGTGCCGGGCATGCTCAACCGCTTGGAGGTGGAAGTCCTCTACCCAACCTGATGGAGGTGAAGGGTTAGCGAGACGCAAGGGCGCCGCCGCGAGACGGCGTCTGAAGGAAGCG
>Ga0315293_10007215_pt1 | contig 10328 bp, 5 predicted proteins | sample YL17G13_20_MG_FD_203071 | JGI IMG/M metagenome (GOLD analysis project Ga0315293, IMG submission 203071) | Sediment microbial communities from Yellowstone Lake, YNP, Wyoming, USA - YL17G13_20 | ecosystem: Environmental > Aquatic > Freshwater > Lake > Sediment | place: USA: Wyoming | collected... | reverse complement strand
CGCGACCGCCAAACCAGCGCCGAAAGCTCGCCTCGCTCGTCGGGATCCGCGACCTCTCGCTCACGCGGCCAGCCTCGTCCAGCACGCACACCTCGCTCGACTTCAGATGCAGGTCAATGCCACAATGCTCCACCGTCGGTCTCCCTTCGTCCTTGGGGCTTCGAGCCCGTACGGTTCTCGTGGCGAGCTCTACGCTACGCCGCAAATCGGGAGACCGACCTACTCATGCAATCAGGTACCCAGGATGCGTTTATCCACTCTTCCTCGCAAACTCCATGAGTTTCTCGCAAGCCTGTCGAATAGACTTCGACCTTTTCCCGGCTTCCCACGCCATGTGCAGGCTCGATGAAATGTGAAGGACATTCTTCCGGAGATCGCCCACGTGGCCATATTGCTCGTCAGCCTGACCCCGAAACTTATCCCAGTCGTCCTTCCCTATGTCTTCCGCGACGACTTTTGCAATCTCAGAGGGCCACATGACCACGTTGTCAGCCCATACAATTCCGGGTGGGAAGGGTTCCGGAGCGGGAACCCCGCATAAGGTGAGAATTGCCACGTTGTCCTTGCGGTGCCTTTCCCTGCGACCGTTCTTATCCGGCTTATCACCGTCTGCATCAAATACAACAAAAGCGGGAGTTTGGAGGCACTTGGCGATTGCCAGCGGCTGAAGCATCTCACTCTTCCCGTCGGTCGGAATCAGATGGCAACCGAGCCTCCTGTACTCGTCCCATAATCCCATGAGGTGAAGGTAGGTCGTCAGATAGGCCGAGTCCTCAAGCCCCTCAACAAATACGATCCTCGAGGCGAAGAACATCTCGCTAAGGCCAGGCTGGAGCGCCTGATAAATCTTGGCCAATTGACCAGTGGCCTTTATTGGCGCTTCCCCTCGAGCCTCTGCGATCTGGGTCGAAACTTCGTCGTGCGTCGTCCTCGTTATCGACGACGCCCCGTCAGACTTGCGAACCATTCTTACGCTCTCGAAGCCTTCACCGGACACGAAATACGGGCTATGGGTAGCAATCAAGATCTGAGAATTCTGTTCGCTCAGCCTCAATAGCACGCTGTAGAGGTGCCTTGCCTGCGGCGGATGCTGGTACAGCTCCGGTTCCTCGCACGCAAGAATCAGGCAGGGACCGCCTTCATTATTGCTCCCCGAAAGTTCCTGCAAGAGAGCAAGGAGGAAAGAACGCTGAAGCCCATGACCGAAACGCGTAAGTTCGCCCTCAAACCCTGCCTCACCTAGGATGGCTTGTGCGAATGGCTCGTCGACACGCACCGCCCTTTCGGGATCCTGGTGCCATTTCAAACGCAGAGTTGCGTCCTGGTGTGCCCACGCAACAAGTCGATCTCGTAATGTCTTGGACACTTCTTCCAGCTGGCTCTGACTACCCTTCAGAAGCTCGTCATACTTTGCCTGCGTTTCCTTGCGAATAGCATCAATGTCTTCTTTGAAGTTCACTTTGGAACGCACAGTGCGCGCCAAGAGCCTGCCGAGGGCTGTGTTCCTGGATTCGGCCTGTTCGCTTGACGCATCCTTGACTGCCGCCACGTAAACCCACTGGATGTGCTTTTCGAGAAGGTTTTTCCCCCTCGCTATTCCGTAGAACTCATCAGCGCTTGCAAGCTCTTCACACTTCTCTGGGTGTTCTGCCTCATAAGCGCGAAAAGCCTGGATCATGACATCTTTAGTGCCCGGGCCAGGCAGTTCTGCATGTGTCCTTCGTAATTCGTTGTATATCTCCCTGAGGTCCGGGACTTTCTTTCCTTGCTTTTCAGCTTCAAAGAACGGTGCGAAATCTCGCATTGCGGACCGCCGTCCATACTGTTTGACCTCAGCCTTCCCAGTAGTCGCATCAAATCGCGCTTCAGCAGTCACTATCAGTTGGCCCTGGCGGACATAGTGCGCCAACTCCTTTGTCGCGTCCGCAGAGAGATCAGAAAATGTAATGGTTATCTCGATGGGATCATCTGTAATTTTGCCGTGAAAATCCTCCTCGCTGAGGAACCGCGTATCGAGGCCCGGTATCTCCGATTCCCCGAAGAAGACGTTGAGCGCATGGAGGACGTTGGATTTCCCCGAGCCGTTGGCTCCCACGAAGGATGTATAATCTCCAAGCTCGACGGTCTGCTCTTTTATGGAACGGAAGTTACGAATTCGAACCGTCTTGACCTTCATGAGAGCTGACCTCCTACCGACGCTTGTCCGCTTGCCGCGCCTACTCCTTCTTTTCGACGAGGTACTCGATCTGCCAGTACAACATCTCCAGTCCTAGCTCCGAAACCGGCTCCTGGATGACCCGCAAACGTGGCCGCTCGCCCCTGCCGGAGGGGTGCGGAGCAGGTATCACTTTCTCACCCTCTCAGTTTCGCGCGGCTAGAACGGCGAGAAGCTGCCGGCGGCGAAGAAATCCTGGCGCACCGAGTTGTAGGGGAAGCTCGGTTTTCCCGCGGGTCTCATCAGTGGATGCTCGCACCATTAACGAGGTGGTGCATCACCCAAATGGGTGATGACTGCCCCCGTGGCGACCCATCAGACTTAGCAAAGAAAGTTCGAGCCTTTTGGCAGTGCTGATCCTGGGGCGGCCGTGCCAGCTCGTCAGGCTTCCTGGCGCCAGGCACACGACACGACGAGGAGACCTTGACGACTAGGTGCCTGCGGCCGAAATGGCAGGAAAGGAAAGCACAAGAGGGAATCGTTGAGCAGTCATGTGTCTTGGAACCTCCCCCCTGTGTGCGCCGGGCGGCGACTGCAGCGGCGACGGGCCACCGCCACCGAGGTGCCGCGAACGCGCAACCGGCCCCGATTGGCGGCGGACGATTCACACGGACGGACAAAGGTGAGATGGTGAGACCTAGTACCTATACGGCCGACCTCGAAAGTTCTGCGGGGGGCGACATCGACCCCGGACCGGGGCCTCCGCCCCGAGGAGGGGCGGTCGACCAACCGCTTGCCGCCTGGTTCCTGGGCCCGAAGGCTGAGCATGGCGAGCTCTGGCAATCAATTCTTTCGTACATCTTCCAGGACTACTTGCATTGGCGCCGGAACTACTTTCCAATGGACCCGGTCATCATCAGTAGGACTCGCCGCCGGCTTCACGAGCGTTGGGTGGACAGGCTCAACGCCAACGTAGACGCGCTCCTCAATTCGCTAAAGGCGCACTATCCTTTCTATTCCCCCCGCTATGTAGCCCACATGCTTTCCGAGCAAACCCTGCCCAGTGTGGTCGGATATTTTGCCGGAATGCTCTACAACCCGAACAACGTCACGGATGAGGCCGCGCCTGTCACGGTCCAACTTGAGATCGAGGTGGGCCGGATGATCTCCAAGATGCTGGGCTACAACCCAAGGACGTCCTGGGCGCACATCTGTTCGGGTGGTACGGTCGCGAATCTCGAGGCTTTGTGGGCGGCCCGCACCAGTCAGTTCGCACCGTTCATAGCACGGAGTTTCTGTCAGAAGAATGATGCACACTTTCAGGTCAAACTTCCAAGCGGTCGCGCGGTCACCCTCGCGGGACTTTCGGATCGCCAGCTATTGGCTCTGCGACCAAACGAGGCTATGTTCGTTTTTCGCAAGCTTGCCCGGCACTTGGTAGTGGACCGGCAACAAAACCGAGAGAGGGCGCTGCGGGACCTTAACGCCTTCATCGAACAATGTGAGTACAACGTAAGTCGCCAGGGCCTCGCCCGAGTGCTCTCGCGGATCGGCCTGAGGCCGGTCTTGCTGGTTTCAGCCTCGGCCCACTACTCCGTACGCAAGGCTGCTAACGTTCTCGGCTATGGCGACCGGGCAGTTCGATTTGTCCCAGTGAATTCGCACTTTCGTATGAATGTCCAAGAACTCAAACAAGAGCTCCTGCACCTCGCTGAGAACGAGTACATAGCTGCAGTGATCGCCATAGTCGGAACGACGGAAGAAGGCGCGGTGGACCCGGTCCATGAGATTTGCTTCCTCCGCGACGAGTTCGCCAGAGACCGGGACATTTCCTTCTGGCTGCACATCGATGCGGCTTGGGGCGGGTATTTCCGCAGCCTGTTCTGCGGCTTGAACATCCCGGTCAGGAAACGGGGCAGCGAACTTGAAGACCTCTGCGGCGACTACATCAAGGCTATTGACGCCCGCGAGAGCTTCGAGATTGCCTTCCAGTCAATGAGAATGAAGAAGACGATCGCGTGGTCGGACGAGGAGGTGATCCGCGCCTTCTTGGCGCTACCCGACGCTGAGTCAGTGACCGTCGATCCCCACAAAATGGGATATGTCCCCTACCCGGCGGGCGTGGTCGCATTCCGGAACGGACTCGTCACGGAGCTGATTACACAGAAGGCACAGTACATCTCCGACGTGAGCGAGGGAGTCTCTTCCATTGACGAACTGGGGGAGATCGAGGCCGTTGGGCCCTACATCCTCGAGGGGTCTAAGCCCGGCGCAGCGGCCGCGTCTTGCTGGCTCGCCCACAGCACGATCCCGCTAACCATTGACGCTCACGGAAAAATCATCCGCACGACGCTCCTCAACGCAAAGAAACTGGTGCGGTACCTGCAGGCTCACCGCCGCGCCTTTTTCGACATCGACGATATCCTCGTTGAGCGTGGGACGTTCGCAGACCGGTCCCGGCATGCGTTCACCTTCGTGCCGTTGTTCGAACCGGATACAAACGTTGTTTGCTTCGTTGCCGTTGAGATGGGTCTGCAGCGCGGCAAGCTTGTCCCCGTCGACATGGACCTTGAGCTGATGAACGAATTCAACAACCACGTTTATGAGTCCCTCTCGCTGGGTCACGGCAAAGGGCGTCAGGACCTCCCATATGGGCAGCCTTACTTTGTATCGCGGACGACCTTCGACAGCTCCCAGTACCCTGTGGGGGCGATTGGGGAGGTTCTTAAACTCATTGGCGCAGCGCCTGAGGACTATCGCCGGCATGGGCTGTTCGTCCTCCGATCGGCGGTAATGAACCCACTGTACTACTTGGCCGAGCGCGAGGGGTTGGATTACCTCCGTGAACTTGTCATTTACCTTCATGCCTGTGCACGCAAGGCCCTAACGAAGATGCGGAGGAAAGAGGAACAAAAGGAGGGGGAGCGGGCGGCGGACGAGTAGATATTTCCGGGGGTGGTCATACTAAATCGGCCATGGTGTGGGCAGGTAGCTCAGCGAGTAGAGCTCGGAACTGAAAATTCCGAGGTCGTCGGTGCAAATCCGACCCTGCCCCCCAGGGTTTCTCCTGCTTCAATAAGCAATCTTGTGGTCCCGATCCGCCGTGAGAAACCGAGCCAGTAGCAGGCTAACAAGTTCGAGCCGTGCGGTCTGGCGTGGTAGATCTGCGCTACGACGCAAATCGGGAGACTGACCCACTCATGAAATCAGTTACCCATTCGCAATCGGAGGGACGCTTGGTGCGCAACTGAAGGAATGGGATACCTGGTACCCATTTATCGGGCGGACATACGTTGGCTACGACCGACCCCGTGGTTTTCGCTTTCGCGGCCGCTTTGAGAATGCCCCAGGGGCTAGCCCTAAATGCCGGGCCCAGTCGAGCATTATTTTTGCGATGGTCCCAGCTGTGCCCTCGCCCCAGTACGCGCGGATGCGCTTACGAAGCTCCCAGGCCAGTTCGTGGAGCGTTGCGCCCCCGTGCCGTCGCTCGGCGAGCAAGTCTACAAATGCTTTGAACGCCGGAATGCGAAGCGCGGCCGTACCGAATATGGTGGCCCGCTTTTCCGGATGATCGGCAAACTCGAACGCTGATGCCAGGATCCTGATGGTCCCCTTTTCGCGCGCGATAAAGCCGAGGTCCTCTAGTGAAAGCAGACACTTCTTGTATGTGCTTCTTGTGAACAGTTCCCACGCGGGCCTTGCCTTGCGGCGCACTGCCTCACACAACATCAACAGCATCTTCTCGATTGGCTCGTACTGAATTGCGGGCGCCACGATCGAGCCACGACGCCGCCGCCTCACCGGCTCACGTTGCCTGACCTCTGTGCCTGGCTGCAAACGCCTGACCGAGTTGGCACGTCGGTCAAAGGCCGCCAGATCGGCGAAGTCGAGCCATTCGGCAATCACTCTCGCGTAGGTCATCCATGTTCGCTCAGACGCAGCAATATACGGGCTTGCATCTCGAAGGACTGCTGCCGCGGAGCGGAGTGACAACTGGCCTTCCTTTGGTAGGGCTTCGACCACCCGCGCGATCAGTCTATTGCGGGGTAGCTTTTCCCTTACGTACGAGCGGAGAGTCGCCTCGACCCGTCCTCGATCTCCTTCTTGCCCAACTCTCAGCGACACTTGGTTCGCATCCAGAACCGCAATCCCCAACAGTCTCATGTCCCTTCCAACGTTGCCAAGTGACTTGTCGGTGAGTTTGGCTACGCGCCTGAACTTTGCCCTTTGCAGGCTCCCACCGGCGTCGGCGAGCAGCTCGCAGGCGCGCAGGACCCCGCCAATCGGGCTTCGAAGAATGTAGTTCTCCTGGACCGGAAGCCGGCCATAGTTCAAGAAGTCCCTGAAGATGTCCCAATAAAGATCGTACTTGTTCCCGACCCGCACGACCAGCCTGCGATGGACCAGACTCTGCATCACCTCGGGTGGTACCTCGTCACCAAGGTCCGAAACGGCCACCGGGACCACCTTGGCCAGCCGCCGTAGCGCATCCTCCTCGGCAACCGACAGTCCCCTAAGGTCCTCTTGGAATAATTCTTCTACGTTTAGCAACCGGCTCGCGATCTCTGATTGAACCAGCCCTGCCTCTCGCTGTGCCTTGACGTGGGAACAGAGCCTCTTGAGCAGCCAAGGGTAACCTTGGGAGAATTCAGAAAGAAGGAAAGCCAGGTCCTTCCGCAACGGCGCGTGTAACTCCTGGCTGAGCTTATCGAGCATCGCGCTGGTTTCGTCAACCGAGAACGTGCTGAGTACAATCTTGCGGCATAAGCCACTGATGGCATCCCGTTCTTGGTATGGAAAACCGTGGGCATCCACTACGAGATCTGTCTTCCAGCAAAAGCCAAAGCAGATGTTCCCGCCCAGATCTGCGACGCGAAGGAAGAGGTTCTTGACATGGTGCAGAGCTTCTGGCATGAAAAACAGGTTCTCGAACTGGTCGAAGAACACGATTAGGAGCCGTCCCTCGGCTTCCAAGGCATCGGAGAAACTCTTCAATACATCAACCAGCCCGGAAAACCCCAGGACTCGGCGGTCTGCAGCTGGCAGCGATACCAGCCAACCCGCATCGGCGATCTTCCCAAGCACATGATCAATGGCTCTTAGAATGAACTGAGCAGACGACGCCGACCGCGAGTCGATCGCGAAGGCGAGGTGCCCCATGCTATTCAGGCGGCTTGTTGCAGCGAGCGCCAACGAACTCTTGCCCCAACCTGAGTGTGCCTCGAATAGTAGCCCCCTGAGGGCAGTATCGCGCTTTAGGACCTGGCTAGCGAATTGCTCCGTCTCTTCAAGCAACTTCGCTCGGCCGACAAAATGTGCTGGGGATGCTGGGAATTGGTACTCGAAACAAGTTGCCCCACCATGCACCTCCACGATCTGTTCGTGGGACTCAGGGGGGGCTATTGGCACGGGCCGTCTGCCGTCCGCAACAAGGTGGAAATCGCGCAGGTCCGGCAAGAGCCCAATCAGATACTCAGAAGTCCTTGGGTCGGTGATTTGTTCCCCTATCCCGCTATAAAGCGCGAGGTCAGACGGTAGCCCCGATCCCTCAGGGATGAGGAGTTGCGCCAAGAAGAGGCCCTTATCGGTCCAGAGCACCTGGGTGTCTCCAGCCGAGCCCAAGGAGTCACTAACGAGAGGCACTCTCACCAACTGGCTCTCCTGCAGGAAATGAAGGACATCGTCCTCGACGTAGAGCTTAACCGTAAACTCGTGGTTGTTCTCGAGGTTGTCCTTGTAGAAGCCGAGAGCATGCGAGTTTACTCCGGGGAGGGCAACGAACAGGCCGTGACAGCGCTTGTCCCTGGACCAGCGGGTGACGTATTTTCCTAGGAACGCCTGAACGGCGGTCGAGTCGATGAGCGATCCGTAGCACTTGCACTCGGCATAGAGAGGAATCGCGGTTGCCAGAGAAGCACCCTCAACATCGATCTCCATGCCGGCGTAGTTGACACTCTTGACCTGTTTGGCGACGGAGTATCCGAGGTGCCTGAGAATCACAGCGACGAGATCTTCGAAGAGCTTGCCGCGCTTTTGGGCCCGTTCCTTGTCGGAATCACCACCAGCAACAACTCTTAGGGTCAGCATCGGGCCTCCTACAGGCGAGCCCCCTCCTCTAGTATTTGACGACGCGCCGGGACCATTGTAGGCCCGTCAGACTCAAAGGCTCTCCACCAGCCCTCTCGTGGGCGCCCCAGCGCCTACAATCGAAGAGGCGAGACCGACCCAGGCCACCCGCGTGTTACCCACAAAGTCGCAAAGTCTGAACGAACGCGATGTTGCCCCACGCGCCTTTCATGATCTCGCCCATGCCATTGCCCGCAAGTGGCATGCTGGCGCCTGTGTCCGACGCTAGAACGGCGCGAAGTTGCCGGAGGCGAAGAAGTCTTCGCGGACGGAGTTGTAGAGGTTCTTCAGGGCGTCGAAGTGCTGTTGCTCCCAGTCCGCCAGGTACTGGTAGGACCCCTTGACCTCCTGCTCGGAGGCCTCGGCGGTCGCGGTCGAAAAGTACCTTATGGCGTTGGTCTCGAGTCTCATGCCGACGGACAGCGCCCCGAGCTCGAACTCCGCGCCAGCCGAGCGGCGGCCGGGCAGTCCAGGCGAGGGCGGGCTGCTCGTGCAGCCGCTCGATTAAGACGATGAGCAGCGCCGGGAAGTACGAGCTGAGAAAGGGCAGCGCTCGGGTCCGGACCCTAGGCATGCTAGGCGTTGCCTCCTCCGCTTGCTGGTTTCGTGCTAGCGAGCAGCACGGCGAAGTTTGTGAACATGGGATGACCGGGGAAGGCGCGCTCGAGCTCGGCGCGGTTGACGTCGAGGAGGTTGCCCTCGGGGACGATGAGGCGCTCGGGCTCGCTGACGATCGCGGCGCGCAGGTCGTCCAGGTGGTGCTTGAAATTGGCGGATAGCTCGAACACCGGCGTGGGGAAGTCGCTGCCGAACAGAAGCGCGTCCTCGGGCAGCGCCGCGAGGTGCTCGAAGTAGGGCTTGCGGAACGGCGTGCAGCACGCCGAAACGTCGGCGAAGTAGCGCCGCCGGTCCACTGCCCGCTCGCTCCCGCGGGTGAGGTAGCCACGCACGACGTCGAAGTCGGAGTGTTCGAATACGCCCGCAAGGCGGCCGGAGAAGTAATACGGCAGACCAGCGTGGGCAAAGATGATGATCGAACCTTCGGCTGCGGCAGCGCGAAGGTTGGCCTCGATCTCGCGCACGCGAGGGCGCACCCACGCTCGGCGCCCGCGCAGCCGGTTCCTGAGCGTGTCCCACGCTGACCAGGAGTGGAAGTCGAGGCTCGCGAGCGCCGGGTCGGCGGGCGGGATCGCATACTCGGAGCCAACGTGGAGGAGCAGCGGCAGGGGGCCGCCGCCGGGCCCGAGGTGCGCCAGCTCCCGCAGGCGCGCACCGACGGCCGGCTCGGCAAGGTCGATGGCCTGCGCCGAGGGCAGCCATTTGAGGAGCACCGCGCCCTGGTCGACCCACAGGCGCACCTCGTCGGCGAAGTCGCGCCGGTAGGGGTGGACGGAGGCGCCGGGCAGCACGCGGTCCGGCAGCTCACCGCGCAGCCAGCAGGGATAGGAGCTGTCCACCCACATGTGGCTGCGGTCCTCGTGCCGCCTGCCGTCCGGGTCGTAGACCGGGTCGAGGGCGAGGCAGACGACGCGGTCGAGGTGGCAGCTGTCGAGGGCGGCGAGCGTCGCCTCGTGCAGGGCCGTGTCGGAGATCGGCCGGCCGCGCAGCCGCGCGTAGGCGAGGAAGACCTTGAACGCCGGCTGCGCCATGAAATAGTCCGAGAACGCGCCCATGCCGAAGGTATCACCCCGCAGTCCTACGTGGACGTGGCAGTCGATGATGCTGCCGGGTCCGGGTAGGGCTCGGTTGTTGTTGGTTCCACTGACGGCGCTGGATTCCCTCATTGCGCACCCGCGCCGAGAGGCAACACTTCCGGTGGCTGCCCGCGCAGCACGCGCCGGCGGGCCAGCAGCGGCCAGATCAACCCGGTGCTGTCTCGGGTCTGGTGGATCTTCACAATAACCGCTTCCCTCATTGAATGTTGACAGCGCGGCCCCGCCGGGACATCACCCGTTTGGGTGATGAATCCCCCGTCACACGATCCCAGGTTTGGGCCAACGAAAGGCGAGGGGTCGATGTCGGCCCGGGCTTGCACGCTTACGTCACC
>Ga0315293_10007214_pt1 | contig 10328 bp, 7 predicted proteins | sample YL17G13_20_MG_FD_203071 | JGI IMG/M metagenome (GOLD analysis project Ga0315293, IMG submission 203071) | Sediment microbial communities from Yellowstone Lake, YNP, Wyoming, USA - YL17G13_20 | ecosystem: Environmental > Aquatic > Freshwater > Lake > Sediment | place: USA: Wyoming | collected... | reverse complement strand
GCGGCGGCGGCGAACGCGGGCATGAAGTACATGGTGATCACGACGAAGCACCATGAGGGCTTCTGCCTGTGGGACTCCAAGCTCACCGACTACAAGGCGACCAGTACGCCCGCGGGGCGAGACCTGCTGAGGCCGATGCTGGAGGCCTACCGGGCGCGCGGGCTGCGAGTGGGCTACTACCACTCGCTGATTGACTGGCACCATCCGCAGTTCGTGATTGACCGGGTTCACCCCATGCGCAACCACCCGCAGAGAGAGTTCTGGAACCAGTTGAGGGACCAGAGCAAGTACGCCGAGTATCTGCACGGCCAGGTGCGCGAACTGCTGACCGAGTACGGCAAGATCGACGTGCTGTTCTACGACTTCAGCTACCCGCCGGACAAGGGCCGCAATGAGTGGCAGAGCGAGAAGCTGCTGAAGATGACGCGGGAGCTTCAGCCGCACATCGTCGTGAACGACCGGCTGGACCTGCTCGACGTGCCGGGCGGGTGGGACTACCGAACGCCGGAGCAGTTCCAGCCGCGCGAGGGCGTGAAGGCGGATGGGAAGCCCGTGCTGTGGGAGACCTGCCAGACGTTCTCTGGGTCGTGGGGCTACCACAGGGACGAGGCGACGTGGAAGAGCGTGCCGCAGATCATACAGATGCTGGTCGACGTGGTGAGCAAGGGCGGCAATCTGTTGCTGAACGTCGGGCCGACCGGGCGCGGCGAGTTCGACGCGCGCGCGCTCGACCGGCTCAGCGGCCTCGGCGAGTGGATGAGGCGACACGGGCGGTCCATCTATGGCTGCGGGCCTGCGCCGGAGGGGCTGAAGGCGCCAGAGGATTGCCGGTTCACGTATAACGCGGCCACGAAGCGGCTCTACTGCCACGTGTTCGCATGGCCGATCAGGCACCTGCACCTGGAGGGGATGGCGGGGAAGGTCGAGTACGCGCAACTGCTGAACGATGCCTCCGAGGTGAGGCTGCAGGCTCACGTGGAGGAAGAGGAGTATGGCGCGATGAAGCGCAGCCGGGACTCGGGCTTGCTCACGCTGGAGCTGCCGGTGCCGAAGCCGGACGCCACGGTGCCCGTGGTCGAGCTGTTCCTGAAGTAGACGCCGGGCCGCTGGACTGCCATGAGGTACGCGCTGGGGATTGATGGTGGTGGTTCGAAGTGCGACGCCGCGCTGGTTGACGAAACCGGCGCGGTCGTCGGCTGGGGGCGCGGGGGGCCGATCCACGTGTACTATGACCCACCGGAGGTGATCTCCGCCTCGTTCAGGGACGCGATCGCCGGCGCGCTCGGATGCAGGCAGGTCGGCGAGCTCTGGGTGGTGGGTCACTTTCCGCGGCGCGAGCCGCCGAGGGAGATGCTGGGGTCGGCGGCCGAGGCGGTGCACTATCGCGACGCGAGCGAAGTGGACACCGCCTACGCGGCGGCTCAGCAGGACTGGGGGCTGATCGTGCTCGCAGGTACCGGCTCTTTCGTGCACGGCCGAACGCGCGACGGGCGGGGCCTGCATTGGGGCGGGAGCGGCCCCGTGCTCAATGACTACGGGAGTGGGTACGAAATCGGCCTGCGGGGCATGCGAGCGGCTTTCGCCTCGCGCTGGACGGAGTCGCGCCGCACCAGTCTCGCGGAGGCGGTACCGGCAGCCCTGGGCGCAAAGAGCCTGGGCGCAGTGTTCCACATGATCTATGTCGAGAACATGAATCGGCGGCAGATCGCGGCGCTGGCGCGGGTGGTCAACGATGAGGCCGAGCGGGGCGACCGGGTGGCGCTGGAATGCGTCCAGCGGGCGGCGGATGAGATGGCCGCGCTCGCCGCCGACATGATTCTGGAGCTGGGGATGCAAGACATGGCGGTACCCGTGATCCCCATCGGCGGCGTGGCGCAGCGCTCGCGCATCTGGTGGGATCGCGTATGCGAGCGCATCGCCGCGGTCGCCCCGGAGATGCGGCCCCTCGCGCCGCGGGTGCAGCCGGCGACCGGCGCGGCGCTGATCGGGATGCGAGAGATGGGCGTGGAATGGACGCCGGAACTGGTGGATCGCCTGGCGGAGACGGAGCGTGCGGTCCGACCGACCGGGAACTGAGATGGAGAAGACAATGCTCGCACACAGATTCGCCGACGCCGTTCATGAGACGATCAAGCGGATCGAGGCCACCCAGATGGAGAGCATCGGGCGCGCGGCCGACCTGATCGCGGCCGCTCTCGCCAACGGAGGCGCGTTCTGGGTCTACCAGCTAGGCCATGGCGGAGAGCGGGAGCTGACGAACCGCGCGGGTGGGCTGATGGCGACCCGAGTCTTCTCGTTCGGATTCCACGTCGAGAGCCCGATTGCCGAGTCGCTGAAGAACCGGCCCCGCGCGGCCGGCGGGGCCGACGTTGACCTCGAGACCGTGCGGCTGGCGGTGAAGCGAAGCGCGATGCGAGCCGGGGACGTGCTGATGCTGGCGTCGGTGAGCGGGAAGAACCGCGACCCGATCGAGCTGACGCTGGCCGCGCAGGGCGTCGGGGCGAAGGTGATCGGCATCACCTCCCTCGAGTACACGGCTCAGGTCGAGTCGCTCCACCCGTCGGGCAAGAAGCTGTGCGATGTGGCCGACGTGGTGATTGACAACTGCGCTCCATTCGGCGACGCATGCGTCGAGGTCCCCGGGTACGAGCAGAAAGCGCTCCCCATTTCCGGGGTGGCGCAGATAGCGATCGGGTGGATGGTGTGCGCAGAGGTGATCGAGAAGCTCCAGGCGATGGGCAAGCCGCCGCACGTGTATATGAGCCAGAACCGACCAGGGGGCGCGGAATACAACGAGCGAGCGCTCAGGGAGTACAGCGAAACCGGATACTGAGCCGACTCAGCATCCGGCTTCGAGCCCGCGCGCACGGTGACCGGCAGCATGAGTCGCGCCTCCTTGGAGAGGCACAGGCTCTCTCCCCTCCTGGCAATACCCCAGTAGCTCGCCGAAGTGTTCCCCGCATGCGGGGGCAGACAGCCCGGGGCTGTGCTATCCCCGACCGAGGCGGCGCAGGCCGAGCAACGAGAGGAGTCAGCCCCGCGCGCGTCAAAACAACGGCACTATCAGGTCGGATCGGGCGGAGCGCCTTCCCGAGCACGGGTTCGCGTGCAGCGCGACCAGCGGCGCGGCCGCGCAGCTCTCACTGCGTCGTGCGCGCGGGGCGGACGCGCCCGCCCCAGGAAAAAGCGTCCGCCACGAGCGGACGCCTTAGCTTCTTTGGCCTGGTTGATTGAGACCGCTTATGCCTCTGAATCCTGTCGCTGCCGCGGGGCGGAAGAACCGGACCGCCGCTGCGGTCATCGTCCTGCTCATCATGACGGGGTTGGTCTGGCTCGCCCACCGCGAATCGGGCCGACCCCGCGTGCTCGCGCGGGCCGAGGGGCAGGTCACCGCTCCTACCGGGCAGGCGGGCGCGGTGGCGTGGATCGAGAAGGGCGGCTCCGGCGGCGACCGGGTGATGATAGCCAGGCGGTGGCGGGGGACCAAGCAGGCGACGTCGGGAGGCGAGATCACGGGGGTGGCCCTGAGCGGCCGCCAGGTGCTGGTGGCGCGATGGGAGGAGGGAAAGGGTGGCGAGCTTACCGCGGTTGATCTCGGCGGCGGCAAGCAGCGGGCGATCGCAGTGGTGAAGGGGCGCACCGAGCAGATCGCGGCCGCCGACGGGGTAGTCGCCTGGCTGGAGGAGCGTCCGGCAGCCATACCCGCGGCTCCCTTCGTGACTGCCGCTGGGGCTGTCACGGTGGTCCGGTCCGTGCCAGAGCAGACCGGGCAGCCATCCATCGTCGCGGTGCTGGAGGTGGATCCACTGGCAGGGCGCACAGCCCGGGCCGATCTTCTGGGGGTCTCAGGCGGCCGGATCTACTGGCTCGAGCACCACGGCCGCGGCGAGGCGGCGACCAGTGTGATCCGACGCGGCCAGTCCACCGGAGGCGCCGCAGTAACGGTCGTCTCCGAGGCGGGGATCCAGGAGGCGGTCCTGCTCGACGGCTCGCTGGCCTGGACGTGCGATTCACCGGAGTCGGCGTCGAGCAGCTATGCTCGAGCGGTCAAGAGTCTGTCGCTGCCTGAGGGAACGAGCACCCCGTCGCTGCCCGATGCCCGCGGCCGCGTCATAGGCGATTGGCTCAGGCGGGACATACAACTGTTCGGGTCAGGCCGAACGGCCTACGTGCAAGATACGGAACTGCTGTGGCGGCTGGGCTCGCAGCGCGGCGAGCAGCGCGTGCTCTATTCCGGTCCCGGGAACGTGCGGACTGCCGCTGTCATCGGGGATGAGGAGTACATGGTTCAGCAGGAGGGGAAGCGGTCGGCGATTGCAGAGCGGCCGCTGACGTGGTGGGCGCGGGTGCGCCACCTGCTGCGTGGATGACCGGGCGAGGGATAGGCGGCATCACTGAGCGCGGCGGACCTCACCGGGCGAATGCCAGTTGCTGAGAGGCTGAGGAGCAGATGAAGAAAGAAGTATCGCCATGGATCGCGATCGTGGGGATCCTCGTGACCCTCACGGTGGTCATGGTGGTGTACTGGCAAGGCCTGCTCGGCGGCGACAAGCTGGCGTTTGGGCCTGGGGACAACAAGTCGGGGGGAGCGGCGGGCGGCGGCGAGGAGGTCGAGCAGACGGGGCCGGTGGTGACCACGGTGGCCGGGCGGCCGCAGCAGGGCTACGCTGATGGACCCGCGGCGGAGGCGCTGTTCAACGGTCCATCCGGGGTAGCGGTGGGGCGCGACGGGTCGGTGTACGTCGCTGACAGCCGCAACCACTGCATCCGGAAGATCTCGCGGGGCGGTACGGTGAGCACGCTCGCGGGGCGCAATGTGAAGGGCTACGCCGACGGTTCGAGCGCCGGCGCCCGGTTCTCCGCGCCCGCGGCGGTCGCGCTGGCGCCGGATGGCAGCCTGCTGGTGGCCGACACGGGGAATCATCGTATCCGGCGCGTCGCCGCCGACGGAAGAGTCACAACCCTGGCCGGGTCGGAGACGCCGAAGGATGACATCGGACGGCCGATGGGCGGGCGCCGCGACGGAGCAGCCGCCGAAGCGCAGTTCCGGTATCCGGTGGGGCTGGCGGTGGACGGCGCGGGCGCCATCTACGTGGCAGATGCGGGCAACCACTGCGTGCGCCGCATCGCCTCCGGGCAGGTGAGCACACTAGCGGTGAGCGGCGGGGAGATGGACTCCCCGACGGAACTTGCGCTGGTCGGCGACCGTCTCTGGGTTGCGGACACGGGCGCCGGCGCGCTCTGGGTGGGGCCGAAGACGGGGCCGCTCGCGCGGCGGCCGGCGCCGGCTGAGAAGAAGGGGGCAGAAGCTCCAGGGGCGCTGTCCGGCCTGGCCGCCATCGGCGACGACGTGTATGCGGCGGACTCGGGCAACCAGTGCATCTACGAAGTCGCCCCGGGCCGCCTATCACCTGTTGCAGGGAGCGTCGGCGCCGGAGGATATGCGGACGGCCGAGGCGCGGGGGCGTCGTTCAGCTCTCCTGCGGCCATCGCTGCCGGGCCCGGCGACAGCCTGTACGTCGCTGACTTCGGCAATAACTGCATCCGCCAGGTGATGCTCGAGGAGGGCCGCTGAGTGCAGATAGAGATTCGTGACTTGCGGAAGGTGTACCCGGGCGGCGTGGTCGGCCTGCATGGCCTGAACCTGACCATCCCGTCGGGACTCTACGGCCTCCTGGGCCCAAACGGGTCGGGGAAGACGACGCTCATGAGGATCCTGGCGACGCTGCTCGAGCCGACATCGGGCGAGGCGCGGGTTGGCGGCCACGACGTCCACAAGGACAAGGCAGCGGTGCGCGAGATGCTCGGGTACATGCCGCAGGAGTTCGGGTTCTACCCGAACCTGACGGCGTACGAGACGCTGGACTACTTCGCACTGCTCTGCCGGATCACCGGGAAACAGGAGCGACAGCGGCGGATCGAGGAAGCGCTGGGGCACGCGAACCTGAGCCAGTTGGCCGGGCGGCGGGTCGGGACGTTCTCCGGCGGCATGAAGCAGAGGCTGGGGATCGCGCAGGCCCTGCTCAACAACCCCAGGGTGCTGATCGTAGACGAGCCCACCTCCGGCCTCGACCCGGAGGAGCGAATCAGGCTGCGCAACCTGTGGGCTGAGCTGGCCGGGGACCGGGTGATCATCCTCTCGACTCACATCGTGGCCGACCTGGCGGCGAGCGCGGAGCAACTGGCGATTCTGCATAAGGGCAAGCTGCTGTTCGCCGGCCGTCCGTCCGAACTGCTCTCCCCGCTTCGCGGGCAGACCTGGATCATAGACATCGAGGAGGAGGAGCTCAGCACGATCCGCAGCCAGTTCTTCGTGACGGGCGTGTTCCGCTCGGCGACGGGCATGCAGGTGCGCGCAATCGGCGAAAAAATGGGCCATCCCAAGGGGTACCTCGCGGAGCCCACGATGGACGACGCGTACGTGCATACCATGAAGCGCGAGGCCGGCGCGGAGGCCACCGCTCTCGACCAGCCGACAGGCGTGCAAGCGGGGCCAGGGGCGGAGGCGAATGACCTCATCAACTAGGGCAGAGGTCGTGCTTGCGCCCGGGAGGGGCCGCGCGCCGGCGCTGAGCGCAACCGGGGTGATGGCGGCTGCGCGCATCGTCTGGCGGGAATTCCAGCTCAACTACCGCGGGCCCGCCTTCTGGGTGATGGCGGCCGGTGGGGTGGGGATTGCCGTCTGGCGCGCTTCCCTGACGGGCGCGACCTCGGCGCTGGCGGCCTACCACGTGTGGCGGTCTGCCGTGACCGGGCTGGCTGTGCTTGCAGTCCTGATCGGGGGCGCGGCCGCGGCTCGAGACAAGCGCGACGCGTCATCCGAGCTGGTGCTCGCCAAGCCGCTGGGCGCGAGCGCGCAGCTGGTGTTCGCGCGCTTCCTCGGTGTGTGGCTCTCGCTGATGACCATAGTCGCCATCATGCTTGCGGCGGCGGCGGTCAGGCAGCTCATTGGCGGAACTCCGTGGCACGTTGGCGCGTACGCGAACGCGTTCGTGCGGTGCCTGGCGCCGCTCGCCCTCGCCACCGCGCTGGGGTTCTCGCTGACCGCGATCTTCGTCAACTCACTGGCCGGCGCGGTGGGGGCGCTGTACTGGCTGGCCGTGCCTCTGGTGCACGCGCACGTGCCGAGCGCGGCGGACATGACACCGACACAGCATTGGCCTGCGCCGGCGCTGCTGACCATCGGCCTGGTCGCGCTCACCGCCGCGCTGCACGGCCGGGCGACGAAGGGGGCCGCGGAATCGCGCGCCTGTCTCGGCTGGGCGGCCGCGCTCTTCATCGCAGCCGGGCTCGCCGTGTCCCTGGGCATCGCCTACAGCGGCGAAGACGCGCTCAGCGCTCGCGACCCGGTGCTGTCGGCGATGGCCGCGCAGCGACTGCTGCCCGAGGAACGCGCGCCGGGATTCTGGGCGCCTGACGGGCAGCACCAGATCGTCGGTCTGAGCGACTTCGAGGGGCGGCTCATCGCGCTCGCCTTCTGGGGCCCGGGGGAGCCGGAGTCCGCCCGCGTGATCGCGTTGCTGGGCGAGGCGGCCAGCAGGTACAAGGGCGCGGGGCTGGCCTGCGTTGCGGTGTGTGTTGATGGCGACTCGGCGACGGTCGGGCCGTTCGCCAAGGAAGCGGGCGCGGGCGTGACTATCGTCCGGGACCGCGGGCAGCACTACGGCGACGGCGAGGTGTGGTCTGACGCGCCTCTGGGGCTGGCCTATGAGGTCAAGGCTGTGCCGACGGTGTTCCTGCTCGACAGGAACCGACGGCTCGTCGCGCGCATCGAGTCCCACTCGATCGAGTCGCTCGCTCGCTCGCTGGAGACGCTGGTGGCAGAGCAATGAGCGCCCCGACCCAAGAGACGAATGGCGGACGCAAGAGCCGCAGCATCTGGTCATACAATCTCCGGATCCTGCTGGGGAACAGCTACTGGCTGATCGTGACCCCGGTGGCGGCCGCGCAGTTGGTGCTGTTCTGGAACATGGCGACGGCGACGCTGTTCTCATCGGTGCGCGCGGCCCAAACCATCGAGGAGGTGGCGCCTCTGCTGGGCGCGTTCCTCTGCGCGCACGCGCTGGCGCCGGAGCAGGCCGGCGTGCGCGAGCTCGTGGTCGCGCGGCCGGTGTCGCTGGAGAAGATCCTGCTGGTGCGGCTGAGCGCGATGTTCGCGTTCGTGCTCGCGCTGATGACGCCGGCGATGCTGATCTACTTCTTCGGCATCAAGGTCTTCCCGCTCGGGCTCACTGTGCTCGCCGGCCTGCCCTCGCTGCTGTTCCTCTCGATGCTGGCGATGGCGGTCGCGACCGGGACGCGCCAACCCCTGCTCGGGCTGGCGGTGGCCGCCGCCTACTGGGTGCTGGACCTGGTCGTCGGCAGTCAGTTCAACCCGCTCGTCACGCTGCACGGCTTCTCAGATCACCTGGCCAACCGGCCTATGTCGGATCAGTGGGCGGTGAGCAAGATCATCCTGATCGCGCTGGCGGGGCTGGTGTACCTGTGGAACCGCCGGATGCTGACTCGCCCGCCGGGGCCGCGGCGATGGGTGACGGCCGTGCAGGTGGGCGCAACGCTAGTCGTGATCCTGTTCCTGTATGTCGGCGGCGGCGCGGCATACAAGATCGGCTACGGGCTGCGAAGCGAACGCACGGAAGGCGGCCGATCGTACTTCGCATATAAGCAGCAGTTCCAGACCTATGGTCCGCTTCCAGTCGCCCGGTTGTTCGGCCCGGCATTCGCGCTGTTCATGCAGGCGAAGGCCGGCAGTGGGACGGCGTTCTCGTGGTCGGGGTCGCCAACCCCAACGGCGGAGGAACTGGTGAACATGCAGCGCCTGGTCGAGCGCTACCCCAAGAGCATGTGGGCCGACAACGCGGCCTTCGAGATCGCCCGCGCGCTGGCCCGCCGATCGGCGCGCGACATCTGGGTCATCAGCACATACAGCGCTGGCGCCCCACCGGGGGATCCGGATGTCATTCAGGAGGATCTCGAGGTCGGCGAGAAGGCGCTCGGCGAGTTCGCGGATACATACCCGGATAGCCCATTCGCCGCGCTCGCACTGAGCATGCGCGCGCAGATGGCGCTCACACTGCTCGACTTCCCGCCTGCCGTTGAGACCTACGAGAAGATGGTGAAGACGTACCCGGATGCGGGCGAGACGAGCGACGCCGGCATCGCGCTGAGTCGACTCTACCTGGGCCAGGGGCGGTGGAAAGATGCCCTGGCTGCTGCCGACACCGGGGCTGCGGTCGCCTCGTGGGATGTGAAGGGCGAGGCGCTGCTCGTCGCCGCGCGGGCTGCCGAGCGCGGGGGAGATGTCGAGGGCGCGGGGGCGCGCTATGAGAAGGCGCACGCGGCAGCCAAGGAGGCGCGGCGACTCGCGAACGAGCACAAGAAGTCACCGAGGGAACTCAGCGGCGGGCAGATCGTGCTGCGGTCCGACGGGGTGATGCGCGAATGCGAGGAGGTGCTGCGGACGGGCCTGCAGAGGATCACGCCCGCTGCTCCGCCACCGGGAGTGACACTGACCGGCCGGGTCGAGCGATCCGGCAAGGGAGTCCCCGGGGTACGGGTGGTGGTTGCGGCCGCGCCGAACGCGCTGGAGAAACTGAGCCCCTTTGTCGAGACACCGGTGGCGTACGGCGCCACTGACGCCGATGGCCGGTATGCGCTCAGCAACGCGCGCCCGGGCGTGTACCCGCTGGCGGGATATGCCTACCAGCAGCCGCGCTCCGCGCCGGTGTGGCAGGTCGCGCAGCCGGCTCTGCCGCTGCGCGTCGCCGATGCGTCGCTGACGCTTCCTGCCAACACGCTGAGGCCGCCCGCGCCCCGCTCACCCAGCGCCGGCCCGCGGGGCGGCGCCCGCGGTGGGGGAGCGGCGCGAGGTGGGAATCGGGCCGGCGGGTTGGGCCGCGGGTCGGGTCGGGGTGAGACACCTCGTGGCCCATCGCGCGGAGGGGGAGGATAGCGATGAAAGCTTCAGAGATCCTCGAGGCGTTCCTCGGAGTCGCGAGCTGGGTGGATCGGGAGACCACGGTTGACCGGATCATCATTGGGGATCCTGAGAAGCACGTGCAGCGGGTCCTGGTATCGTGGATGAGCGACTTCCGCGCGGTGCGCGCCGCTGTCGAACGAGGCTGTGACCTGCTCGTGACGCACGAGCCGACGTTCTGGACGCACCGGAACGAGGTGCCGACCATCGAGGGGTGGGACCCGGGCTCGCCGCAGGGCAGGATAGCGGCTGAGAAGCGGAAGTTCATCGAGGACAGCGGCCTGGTCATCCTGCGGTGCCACGACGTCTGGGACGGCATGCCAGAGATCGGCATCCCCTGGTCGTGGGCGAG
>Ga0315293_10007211_pt1 | contig 10329 bp, 12 predicted proteins | sample YL17G13_20_MG_FD_203071 | JGI IMG/M metagenome (GOLD analysis project Ga0315293, IMG submission 203071) | Sediment microbial communities from Yellowstone Lake, YNP, Wyoming, USA - YL17G13_20 | ecosystem: Environmental > Aquatic > Freshwater > Lake > Sediment | place: USA: Wyoming | collected... | reverse complement strand
TTTATTTCCTTTTTACAATTTTCTGGGAAACTCCATCTTTTTTCAAAATAAGAAAGAAGAAAACCTATTTTGGCATAAAGAATTTTTTTATTTAATCTCTTAAGATACATTATTACCTGATCAAAATCGATAGAAGGGAAAAGCTCAACACTCTTAAAATATTCCTCTAAACCACCCACATATTTAAGTCCATTGATTCCTTCTATAATAGTTCTTTCTCGGTCGGTTACCCAGACTTTTAACCCTTCCCTTAATACGGTCTCTATACCAAAGCTGACATCCCTTTTTATCGTCTGATATTTTATCCCCTGGAATTTAAATGGACGAAAGTATTTTTGAGTAATTATATAGACTGAATTATAAGAAGAGTAACTGGCACCATGTAATTCTAAAGCAGAATGGTAACCTATTATTCCTCCCGGAGAAAGTTTAGCTCCGATAAGAAACTTATCAGGAACAAACTCTTCTCTGCTACTTCCTTGAGGTATTATATAGTAAAGTCCTCTTGCTCCTACTGAACCTAAATACCCTGCTTTAAGTAAGTCATTTAATCTTTTTCGCAGATATCCTTCACTATATTCATCTTCTCTAAATTTCTCTACAACCTCAGAAAAATTAAATATTTTTTCTTTATAAAACGCTTGGTATAGCTTAGGAAGTGCCATTATTTACCTCTTTTTTGCTTTATTATACTATTTATTAGTATAAATTTTAAATAAAAGCGTAAATTACAATTTACGTCTTTATTGCTAATTATTACTATTTTATAGTATAATACTGCAATTTATTCGTAAAATCAAGCAGAGTACTTGCAAAAAAATAAATTACCTCCCCTAAGAAGTAAGATTTACCTAAAAAAACATTTACAAAAGCCTTATAATATAAGAGTTTCAGAGGCAGAATGCGAGATATCGCTTGTGGCGCATAATTTTAAGTCGGGCTATGGTTTTACCCCTCAAAAATGGCTTTTTTTGGCTAAATTTTCACCCCTCCAAAATCTGAAAGTGGCTATTTATAAGGGTTTGGTGATTTTGGGGAGGTAAAAATAGGCCGAAAACAGGGGTCGTAATTGCCGATTTTTCGAAAATTGAAGCGCTTTTAAAGGCACTCTACGTTCGTTTAAAGGGCATTCCTGAAGGGGGTCTAAAACCCTTATAAATAAAGGTTCCTATGTCATTGCGAGGAAAGAAGTGACGAAGCAATCTCGTATTTTTACTTGTCATTCCTGCCCCCGCTTTCGCGAGGGTAAACTCCAGCAGGAATCCAGTCTTCTCTTTTGAAATTCTTTGAATTCTTGTAAGGCTCGCCCTGCGTAAATAAGGGTAACAACCTCTCCTCACAAGTAGGACAGGCGTCTCGCCTGTCCATTTTATAAAAAGAAGAAATGGCCTGTCTGCGTGCAGGTTCGCACAGGCAGGCACGCACAGGCAGAGATGTGTCCCTATTTATTCTATTGTTAAATTGTCAAATGGTTAAAAAACCCGAACAGCCCGAACCCGTTTGGCGTTGAACTTAAAGTAGTCGACCTGGTAGCCATCGCTGAAGGCCTGGGCCCACGCGTTGTAAACATTCCAATCGTACTCAGTGGAACTCCAATAGGTGGCATCAGTGAAACCGCCAATTGTTACTTGGTTAAGGTACAGTTTATTCAGTTCATCCTTGCTGGGCAAATACCAGTCGTTATAGGTGTTTAGTGTCAGGCCGTCACATAGCTTTGCGGCACCACTCGTACAACCGCTTTGACCAACAATAGTAGTAGTGTTTGCCTGACCAGTCCCTATCGCTGTTCCAGTAGTTCCGACCGAAGCGTTTGTTATGTTGCTCCAAGCCGTACCTATACTCTGGTCAGCTGTAGCTGCAATCAATCCGTGCGTTTGTCCCAATATGTAACCGGGGTCTCCGCTTTGTAGTATATAGGCTACTATGCCACCGCCATAACTATCGCCTACTGCTACTAGTGCCTTGACTGTCACTGTGCATATTGCGGTCAAGCCTCCATCTACTGTTGCTACTATAATAGCAGTTGTACCTGCTGTTAATGGTGTTACTACTCCATTAGCTACGGTTGCCACTGCCGGAGCACTGGAAGACCAAGTTACATTTTGGTTGGTAGCAGTTGCAGGTGCTACCGTCGCTATTAACGTTCCGGTTGCTCCCTCTGCTGTTAAGGTCATGGTTGCTTGATCTAAAGTTACTCCGGTTACTGCTACTGGAGTTACTGTGCCGCAACCGTTAAGCATAAACAATCCCAGAATGAAAGGTAAACAAAACAAGAAAAACAATTTTTTCTTAAACATTTGCTCTCTCCTTATTATTAAATATATTCTTGAAAATATAATATTTTTTTTACGATCAACCCTCCTTTCTTTTGATATATTATACCAAAATTAAGTATTACATTTGCAACTTGAACCAAGGGTTGTCCTTATTTTATTTTAATAAGTTTCTTCGGGACCAAAAGTTATCAAATTGTCAATGCAACTGTGCCATGAAGTTTTTATCCAGGCTTGAGATCTTGCAATAGAAGATATACGAAGTTCTTTAAACTCATTTATTTTTTTGCCTAATGGATAGAATTCTATTGTCCACCCTTCATAGTTAAATAAACTAGGAGTGTCTTTATTAATTTTGAACGGAGTTGTACGATAGACGAATGTCCTCGGTTTGTCTTCAAACACATAAAGTTCCGACCAGCAAAATGTGATTTCATCAATTCCTGCAAGTTTATATGTTTCAAGGACAGCAATTATTTGTTTGATTTCTTTTGATTCTAATAGTCCTACAATATTATGATCACCGAAATATCTTATACAGTTTTCACCATAAGCAGATATATCCAATATGAGATGTCTATAATAATTGTTATCATTTAGAAATTTCTCTGTGCTTTTAAATTGTGGAATTGATTTATCAATCAAATTAACTGATTTATTTACAATGTTTGTGATTAGGTCATTGTTGTCTTTGATCTCTTTGATAGAATGGACTCTCTTGCATTCAACCAAAATTTGATTTCCCTTACCTTCCAGTAAAAAATCACAAGCCTGTAAATTTTTTGGAACAATGAATCTCAAATCTTTACTAATTTTGAATGGCGAATTTTTACTTTTAATCCAACCCTGAAATAGGGTGGCACACATATTTTGATCAACACTACTATCATCACCCTTGTAAACACCCATCAAGGCGCTTTTTCGGCCTAGGAGTTTTGTGTCACCAAGCTTAATAATAGGGTGTAATTTACCTTCTGTTACACTAACAAGGCCGACAACATCCAATAACAATTTTAGAAAGTGATATATTTCTTGGTAAGATATCTTACCTACAACAAAATCGCTTATGTTATTGAAATTAGTTAAGAAATTTATGGAATCAACTATATAATTAGATTTTTCAGCATCAGATAACACTTTTTCCGAAATTAACGTGCTATAAATATCAATTATTTCTTGAATCAACTGGTGAAATGATAAATATCTACTCATTTTTTTACACCCAACTTTAGGTTTAACCGGTGCGTACTCGCGTCCGCATTGAAACCGTTGTTATGCCATTAACTTACAATAAAACATACAATTTAACATTTAATTATATTGATATTTCTTTGGTTTTTATATTTAGAATATTTGCAAGATTTTTTATTTTTTCAGGAATTGAGTTTGCGATCAAGTATCCAGCAACTTCTCCTTTTAATTTTTGTGTTTTTAAGACTGCCTGAAGAAGTGCTTGATATTTTATAACCTGAAATAATCCTATAAAATTTTGAATTTCTCCTTCAAGTTCTATTTCAACAACAATCCATTTATTATCATTAAAATTAAAAGCAACATCTACTTTATCACCACTCGGAAATGGATATTCAATAAAAGATAAGGAATCTTTTGGCAATCCAAGTAATTCAGGTTGCGATGCAACATATTCTTTAAGATTTTTGTGTGATATTGATTCCCCAGATTTCGTATTTTTAAAAATAATTCGATTAACTTCAGTTTCTTGAATTGCTTTTTGAATTAGGTCGTCAATTAATAATTCAGAAGATTGATTAAGTAATAGGTTAACTAATTCGTCAATTGTTGAAAATTTCGGTAGTCCAACTAAACTTTTTCCTTCGGTTATTTTGAAATCACCTTGATGAAAAGGCCATAAAGATTTATTAACCCTGTCAAAATATTCATTGGAAGAAATAAAAAAACCTGTCTGTTGTATTTTGAAAAGAAGAATAATAGACCATGGAATATTTTGCTCAATTATTTTATCAACTGTGTTTTTTGTAATTCCCCAATAATAAGGATATTTTGCTATAGATTTAATATAAATAATACTATTGATTCTACCGCTTAATTGAAAAACCTTTCTCATTCTTGAAATATTTGAAGGTGTTATATTAATGTTTTGAACTTTCGAAAGTTCATCAATAAATTTTTTTACGAGTTGATTACCATTCATAAGTGTAAATATTTACCTATAATTATAATTTAATTATCAGTAATACAAATTTATGGTAGGCATAACAATTGAACTCATCTGCCTGAAAATATTATGGGGTCAGATCTTGTAATATCACTTTTCATCTTCCCCCTCAATTTTTTTAATCGCTTTGCTCACTGTAGTATACTGCACGCCAATATATTCTGCTATCTCTTTTAAGGTATAGCCATACTGTAGGTGAGCCTCATATATCACTTGCTCTTTTGACTTCTTGTTCTTGCCTTTACCAAACTTGTTATATTGCAAGACTTGACCCTCTATTGTTAACTTTTTATTTTTCATTATTTAACTCCTATAAATATTAAATGCTACATTATAATTCCTGCTCTGGATTTATCTGTACTTTAATCTCACCTTGATATATAAATGAACCAAACAATTTTTGTGGTTCTGGTTTCGTCATATGTATATCATTATTCATTGAGTAATAAGAATTTAATGTTCCGCGCGGTGTTATTACATAGTGCAAAACATGATGTGGACTACCCGATAATCCTTTTGGAAGTAGCCTTTTTGGCGAATAAGTTACTAGTAGTTCTTCATCAGTAACAAGACTTACCAATTTAGGTTCATCAAATACACTTGAAACAAGAAGAAAATCGTCTCGATGAATAATTGGTATTCTTACTTTTGGATTTAAGATTGGCGATTCTGCAAGTAGATATCCATATGGTCTAAATGAACTTTTTGCTTTAACTCGGTTACTTTGGTCAATTGTAGAATCGCTTCTATCAAATTCTAATACTCGAAACACATGATTTACAATGTCTGCCCAAGAAATCTCACGACCAATCTCTATAACGACATCTTTTATATCAACACCTGTAGCTTCTTTGTATTTCTTCCGATTCTGGTCTTGTATTGAAGTAAGTCGTTGTAATACTGCTTCCTGATTGCCTTTTTGTGAATCTTTTTGAACTAAAGAAACTTCTTCAGGAGTTAGCCCATATTTATTTCCAAAATCTTTGATATTATTCTTAGCAAGTCCTTCCTGCTTTGCCATTCCCCATAAGAGTGATATTACCCAAAATAATGTAATTAAATTAAATACTTTAGCTATGTTCAATAGAAGAATAATCGGGTTTCCGTATGAAGGTGAGGTAATAACTTGAACTACCAATAATATAAAAAGACTAATCTCTGATAATGCAAATATTATTGATGAACCCTTTGCTTTTATTTTCCAAAGGCGGACTATCGCCATAATGGTAAATACTATAGTTGCTATTCCTGATATCGCGATAAAAACATCTGTAATTAACACAATAGATTTTCCTTCTAAAGCAGAGGATAAGACTCCTAAAACATATGTTACTATTCCAAAAATTGCTAGTGTTTTATTTTTCATTATCTTTTGTCCCCTTTATCTTTTTATCTGCAAATAGTTTATATTCAAAAATACAAATAAAGATTAAATAAAGCGTCCATACATACCAAGTATTCTCCCAGTCAAAAGGATTACCTTTAAGATGAATAGCAATATCCACTCCAAATAATTTACCCAATTCTGACTCTGGGTTATTCTCAGGCAATTCTCTTGTTTCTCCTGTATATCCCAAGTTAGCTGTAATCATTAAAGTAAAAAATAGAATAATAACCGGAATAAAAATTGCTAAAATTAATCTTTGTTTTTTATTCATTTTTAACTCCTGTAATTTCATTTTTTAAAAATATGATTAACTATAAAACCAGCTCATCGAAAGTCCAATTCCTAAAAATAGGTAAAGGTAAAAACGAAGTAAAAATAAAAATGGCATCAAAATACTTCCGAAAATGAATGCCCAAAGTAACCCAGGTCTTTTTTTAGAAATATTATTATTTTTTACTGAAAATGAAAATATAAGCATAACTAACAAAAGCAAAGGAATAATAAATAACTCCCAATTATTTATTCTTCCTAACATACTAACATAGCAAGAATAACAAAAAATACAAATCCAAACCATTTATCAAACCCCATAATTAATGCACGATTATAACTAACAGAGAATATTGAAGAATATAGCAAAAATTGAATTCCTATTAGCACCCATACAAACCAAAGTGGTGCAGTAGTTCGAATAGCATTAAGCCATAAAGTTATACCAATATATCCTATAAGAATAAAAATTATATTGATTATAAAAAATTGGTATATAATTTTTCGTTCCATAGCTTTAATAAAATCATCTTTTTTATTTTCCATTTTTATTTCCTTTATTATTTAATAATTAAACCTAAACCGTTCATTTATTATAGTTATATTTTTCTTCATTTTCTCTTACTTTTTCTTGTATATATCTACCAGATTCCATTTGGAATTTTATGACATAATCATAAGGAATAATCTTCTTAATTTCCTCTTTCCTACTTTCAATAAATTCATAATTTACTATGTATATAATTACTAATTCGAGGTCTTTTAAAGAATTTTGTAGTAGAGGTTTGTAATAAGTGTATTCTTCCTCTTCTGAACTAATTATTGGGACTGCTTGAATTCTTGAAAATATAAGTTTATTTAAGATTTCATTTTCCGAAAGTTCTGGCATTTCTTTTTTTAATTTATTGTAAATACTAATTTGTGTATCTACAACGCCCATATAACCGAATTCCTTCAATAATATTTTTTTAATCTCTTCTTCATCTTCATTAATGTTTTTTTTGATGTAAGGATTATCCTCAGAATAATCCTGTTTAATAAGAGGTATATTACATTTATTACAAAATATGCTTCCCTCTTCATTTTCAAAATCACATTGTGGGCACTTCATTGTTTTTCATTCCTTTCTTTTTATATTTTTATTCCATTAATAGTTGCCGCCTCATATAAGGCCAAAAGTTCTGCAATATTTTCTACAATAATTAATGGTGAGGCTTCCATTCCTTCAAAATTCCTTACCCAAGCTTGTTTGGTTACTTTTCCTTTAGGTGTTTGAAATGACACTTCACAACCTTGCCACTTTATATCCTTAAACGCTTTTAATCTCTTTTTAATTCCTTCAATATCAAAAAAATCCTTTATTCCCGGTAATTCTGGTTTTGATAAATATTTGTGACCTTCCTGGGATATAATTCCTCTATTACTTAAGTTCCCCATTAGTTCAGCTGCTTTTTTAGAAATTGGGTTATATGTTAATTCTAATTCTACTTCTGTAGATGTCACTAAATTTTGAATATATTCATTACGCTCATTCTCATTCATACCATTCATCAGATCTTTTGAATCTTCTAAATATTCATTTATTTTTTCTCGAAATTCAATCTTTGCAATTGTCTCTCCGATGATACCATCAAGCACTGTCAAATGAATATTTTCAGATATATACATTTTTTCGTCATATGAAATTATATAAAATGAAAAGGCGTGTTCCATTGCAATTTTAATTTTTAAATCTAATTTCATTTTTCTTTTTTTATCTTCCACTAATTGAATATATTCACCACCTCTGTTATATCCATGACTCCATCCGTCAAATTCAATACACATCAGAGGTTTATATTCTTTATCACAAACGGTATAATCAATATTTGTTTTAAATAGGAAATCCCTTTCGTCTTTATCGATGTTTAATTCCTCAACCTTAAATATTTTTGAAAATGGTAATTGAGGATAAATAATATAGTTATCTTTCCACATTGAATCTAAGTGTTCATAAAGTTTTTTCTCGTGGTATCCATCAAATATACTTTTTCTTATAACCATGTTTATACTCCCGTTTTATTTATTAGTTAATTCTTCTAAAACCCTTTAAGTATCTAAAATTTTAGTGTTTTTTTGCATTCCTTTTTGGTTTATACAGAGAGAAAATCCCTCTCTCCATAAGCCTAAATCTTAAATAACCTCTTTTTTATATGATTTTCGCTGTCATTTTATTTAAAGGGTGCAATCGATTTATTTCTGCTTTTTGCTCGTCATTAGTTATACTTGCATAAATCATCGTAGAGGCTAAACTCCGATGGCCTAAGAAGTGCTGTATCCTACGGATATCCATTCCGTTATTTAAAAAAGTGAGAGGTTATTGAGTGCCTTAACTAGTGTGGTGTTACCTTCTTAGTGATTCCGGCTAATTTTCCGTATCTTTAAATATTTAGCTGAATATTCATTGTAGAATAAAATTTTACTACCTTAACTATACTACATAATTTATTTAAAATCCTTCTTTTTCAAATAAAAAAGCCCTTTAGTATAAATTCAAAGGGCTAGCTATTTCATGGATCTCATATAAAATTACTTAATTTATTAATTAAAAAACATTTCTTAATTAGATTTTAACTCTCCCAAATCTATTATAGATCCATCTGACTTTATAAACTTCGCTTTTAACGAAGATGTAAGAATTAACTCACCGTGCATTCCTACTTTGATTTGTTCAAGAAATTTAAGAATATAATCTTTAGTTGTTGAATTTTCATTTAAAATAACACTAACAATATTTTCAGCTTTTGCAATTTTTTGAGCACCTTTTTGAAGGCCAAGGGGACTAACAATAATTCCACCTTTTCCGCCTGTATTCTTTATTCGATACGCAAGTGCTCCAATTCTTTCTTGATCAAGTTTTGAAGTTGTATATCTACGACATTCTATAATGATAAACTTTTCTTCATTCTCAGCTACTCCCTTAGCTTCAATTTTATATTCAGTCCCGGGTACTACCCCCTTCAACTTTTGCTTGCCCTCAACTTTCTCTAGTCCAAATTCTCTTGCAAACTTGTTAAGCAAATATTGAGCAACTTCTTCGCATGTTCTCCATTTTTTATTTTCTCCCATCACAATAACCTCTATTTTATTTTTATTTGTTATAACATATTCTTATTATAATTTTTTCTTTTATTATTCAAAAATTTGAATAACACCTTACATAATTAATTTTTATAAGCAAACCTCATCCTCAATCTTATTAATCTCATCCTGATTGATACCAATATATCTTTTAGTTACAATACTACTGCGATGCCCTAGCTTTTCAGAAATCTGCTCAATGGTAATACCTTTCTTACGTGCTTGATATCCCCAGGTCTTTCTTAGAGTATGAGTACCTATTCTTTTACTATCTAAACCTACCTCTTTACACCAGTTCTTAATCATCTGCCATGCTCTAATACGGTCCAGCTTTTGATTAGATAGATAAGTGGTAAATAAATAGCTATCCAGATTAGTTACTGATACTTTATTAAAATAGTACTTTAAAGCTTCTTTTACTACCTGATTGATCTTGATCTTCTTTTCTTTCTTGGTCTTCTGCTTTCTTAAATGAAGATACTCAACAATTTCGCCCTTAGTATATTTAGTATATTGAGAGAGGCCAGGTACTGATTGATATTTTTAATGATGGCTTTTTTAGGACGGTTTATGGTCAGGGGGACAGGTTTTACCTTTTGCCTGGCATTAAATGCGGGATGACAAAAGAAGTCTGTCCCCCATTTTGCCTAAGTTCCCGCCGAGTAGAACAAAGGCGCGCACACCTTAGGAAAAGAGTTTCCTATTCCTCTCTTTCGATATAAGGATAGGGTTCCAAGCTCCTCCATAGTTACGTTTCCTTTGTCCCCTCTAAAATTCCGTGCGTAGGCATTTCGCTCTACACGGCTTCAAACGATAATTCTTCTCAATGCCTTCCTGCTTATTGCAGTTTACATTGAGCATATCTACTCCAGTTTTGTTACCATCTTTAGTCCAGTTCAGAGTCTGGAAGATGTGTCCCTGGGGTAGAGTTTATCGTCCAGAGCCCCTTTGCTCTGCTTCCATTACAGAAGCTTCACAGCTACTATGGGCTCATCCGAGAATCCTATCCGCCTGCTGAACTTCGTTTCTTCAACTTATATCAGCAGCCCTTATTGAATAGGACTTTCCCAACTTTGATATCT
>Ga0315293_10007210_pt1 | contig 10329 bp, 11 predicted proteins | sample YL17G13_20_MG_FD_203071 | JGI IMG/M metagenome (GOLD analysis project Ga0315293, IMG submission 203071) | Sediment microbial communities from Yellowstone Lake, YNP, Wyoming, USA - YL17G13_20 | ecosystem: Environmental > Aquatic > Freshwater > Lake > Sediment | place: USA: Wyoming | collected... | reverse complement strand
CCTACAACAGAAGGGACGACCAGACGATGCGGTGACTGAGCAATTGCAGCGCAGGGACTTGATGCAGCCACTTCCAGTAAACCGGGAACAATCCCCACGCCACGTACGCGCCGACCGCGTACCAGATGCCTTTTTTCATTCAACAACTATTCAAGTTGGCCGAGCGGGCGGGGGCGAACTGAAGGGTTCTTCGTCCGCCAGGCTCTCACCGATGAAGGTGGCGAGGGTCTTGTTGAAGACGATAGGACTGTTGAGGACAGTTAACGCCGGGTAAGGCACGTAGCGGGCCATGGCGTTCGTCAGCGGGATGAAATCGTCCGGTCGCGCCACCAGGGCACGACGCGTGTCGAATTTTTCGGTGAGATGGATCGTGCCGATGATCTCAAAGCCTGGAATCAACACGCACACATTATAAGGAAGGCGTACAGCTTTGCGATACATGCTCTTTTGCGTGATGTCGCTTTGCGTCGGGCAGGCGAACAGGATGAAACGTTTTTCGATGTGCGCATCAAGGAATTTGATGGGCGGGATATCGTTCAAATTAGGCAGGCGCGTGACCAGCACATCTTCGAGCAGGATGGCGGATTCGTTCTTGAGGTTGAGAATATCGCTCAAGCGTTCGTCGGGAGAGTTCAGATTGCCGCGAATGATGTGGTCATACGTGTAAACATCAACTAGAATACGCATAAATGTACCTCAAGCAAAGATGCTCTATTTTACCCCAAAGAGGCTACGGAAACTCTGCAAGATGCAAAAATCCTCGCTGCAAATAAGCGAGGAGTATATTTTCTAAATAAGTTTCAAATCCTTACCTTGCGTAGTCTCAAACTGTTACTGACCACAAAGATAATGCTGAACGCCATCGCGCCAGCCGCGATCATGGGGTTCAGGAAATCCGCCCATTTACAAAACGTACGTATTCCCATTCGAGAACTATTATGTCGCAATTGTTTACAATCTTGGAACGTTCGATCCCGACGACGTTGACGGCTCGATCCAGGAGTTCCAGGCTGGCGAGTATCCCACCGACCGGCTCGCGCCTTTAGAAATGATGGATTTTCTGGCGAACAGCCCGTGCTTCGAACCAATGCCCTGACCAGCATACCAAGACATTCAACTTACAACAGAGAAGCAAGCAGGGGTTGTCCAAAAAGTTGGGCGAGATAGTATCTCGCCGCTACATCTGGCAGAGGAAGCGACGAAGGCCACCAAATCTGGCGGTCTCCGTGGGTTTTCCTGGGCTTTTTGGACAGCCCCTGTAAGAGATTATGAAGAGCGTTCAGAAACCTGCTCTACCCCCAACGCCAAGGGATGAATCCCCTAGCTGATCATCTGGAAGCCGACTAAAGGCGGCTGAAACGCCAGCTTTTGGCCGGAAACCAGTGGGATTAGTCTGCTTCAGCGGACTTTACCGCCCTAAGCTGTGGGTTTCAACCCACAGCAGCAGCGAATTTCCGAACGATTTCATTATGAAGAAACCGCCATGACAGCCTGATAGCCGCGCGCCTTTACCGCGGCGACAATTTGCGCCTCGCTGACCTGCGTCTCGTCGTATTCCACCAGCATCTGCCCTTTCTGATAACTGGCCGAAACCTGCTTGATGCCCGGCAGGTCATCCTCGATGCTCTCCACACGCATCGTACAATTGGGGCAGTGCATGTCGTCCACGCGAAAAATCTTCTTGACCATATTCACCTCAACGGGTAGGCGCAAGACCCGCCCCTACTGACCAAATACAATTTCACCGGTGTACATACCCATCGAGCACGAAAAACGCATCACGGTTCCGACAGGTTGAGGCGGGATATCAATGGGCACTGTGCCGGTGGCGGGTAAAAGTGTCTCGATGCCCAGCGCCGGTATGACCAGATCGCGCGCGCAGGAATAGGTTTCTTGAGTGACCGCGTTCATCAAGACTGCCTCTCCAGCCGTGGCATACAGCCTACGTGGCCAATAGCCATTGTTGGCGACGGTCAGCGTCAGCGTGCTGCTGGGAATCGTCGAAGAAGCCTGGCTGGACTGCTGAGGAGCGAAGAAAGTCTGCGACAGGTTCCTGGCTGAAAGCGGCGAGCCAGTCAGGTTCAAGCCATTGTTGATCGAAACCAGGCCCAGGATCAAAACGACCAGCGCCACGAAACGCATGAATAGACCCTCCAACCGGGAACCCAATTGGGTGGTCAAGTATGCCACGATGAAAAAAACTGGACTGGCTCCCAGCGCAAAGGCAGCCATGATAGCCGCACCCTGGAGTGGGTCGCCTGTTGCCAGCGCGACTGCCATCATGGCCTGCGTCACACCGCAGGGGATGAGCACCGTCAGTGCGCCGAGGAAGAGTGGGGTAATCCAGTCGGGGCGGGTCTGAGATCCGCCCTTACTCTTTGCTGTGCGTCGGATATAACGGGTGATGAACTTGGGCGGCTCGATGACGAAATAGCGGAAAATCGGGTGGACGTTCAACATGCGCAGGGCATTGCCCACCATAAAAATCCCAATGGCGATGAACAGGATAGCCCGCAGGGTGGCGTTAAGCGTCAATACCGAGCCAAGAAATCCCAGCAAGATTCCGAGAAGCGTATAAGCCACCACCTTCGCCCCCAGGAAAAGCGCAATCGGCAAGGCAGTCTGCGGGCGAGATTGGCTAACCTTATGCCCGTATTTTTTACTCCGGGCGGACGGCTGGTTGAGCACATCCTGTTCCAACTGATGAGCCAGGGAACTGGCCAGCAAACCGCCTTGAACGGCAAGACAGCTCAACCCGCCGGTGGTCAAACCTGTAACGAAAGCTACGATGATCTGGTTCATTGAGTTCGATACCTTCTCAGTCTGAGACTATTGCTGACCACAAAGATACTGCTGAACGCCATCGCGCCAGCCGCGATCATAGGATTCAAGAAACCTGCCGCCGCAGCCGGGATCAAGATCACGTTGTAGAAAAACGCCCAGAACAGGTTCTGCTTGATCGTGCCGAGGGTCTTACGGGACAGGGAAATGGCGCGCGCCACGCCGCGTAGATCGCCGCTGATGAGCGTGACCGGGGCAGCCGCCATGGCCACGTCCGTGCCGGTGCCGATAGCAATGCCGACGTCGGCTTGAGCCAGAGCAGGCGCGTCGTTCACACCGTCACCCACCATGGCGACAATCTGGAGGGGCGACGCACGCGTCGCCCCTACGCGCGGCGCACCCTGCAATTTCTTGACTTCCTCCGTCTTCCCCTCCGGCAAGACCTCTGCCAGCACGGTATCCACACCAACCTGTTTGGCAATGGCCTCAGCCGTCTTGCGGTTATCACCCGTGATCATGGCAACTTTCAAGCCCATGCGGTGCAGTTCAGCAATGGCCTCCTGTGAGCCGTCCTTGACCGTATCGGCGACGGCGATCACACCGCGCACTGCGCCATCCACGGCCACCAGCATGGCCGTCTTGGCCTCGGATTGCAGGCGTTCGACTTCCTTTTCGAGACCGTTGAGCAGATAGTGACGGGCGTCCATCATGCGCAGGTTGCCCACCACAACCGCGTGATCCTCTACTTCAGCTTCGACGCCGTTGCCGACCTCGGCCTTGAATCCGCCCGGTTCGACGAGCGTCAGGCCGCGGGTCGTGGCTTCCGCCCAGATGGCTTCGCCGAGGGGATGTTCGCTGCCTTTCTCAACCGACGCCGCCAGCCGCAATAAGTGTTCAATATTCGGTTTTTTGTCATCAGTGCCACTTAACACTGAATACTGATCATAAATTACTATATCCGTAACCGCTGGTTGTCCTTTCGTCACCGTGCCAGTCTTATCTAAAACGACAACAGAAACTTTTCCCGCGCGTTCCAATGCTTCGCTACTTCTAAATAAGATACCCATCTCCGCGCCCTTACCGGTGCCAACCATGACCGCCGTCGGCGTCGCCAGTCCCATCGCGCACGGGCAGGCGATGACCAGCACCGCCACCATGTTGATAAGCGCCCGCGTGAACGAGGTCGTGTCCGCGTTGACGGGCAGAGCCGGACCGAAGAAATACCAGGCTGCGAAGGTCAGCAGCGCAAGGACGATTACCGCCGGGACGAACCACGCCGAAACCTGGTCTGCCAGCTTCTGGATGGGTGCCTTGCTGCCCTGAGCCTCTTCGACCAGGCGGACGATCTGCGCCAGGGCGGTCTCGCGCCCAACTTTGGTCGCCTCGAACTTGAGCAGCCCCAGCTTGTTGAGCGTCGCGCCGATGACCGGGTCGCCGGGACCCTTTTCGACCGGCAGCGACTCGCCGGTCAGCATGGATTCGTCCACCGCCGAGTGGCCGTCCACGACCACACCGTCCACGGCGATTTTCTCACCCGGGCGGACAAGCACCAGGTCGCCGACGCGCACGTCGTCCACCGGCACTTCCAGTTCGGCGCCATCGCGGATAACCCGTGCCGTCTTGGCGCGCAGGCCCATCAGTTTCTTGATGGCCTCGCTGGTGCGTCCCTTCGCCCTCGCTTCCAGGAACTTGCCCAGCCGGATGAGGGTGATGATGACCGCCGCGGTCTCGAAATAGACTTGCCCTTCGATCGCGCCGAGCGAAACGGCAATCGAGTAGAAGTATGCAACAGACGAGCCCATGGCGATCAGCACGTCCATGTTGGCCGAGCCGTTGCGCAGCGACTTGTACGCGCCCACGTAATACTGCCAGGCGACATAGAACTGCACCGGCGTGGCCAGGGCGAACGTCAGCAGCCGCGCCCAACTCGCCTCCTTCCACGCCATAGGCAGCAGGCTGAACTCCATGCCCATCGAGAACAGAAACAAGGGAATAGTGAACAGTAGACCAGTGATCAGTAAATGACGCTGTTGGGTGATTTCAACTTCGCGCGCCTTTTGCTCGGCATCTTCTGCCTCGCCGCCCATCTCCACCGCCTCGAAACCGGACCTGGCAACTGCCGCCCTTATTTCGGCCTGACTTACCACCGTCGGCACGTACTTCACCCGCGCCCGCTCGGTCGTCAGGCTGACCTGGGTCTCCAGCACGCCTTCCAGTTTCGCCAGCGACTTTTCCAGGCGGCGGGCGTCGTTGTCGTCGGCCAGGCGCTTGATGACCAGGTCCGCTTCACCGGTGGCGACGCCATAGCCGGCGCGCTCGACGCGGCCAATCAGGTCACCCAGCCCGACGGTTTGCGGGTCAAACTCTACCGTAGCCCGCTCCGAGGACAGGTTGACGACCGCCGAACCAACGCCTGCAATTTTTTTGAGACTGCGCTCGACGGTGGCGACGCAGTTGGCACAGGTCATGCCGGTGACCGGTAAAGTGAGTTGCTTGGTTTCGCTCATGATATGTTCTCGTGTCATGTGTTCAAGGGTCAAGTGTCACTCACATAAGAACGTGACACCTGACAGCGGAGCACCTGACACGCTATGCAGCGACCGGGTAATTGATCTCAGCCATCAGCGCCTTGATCTTCGCCTCGTCTGCTGGCGCGTCGAAAATGATCTCGACCTTCTTGCTGGCCGCGTCCGCCTTTACGGACTTGACGCCGGCCAGGTCAGCGACCTCGGTCTGGATGGTATGCACACAGTGCATGCAGGAAATGTTAGGGACAGAATAGGTAACGGTAGACATTTTCACTCCTTGTGAGGCTTGGAATGCAGGTAACAGTCACTTCGTAAGTGACTGTTACCCATCATACTTTCGTGGCAGTTTCGAACACGTCCGTGATCTCTTTCAGCACCCGTTCGCGCTCGGCTGGATCCTCCCCGCGGATGGCGGTCGTCACGCACGAATTCAGGTGATTCTCCAGGATCGCCGTGCTGACCTTGTTCAGCGCGGCTTGCACGGCCTGGATCTGGCGGATAATGTCAATGCAATAAGCATCTTCCTCCACCATGCGGGTCACTCCGCGCATGTGCCCCTCGATGATCTTCAGCCTTTTCAACGCTTCTTCGTTTTTCATGGTGACAATCCTTTTCTCATCGCCCACCCCCCCCAGGGGGGTAGGGTCTGTGCATATTATTACCGATTATGTCCAATTTGTCAAGGAAAACTGGAAGTGGCGATAGGGCTTTCTCAAATTACGAGTTTTCAACCCCACCCCTACGACTTTGCTCAGGACAGTCCCCGGCCCCTCCCCGAATTGGGGAGGGGAGAACTGTGCGAAAAAAGGGGTGCGGGGGGCGCGAAGCACCCCCGCACCCCTTTTTTCGCTTTTTTCCAACTTAGGATTGTGTGCCACAAAGTTTCTGCGTGTTACAATCCATACAAACCAGAGGATAAGCTATGTCACACAAAACGCACTATTCCATTTCCCTCATTATTGCATTGCTTCTCGCCTTCACCCCTGCCTGCACGCGGCGCAATCGCGTGGCGCAAAACACTGGAGAATACACGCTCCAGGCCGGAGGCCTGGAAAGAACCTATCGCCTGCACGTTCCGCCGAATTTTGACGGAAACCTGTCATGGCCGCTGGTATTCGTCTTTCACGGCGGATACGGAACTGGCGAAGTTATGGAAGAAGTGACAGGTTTCGATCAAGTTGCGGACAAGAAGGGCTTCATCGTCGTCTACCCGAATGGCTACATAGACCACTGGAACGATGGCCGCTCCACAGATCCAACGTATGCGGACGTTGACGACGTCGGTTTTGTCTCCGCCTTGATTGATGAGTTATCGAGCAAGTACAACATTGACCCCAAGCGCATCTTTGCCACCGGCATGTCCAATGGCGGCATCTTCACTTACCGGCTCGCCTGTGAACTCTCCGACCGCCTTGCCGCCGTTGGACCTGTTTCAGGCTCCCTGGCTGAAAACCTGGTGCCTCAGTGTTCGCCCGCACAAACGATTTCGATCATCCACATTCACGGCCTGAACGACCAAATCGTCAAGTTCGAGGGTGGTACGGTGCCCAGCCCCTACGGCGGGATCACCTATCCTGTTTTGGACACGCTCACCTTGTGGGAAGACTTCGACGGCTGCACCGCCTCGCCAGAAAATACGGCGCTGCCTGATTCCGATCCCTCGGACGGGACAACTGTTCAAATAATTTCCTATCCACATTGCCTTAACAATACAGTGGTGACCCTCTACGCCATTGCCGGCGGAGGCCACACATGGCCCGGCGGGGAATACACCTCCGAAGGAGCGGGTGGAAATATAAGCCGTGATTTCAGCGCTTCCGACGTCATCTGGGAATTCTTCAGCCAGCATCCCAAGCCATGATGGTAGCCAGAAATCGGGCTACCATGATTGACGCTTCACGGCTGATCTTCATCCACGGTTCCGATAGCAACAGCCAGACCTACAAGGCGACCATCTTGCGCAGCCTGTTTCCCGGCATGGTCACGCCGGATTTCACCGGCAGCCTGTCCGAGCGGATGGCACAACTGGAGGCCATTCTTGGCGATCAAACCGGCTGGACGATCATCGGCTCCAGCCTGGGCGGGCTGATGGCCGCGCTTTTTGCGACGCAGGCTCCCGGTCAGGTGCAGAAACTGGTGCTGCTCGCCCCAGCGTTGACCCTGCCCGAATTCGCCGGGCATCTCCCCAACCCAGTACCTGTCCCGACCATCGTCGTTCACGGTACGCGGGACGAACTTATCCCGCTGGAAGCGGGACGAAGCCTGGCGGAGAAAGTCTTCACGAACCTGACCTACCTCGTCGTGGACGACGATCATCGCTTGACGGCTACTGCCCACAAGATTGATTGGCGCGCACTGCTCGAAAGTTAAACAAATCGACTTTTATGGCTCTAGCCGCCGTCCGCTCGGCTGAGCGCTCGCGGCGAAGACTCGGCGGCGAGGAGGCCGCCTTGAGCATTGAAGAAGGGAGACCTCTCCCATTTTCAAGCAGTCTGTGGTTCTTTATGTTTTCTCCTATATACAAAGAGACCGTCCATTGCGAGGACGGTCTCTTTCTCAGATACATCCCGGTCATCCACCCGCCAGGCGCATCAGCGCCTCCGGCATCCAGAAGCGACCGTAGCCCAACAACTTCAGGACAATCGAAGCGAGAAGAATCGCCAGGCCAAAACCGATGAAGAGGTAATCGCGGCGTGCATAGTGCAGTTCCCGGATCCAGGTGCGCGGGCGCACGCCGAAAGCGCGCAGGTCCATGGCATCCACCACTTCTTCACCTGTCACGATCGACTGCATGGTCACCGGCACGATCAACGGCGCCAGGCGGCGCAGGCGGCTGATCAACCCGCCCTTCAGGCTTTCCAACTCGTAGCCGCGGGCGCGCTGCGCGTCCACGGTGATGGCGAAATCCCGCCCCAGGGTCGGGATGAAGCGGAACGCCAGATCCATCGTGAAGGAAGCCTTATCGGGCAGACCCATCCGCCGGAAACTGACGCCGTAAACGGCCGGGTCCATCGTATAGGGGATGGGAATTGCCAGGATGGCCATCGTCAACATGCGCACGATCTGGGTGACAGCAAAGAAGGCCTTGACCACTGTGATGGTAAGGGTGATGCTCCAGGTTGTGCCGGGTATTTCGAGCGTGGGACTCTGCCAAAGCACCGCCGAATGTTCCTGCAGCACCTCAGTCGGGCCGCCCCGCCCGGCGATGAGCGCATTGATGCCGACGATGAACACGACCAGAACCAGGATGAAAATCCAGGCACGTTTGATATCCTGCCATTCGATGCGCGCCAGAAAGTACAGGGAGAGGGAAAGCGCGAAAAGCGGCAGCAGTAGGCGGATATCCCAGATCTGGGCAATGGAAAATGCGGCGAACAGACAGGCAAGGAAAATCAGCCTGGCGCGCGGGTCGAGCCGTTGGATGATGGTATTGCGCGGCCGATACTTCCAGGCAACAAGCATTTAGAATCCCTAGCAAGACCGCGCTTCCGGCGGCGTCCCTTCGGATATTGCCCTCAGGGCAGGCCCTGCCGCCGAGGCTTCGCCGCGAGCGCTCAGCCGAGCGGACGGCGGCTGGAGCAATTTTGTCAGGAGCATTTAGCGGCCGCGCCGCGAGACGACGGCGTGGTAGGCAACCATCAGGATGGGCAGCAGGACGATCGTCACCACCAGGTTGCCGAGGAAGGCCGGGGTGAAGTAGCCAATCAGGGCGGTAGCCATGTCAATGCCGCCGGTGACGACCTCCATCAGCGAGCCGAACAACATGCCGACGGCGATGCCAAGTGCACCGAAGCCGACCGCGATGCTGATATCCTTCGCTTTGTTATAATCTTTGATCATGAGCATGGCCAGACCGGGGATCATGCCCATCAGGCCATTGCCGATATCCCAGTGCCACCAGAAGCCCCAGCCGCTGATGGCGTCGCCCAGGATGTTGCCGACCAGGCCGGCGATCAGCCCCACCCACGGGCCGTAAGCGGCGCCGAAGAAGATGAGCACGGCCACCGCCGGGCGGAAGGTGATATTACCCGCCGCAGGCAGCGGGATGATGTTGGTGGCGAACGAGAAAACGCCGTACAGCGCCGCTCCAATCGCGCCGTAGACGACCTGGCGGGTCTTGAACTCCCACAGATTCTTGTCCATTGTATTACTCCTCTCTCTTGAGAATTGATTGGGTTTAATAAACAGGCCGACCCAATGTGATTAACCCGACTGCGAAAGAAAGGTTACAGCGCTCTCATCTCCTCATGCAGTGACGTAGGCCGCCAGCGCCTCGGCCGGCATGAAGCGTTTTGTCTGGGGATAGAGATCGCAATTCATCCGCAGCAGCGAAGTCGGGCGGATACGATAGCGCGTCAGCAAACCAAAGTCTTGCAGCACCTCCTCCGGGGAACCATCGGCGACAATACGCCCCTCCCCAAGCAAAAGGACCCGGTTGGCGTACGTGACCGCCAAATCCAGGTCATGGGTAATGAACAGCGTGGCGGCGAAATTCCTGGTCAGCAGCGATGCGCCGCCCTCTGCCGCAACGCTGCACAGCGTCTCCATGAAACGGGTGTAGTTGGCATAGTCCTGGCCGGCGGTCGGCTCGTCCATGATCATGATCTTCGAGCGCATCGCCAGAACCGCCGCGATGGTGGTACGCTTTTGCTGGCCGAACGACAACCCCAGCGGGGGATAGTTTTCAAGGCCGCTGAGGTTGACCGCGGCGATGCTCTCCTCCACGTTCCTCTGGGTCTCTTCAGGCGGATAGCCCAGGTTACCCGGGCCGAAGGCCAGTTCCTCGCGCACAGTCGGCGCGAACAGCATGTGGGTCGGGCTTTGGAAAACGTAGCCGACCGAGCGGGCATTATGGGCGACGGTCGTCTCGCGGGTGTCCTTGCCCTCGAGCAGCACACGCCCGCGCGTCGGTTTGAGCAACCCGATGGCATGTTTGACCAGCGTGGACTTGCCCGCCCCATTCGGGCCGAGGACGGCGATCAGGTCACCGCGGCGGATTTGCAGGTTGATATCACGCAGG
>Ga0315293_10007208_pt1 | contig 10331 bp, 3 predicted proteins | sample YL17G13_20_MG_FD_203071 | JGI IMG/M metagenome (GOLD analysis project Ga0315293, IMG submission 203071) | Sediment microbial communities from Yellowstone Lake, YNP, Wyoming, USA - YL17G13_20 | ecosystem: Environmental > Aquatic > Freshwater > Lake > Sediment | place: USA: Wyoming | collected... | reverse complement strand
TGCAGGCTTCGGTCGAGGGTTGTGGTGATGCGCGCTCCCGGCTGTGCGCCCGCCCCCGCCCTCCCCCGGGCGCCGTCGAGCAGATGCGGCGCATCCCGGGGAAGCGGGAACGGCGAGGGAGGCAGGGGCTCGGCGAGCGAGAGCCGAAGCGCATCCGCGTCGATGGCGCCTTCCCGGTGGAGCGCGGCAAGGAGCCTGTCGCGCCGGGCGAGAAGCTCCTCCCTGTTCCTGCCGGGATGGATAAGCCCCGGGCTGTTGGGCAGAACGGCGAGCAGGGCGCATTCGGCCCAGGAGAGTGAGCGCGGCTCCCTGCCGAAGTACCGCCACGACGCGGCCTCGAATCCCACCACGTTCCCGCCAAACGGCGCGTTGGACGCGAACAGGCGAAGGATCCCGGCCTTTCCCGTCGCCATCTCAAGGCGCAGGGCGAGAAGCGCTTCGAGGAGCTTCTCGGCAATCGTCCGAGGCCTGCCCGGTCGGGAGAGGCGGATGACCTGCATGGTGATCGTGCTGCCGCCGCTCACGACCTCGCCCGCCCTCGCGTTCGCCGCCAGGGCCCGGGCGACGGCGATCGGGTCCACTCCGGGGTGATGGAAGAACCTCTTGTCCTCCCGGGCCAGGAGTGCCGTCACGAACCTGTCGGGGATCTCCCCGTCCCCGGGAAACCGCCACTGGCCGTCATCCGCGATCGACGCGCTCAGGAGGCGTCCCTTGCGGTCGAGGAGAATCGTGGAATAGCCCGGCGAAAAAAGGGGAGACGGGAGCGAGAACCAGAACAGCGCGGCCGCGGCAAGCGTCGGGATGAAGCCGAGGAGCGCAAGGAGAAGAGGCGGCCGGCGGGGAATGCTGCGCCCCGCGCGCGCCTGCCCCTCCCGACCCTGCCCCACCGCTTCTTTTCTCACCTGCCTCCGAGCCACTTGCCGGGCGCCACCGCACGGATGGTCGAGTCGTACATCGCCTCCACCGACACGGAGGGCAGGTAGAAGCGGCCAGAATACGCGGATGTCACTCGGAACTGGAACGCCTGGGTCGCGCCCCGGCCCAGCGCGAAGTACGTGAGGATCCTGTCGTCGCGGATGTCCTGGTAGTCCCAGGTCTTCCTGCCCGTCTCCTCGGTGCCCAGCACGCGGGCGCTCGCGACCTCCCAGCTGCCCGGCAGCAGGTAGCTCAACGCGAGGGACTCGTAGTCGACGAACCTGTTGAGGTTCGTCACCTGGAGGGTGACGACCAGGTCCGAGCCGGGCTGGACCTCCTCGGGCTCAACGCCCGCTCCCGCCGGCGTGGCGTAGGAGACCTTCAGCTCGAGCCAGTTCCGCGCCTCCTTCTCGGTGCCCAGGGGAGGGATGCCCTGCAGGATCACCCGGGGATAGATCGCCGATCCCCCTGTGTTGGTGATCGCGAGCCTTCCCCTGAGCGCGGAGCCCGCGGGGATCTCCTGCACCAGGATGGGGCTCGTCGAGGTGACCTCCTTCACGGCGCCTCCCGCCCACGAGTAGGCCATCTTCAGCGGAGCGGCCATCTTCAACGGAGCGGCCGTGCCGGAGGTCCCGAGGGCGAACTCGGACAGTGCGAGCAGGGCGAAGGCCGTGCTCTGCGTGCCATACGGCTCGCTCGAGGCGAGCTGCCGCGAAACCTCCTGGGCGAGGCTCTCGGCCTGGTCCACCATGCCCATCACCACGAGGCACTCCAGGATGGCGGCCTTGTCGCGCAAGTCTGAGCCGTAGGTCTCGGAGAGCTCGCGGTACTTCTCCACGACGACCCCGAGGCCGTTCACGAGCTTCCTCGCCTCATCCTTCTGTCCCGCCACGAAGTACGCAGCCGCAAGGCGCCACTTCGCCGCTGTCGACAGATCGCGCAGCTCCCGCATGCGGTTCATGGCCCCCAGCTCAGCCTCGCCCGCGAGCGCGAGCGTATACAGGCGGTAGGCCTGTTGGATGTCCGCGTGGTATTCGCCAGGCTCCCACTCCCCCGCCGTCCGCTTCTGGTACTCCACCCACGAGGGGAGGATGTCGGGCTGGGGCGCAAAGCCCCTCTTCTGAGCCTCGAGCAGGAAATGCCCCGCGTAGCTGGTAGCCCACTCATCCGCCTCCGCGGAGCCGGGCCAGAACGCGAACCCTCCCGAGGGAGCCTGGAAGCTCGCGAGGCGCGCAATGGCCGCCTCGATGTTCCTCTGCACTTCGGCCGCTTTCTTCGGCTCCAGCCTCATCAAGCCGTCGAGGAAGAGCTGGGGGAAGGCGGCGCTCGTGGTCTGCTCCACGCAGCCGTGGGGATACGTCACGAGATAGGTGAGGTTCCTCCCGAGGTCGAGGGGAGGCACGCGAGAGACCTCCACCTGGATGGTGTTCGTCCCCGCTGCGCCGATCAGCGCGATGTCCTCCTGCCAGGCCTTGCCCGGCTGCACCGTTGTCGAGAGCACGCGGGTCTGCCGAGTCGCGGGGATGCGCACGCCGATCTCCGTCTCCTGCGCGGCCTTCACGCTGCCGCTCTCGGCGCTGACCCTGACCTTCGCCACGCCCGGCGAGCTTCCCACGTTCAGCGAGAACCTCGCGATCTTCTCTTCCGCTTTGGCGAACCGGATGGTCTGGGACGCGCTCCCCGCGACCGTCACAGGGCCGCTGGTCGAGATGGCGAGGGTCACCGCCTTCAGGTCGTCGCGCGTGTTGAAAAGCGTCACCGGGAACTCGACGGTTTCGCCTACGCTGAGCACGCGCGGCAGGGTGGAGAGGACCATCAGGTCGCTCTTGACCGTGACCTCCTTCTCGGCCACGCCGTAGGCGGAGTCGTGACCGGCCACGACCATCAGGCGCACGGCGCCGACGTACTGGGGGATCTCCACGGTGTGCGTGCTCGCCCCGCCCTTCTTCAGGGCGACGGGCCCGAAGAACTTCACGATGGGCGGGAACCTGCTCGCCTTGCGCTCACCTCCGCTCGACTCGTCTTCTCCTCCTCCCACTGCGAGCAGCCTCTCCAGCTTCCCCGCGTACGCCCCCGCGACGTAGTCGTACAGGTCCCAGGTGGAGACCTGCGAAGCTTCGCGCCTGTAGAACGCCGCCCAAGGGTCGGGGGCGGAGTAGCGGTTGATCCTCAGCAGGCCCTCGTCGACCATGGCGAGGGTGTAGGTCATCTCTCGGCCCGCAGCTTCCTTCACCGTGATGTCCACCGTCTCGCCCGGCTTGAACACGTCGGCGGACTGGATCACGGGTTTCAGGTGCGTCGCCGGGTCTTCCACGAAGACGGGGACCACGCCGTAGAGGCGTATCGGCAGGTCATTGGCCGTCTGCTGGTGGGGCTGGAGGAAGGTCACGTGGGCGTAGATGTTTGGCGCCATGTCCGCGGTCGTCGCGAACTGGAACTGGGTTGTGCCTTCGGCCGGTGAGACCCATTCCCTGCGGATGATCTTCCCGCTCTGCTCGAGGCTGGCCAGCGCCCTGCCCTGAGGGTTGGATGGGAAGGTGAGTGTCACAGTCTCGCCCACCATGTAGGCGGTCTTATCGGTGGCGAGGGTGAGCATCGTTGCCCCGATCTTCCCCTCCGCCGCCCTGCCTGCCCAGCCCGGCCAGTCGATGTACACGATCTTCCCGGTGCTGTGGCCCGATGAGAGGTCGCGCACCCGCACAAGATAGCGGCCCCAGTCGGGGTACTTGATCTGGAACTTCCACTCCCCCTCGCCGTTCGCGATGGAAACCCTGTCGCTCTTCAGCGGCTTGAACGCGCTGCTGGAAGCGAAATCCGCGAGGTTCTCCTCACCTTTCTCCCACCACCACCGCCACTCCAGCTTGTACAGCTCGGCCTGTACGGTGCCCGACCTCACGGGAGCGCCCGCGGGGTCCACCAGGGCGATGCGAACGGCGTGGTCGGCGTCCACCAGGAGCATGCCGCGCGCGGCGTCGCCCCTGGGCACCCGGATGCCGGCATACTGCTTGTAGGGGCTGAGCTCCCGGCTGAACTGCTCCGCGCTGAACGCCCCGCTCTCCTCGAACACGCGCACGGAGAAGGAGGCGGAGAGCTTGCCGGGCGCGAGGCTCTCGACCTCGATGCTGCTCGAGACCGAGCCCCTGCCCTGGCTGTCCAGGGCGCCGTCGAAGAGGTTCTGGTCCTCGACCGAAAAAACGCGGGTCGGGTCGTCGAACACGTAGTCCCCGTACTTCGGGAAGGTCGTCGTCGTCGGGGTGAGGCGCAGGAGAATGCTCGCCTTCATGTTCGCGGCGGGCGCGCCGTGCAGCCAATTGGCCTGGATGGCGCCCTGGAAAGGTCCGGCAGCCAGGGCCACGGGCTTTGCCGGCACGTTGAAGGCGATCTTCAGCCGGTTGGGCATGATGCTCTCGATCCTGATGTCCCGCGAGAAGCTCCTGTCGCCCACCTTCACGCGCGCTTCCCAGCTGCCCGTCGGCGCCTCGGGGTCCGTGGCAGAGGCAAAGGTGTAAAAACCGTCCACGGAGGCGGTCTTCGTCAGCCTGCTCACCACCTGGCCTCGGGGATCGCGCAGCTCGAGGGTGACGGGATGGGCGGCCGGGATGATCCTGCCCGGATCCGAGAGGATGAAGGTGAGGTAGATCGGATCGCCGGGGCGCCACACGCCGCGCTCTCCGTACAGGAAGCCCTTCACGCCCCCCTTCACGATCTCGCCGCCCGTGTCGAAGTGGCTGGTGACGAGGGCGGACTGGCGGTCCACCTTCAGCCAGCCGAACTGCCCCGAGCGCTCCGCCACGACGAACGACGGGCTGTCGATCCCTCGGAAGCTCGCCATCCCGTTCCTGTCCGTCTGCCCCGTGCCCAGCGGCTGTCTCTGGAAGGATTGCAGGGAGATCTTCACGCCTGCCAGGGGCTGCGCGGTTCGGATGTCCGTGCAGAACACCGTGAGCTCGCCCCCCTGCTCGGCCTTGGCGATGAGCCCGATGTTCGAGATCAGCACGTTCCTGATCGCGAGGACGTTCCTGCCGCTGACGTAGTACGGCGCGTAGTAGGCGGGATTGCAGGGATCGTTCCTGCCGCCGTACTGGTCGTCGGACTCAGAGGACTCGTAGGAATCCCAGTAGCTCGACTCCTGCTCGCGCGGGTCGTCCTGCACGAGGGGGACGGCGCCGTCGTCGATCGCTTCCTCCCCGCTGCGCGCCGCGCAGTTCCAGACCACGTGGGGCTGGCGGAAGGATACGCGGAGCTGGAACATGCCGTCGGGGTGGTCCTTCACCAAAGGGGTCAGGTCCAGGCCGTGGCGGATCCAGGAGTTCTTCAGATCATTGGAGAAGGGGAGCGAAATGACCTTCCGCCAGACCACGGCGCCGACCCTGTACATCTCCTCGGACTGGTCCAGGTTGTTCACCTGGAGGAACTGCGTCATGTTGTCGCCGAAGACCTGGAAGGTCTCAACGATCACCGCCCGCAGGTTCATCGTCTCGATGGGGACGGTGAGGCCCTGCGTCGTGGGCACGATAACGCCGCTGCCGGCGAACCTCACCTGGGGGAGCTGGTCCTTGAACGCAACGGTCTGGGCCACGCGGGTCACGAGGCCGGCGCCATCGGCGCGGCGGACGTTCGGGTCGACCGTCACCGTCTCGGAGGGCTTCCAGGGAGAGAGGGAGTACAGCCGAAGCCTGTTCCCGTTCAGCGTCTGGCGGATGTCGGCGCGTCCGGTCACGCGGACAAGGCCCGCGAGGTCCTGACCGTCATCCAGCCGGTCGGAAAAGCCGATCTCGATGCAACGCGGCTCACCATCCCCTGCCCGCACATCGAGCACCTCGAAGGAGCGGCGCGAGGGAACGCCGATGTCCTTGCGTCCCTCCACGGATCCGCCGATCGGCCGGCCGGACCACGCGACGGCGAGCACGCCCGGCGTCGATGCCCGCTCGATGCCCGCGACGCTGAACGAGTGCAGGAGCGGATCGCTCCCGTGCGTCCACGTGACCGCAAGGGCCCTGCCCGCGAGGCTTGCGCGGAGGATCTTCTCGACCCGGGCAGGCTCCTCCCTGTCGGCCGTCTGCACGGTCCCGTCCAGGCGGTAGCTGCCGGAATCATCCTCCGCCACCTCCAGCCCCGCGAAAGCGACATCGAAGCTCGGCCGCATGACCGCGAAGGAGAAATCGAATCCCCCGAGCTTCGGAAGGCTCACCGCCGCTTTGAACCGCCTGCCGGCGGGCATCGGCCGGGCCGGCACAAACTCGAGGGTCCGCTCGTCGGTCCAGCGCGCCGTGCCCGCGAGCGCAGGAGTAAAGGAGAAGGGCTGCGGCGATACCGGTGCGCCGATGCCGCGGTCGGCCCGGGCGCGCGTGAAGGTCACGCACAGCGCCGCGTGCCGGGAGAGCACGCCGGAAGGGACGGCCTGGACGACCTCGGGGTCAGGCCGCCGCAGCTCACGCCCAACCTCGCGCCGAAGCTCGCACGTGGAGAGCAGCCCCACCGCCGAGACGGCGAGCAGGGCGAGCACGCACGCTCTGGCCAACGAAGAGCAGGCGCCCGAAGAGCGGGTCGAGACGCGAAGCGGCATCTTCCTCATACCTTCCCCCTGTGACGGGCCTATTGTACTCCATTCGGCTGGAAATGGCACGCGGACGGCTCGACGATCGCTCTCGCGGGCCCCGATCATGTCCGAATCGGCGTTAGACAATTTTGCTTTTGAACGCAAAAACTGTCTTGACAGGCGAGCATCTCCTACCTTTTCCCGTGGAGTGCGAGCTCACCGCGCGCCCGCGGTCGTACATCGCGTGGCTGAACGCTCTCGTCACATGATGAGCTTCCCGCCGCGCGCTTCCGGCTGGCAAAAGAACTTGTGGGCTGGGACTACCGAAACGGTTTGCGTCCCTTTCCTGATCTCCTCCTCATCCTCAGAGGTGACGATCACGCCGTGTTTCACGCCCGTCTCGTCCATCGCACCGAACAGCGCTCGAAGCTCACGGCTCCTTGTCTTCTCATCCCTCAGCTCTTTCGCGACTTGTACCAGGTCGGTGATTTTTCGTCCCGTCCGGCAGAGCAAATCCACTTCGTATCCGGTTTCGGTCCTGTAGGAGAACAGCTGTTTGCCCCTGCGCCTCAGCTCGAGATAGACCGCATTCTCGAGATGCCGCCCCGTGTCGTCGGAAAACCTGAACGACACGGAACCGGCAAGACCCGTATCGATTGCGTAGACCTTCTTGGGGCTTCTCATTTGCTGTTTCACCGATCGGGAGAAGGCGTCCACAGTGAAGAGAAGATAGGCATCCGCAAAACAGGACAGGTACTCCTTAACGGTCTTGTCGCTGAGTCCCGTGAGTTTCGAGAGGCTGTTGAACGTGTACAGCGATGAAACGTTCGCGGCAAGGTAGGAGAACAAGTTCTCCAGCTCAACCGGCTTCTTCACGCCGAACCGCGCCGCGATATCCTGATACAGGATGCTCCGCGCATACATCGCGTGGATATCCCGGATCGTTTCCGGATGCTTCATGAAGGCGGTTTCGGGGAATCCGCCATCGCGCAGGTAGTCGTCCATGAGTCTTCTGATCTCATGACGGTGCCTGACGAGGGACACAGGATCCTGATAGTCGGCACCTCTGGCTTTCATGAATTCGCCGAATGAAAAAGGGTAGACCTCCACGGGAAGTGTCCTACCCGACAGGAGCGCTATGTATTCGGACGACAACAGCCTCGAGTTCGATCCGGTGACGATGAACTTCACTCTCCTGTTGCCCTCATAGTGGGCCTTGACAAAGACTTGCCACTCGTTGAAGTAGTGCACCTCGTCCAGAAAGCAGTAGACCCTGCCCTCGGGCGACGCCAGCTTCAGATAATCTTCGTAAATCCGCTCAAGGTAGGCGGGATCGCGCCTGTACCGGCTGAAGCCGGGGTGTTCCAAGTTGAGAAAGAGGATATTTCTCGGCACGACTTTCTTCTCGCCCACGAGATGATTGATGATCTGCCTGGCGAGGGTGCTCTTCCCGCAACGCCTCACTCCAACAATGGATAGGACATAAGGCAAGTCCAGGCCAGCCCTGATCCCACCGAGCACCATCCGCGGGACGCCTGCGTCATACTGCCCTCCGTTCCAGTGGGCATTCTGGTCGACTATCACGCTTTCAAACATACCTGTCCTCCGAACAACCGCCGCTTTTGTCGGATTATACTCCGAATCGGTCACACAGTAAACGGCCGTTCTTTGCCTGGCGTGACCGGCCTCAGGATCGGCTCCACCAAAAGATGGGCCTCTATCCCCCACCCGGTGAGAAGGCGTACACCTCGATCTGGTTGTCGAGGAAGTTCGTGAACGCAATCGTTCTCCCATCGGGGGAGACGGCGAGCCCCGTGGGTTGGTTCTTCCCCCAGGTCCAATCGACGACCGCGCGCGAGTGCGTGTCGATGCAGGAGATCGTGGCGAAGGCCGGCCCCTTCTTCGTGTAGTCCTCGGGATTGTTCGGTCCCCGGGAGGACACGAACAGGTAGCGGCCGTCGGGGCTGAGCGCGATGGTGTTGGGGTTGCGGTCGACCCTGATCTCGGCAGCCAGAGCATCGCTCGCGGCGTCGATCACGAGGACCCTGCCCCTGAGCATGTCGGGGGCGTAGAGGATGTCCTGCGTCGGGTGCATGACGATGTGCCGCATGGCGCCCTCGCCGAAGGCGAGTGACTTCGCGACTGCACGCTTCGCCAGATCGATCTTCTGCACGGCGCCCCTGTCGAACAGGCATACATAGAGGAAGCGACCGTCGCACGAAAGCGCCAGGCCCCGGGGGACCCCGCCGACGGGGATGCGGGCGGTCGCCGACCGGGATCCCTTGTCGATCACCGAGACGTCCCTCGACTCCCAGTTGGAAACGTAGGCCGTCTTCTCGTCCGGAGACGCGAGGATGAACTTCGACCAGGAACCGCCTGTCGAAAAGGAGGCGAGCCATGCGAAATCCGAGAGACCGAACACGTGGACCATGCCGGTGGTCATCTGCGTGACCCACAGCTCCTGCCGGCCGGTAAGGAAGGCCATCTCGACGAATCCCTTCTTCGCGGCCCAGGTCGCGGGAGGCGCCAGGGCGAGCCGACCGGAGGTGCCGTCCGTTGGGATCACCTCCACACCCTCCCCCTCGAGCAGGGCGCACACGATGAACCTGCTGTCGGGAGTGAACTCCACGCTCTTGGGCTCGCGGCCCGTCGGCATCTCGGAGCGCTTCGCCAGGCGCGAGCCTTCCCGCTCGAGCTTCACCTCGAGAGTGAGCTCCAAGGAAAGGGAGACGGCAAGGTCCTTCGGCTGGTAGCCGGCGGCCGCAAGATGAATCGAATGAGCGCCGGCCACGAGTGACAGCACCCGGGGGAGCGAACCCGTCCGGGCCTGCGAGCCGACGACCGTCCCGTCGACTGTGAGCTCGGCGTTTTGCGGAAAGACCTTCACGGTGAGCGCAACACCCTGCGCCCCACACGCCGCGGCGGCGGCGAGCAGCGCCGCGAGGACGATCGCGGCCGCGCGTCTCTTTGCACGCATCGCGCGATTGTGTACGATACTCAGGCGCGTGTGAAGCCGCGCAGGAGGGTCACAATGCCAGTCACGGCAGTCGTCGGCGCCAACTGGGGCGACGAGGGCAAGGGCAAGATCACAGACTACCTCGCGCGCGAGGCGGATTTCGTCGTGCGCTACCAGGGCGGGAACAACGCGGGCCACACGATCATCAACGAGTTCGGCAAGTTCGCCCTCCACCTGCTGCCATCTGGCGTGTTCTACCCCAAGGTGGTCAACATCATCGGGCCGGGCGTGGCGCTGAACGTCCCCGCCTTCCTCGCGGAGGTGGAGTCCCTCGCGGGCAAGGGCGTGCGAGCGCCAATCGTGAAGGTCTCCGACAGGGTCCAGGTGGTCCTTCCGTACCACATCCTCTTCGACGAGCTGGAGGAGGCGCGCCTCGCCAACGAGCAGTTCGGCTCAACGAAGAAGGGCATCGCCCCGTTCTACGCGGACAAGTACCTCAAAATCGGTCTCCAGCTGAACGAGATCTTCGACATCCCCCGTATGCGCGCGCGCCTCTCGAAATCACTCGCGCAGAAAAACGTGCTCGTCGAAAAGCTGTACGGCAAGCCGCCGATCAGCGTCGATGCCGTCGCCGCCGAGGTGGAGAGTTGGCGGGAGAGGATCGCCCCCTACGTGACCGACACGACGGCCCTTCTCCTCGACGCGGTCAGGGAGGGCAAGACCATCCTGCTTGAGGGCCAGCTGGGCACCCTGCGCGATCCCGACCACGGCATCTATCCCTACCCGACCTCCTCATCTCCGTTGGCGGGCTTCGGCTCGGTGGGCGCGGGGGTCCCCCCCTGGTCCATCACCACGGTCGTCGCCGTGACCAAGGCATACTCCAGCTGCGTTGGCGCGGGCCCCTTTGTCACGGAGATGTTC
>Ga0315293_10007207_pt1 | contig 10332 bp, 8 predicted proteins | sample YL17G13_20_MG_FD_203071 | JGI IMG/M metagenome (GOLD analysis project Ga0315293, IMG submission 203071) | Sediment microbial communities from Yellowstone Lake, YNP, Wyoming, USA - YL17G13_20 | ecosystem: Environmental > Aquatic > Freshwater > Lake > Sediment | place: USA: Wyoming | collected... | reverse complement strand
TCATTATCATCATTATCATCATTATCTATAGTGTCTATATTCTTAATATTCTTAATATTCTTAATATTCTTTTCGTTCATCATAAGGCTGTATCTATATTCATATTTTTTACGGTTTTTATATAAGTCAGACACAAGACTTATATAAGTGTTATAACTTTTATGTGACTTATAATTATTATTACAATAAGATATATAAGATATATTACATCCCATTTTTATTATAAAAATGAATTATTTTGATTAGAAAACTAAAAAATATTAATTTAAGAGATGATGCTCACAAATCATATTTCATTTCTTGAGAAAAATATCAAACAACTTCTTTTGAGCACTCATAATAATCTAACCTTTCCTACTATTTTTGAATACTATTCTGCTATATATCTAACAAAAATTCATCAAAAACCTTTCTATGTATGGAAAGATCTTTCTCATTCTCAAAAGAAAAATGCTAATTTTCCAAATACTGATAAAGGAGTAGATATAGCGGATGAGTCTTTCACTATATTAGGACAATCTAAATACTACTCTGAAAATAATAGTATAACTTATGGAAAACTTTCGACATTTCTTTCTACTGATAAACTAGTGGGAAGAAACAATCTTCAATTTATCTTATTAAGAACAGATCACAGTCGTATAGATAAATTTATCAAACCTATGATTGATCGTAAAACTCTTATCGATATTCCTTTAAAGAACAGCGATTTCTTGTCTTTTTGCGAACACATTAAAAAAAAATAATATTCTTAATATTTATTTAAAATAAATATTAAATTTAATTATATCCTTCGTAACTTAATACAGCTTTCTTAAAAAATGAGTCATAGTCTGTATCGTCTACGTGTTGTCTGAACTCTTCGTACATTTCTTGTCTGATGTGTGATATATTTTCTCTGAAAAATTTTAGGAAATTACCTCGTAGATTATAGTGTATGTTTGGTATAGTCATTTCACATAGAACCTTTTCCATATATTCTTCGTCTTTTATATCTTTAATTTTGCTTGTTAATCTTCCTGAGAGATTGGATATAATTTGGTCATCAAATCCTATAGATATACTCATACTTTCATCATATCCTGACAAAGTATTGACAAGTCTTCCAGCAAATCCTGATGAACATTTATTGTTACTTTCATCCAATTCTTCGACAAGTCTTTTTTCCAAGTCTTCTTGAAAGAGTGAATCTTGTATATATGCCCATACTTTTAATAGTATAGTGATTAGAGTTACATTAGATGTTCCGTAAACTGCTCTGTCTAGACTTATTCTTATAAGAGATCCTTCTATTTTTTCTTTGAGTTCTTTCTCTTCGTCTTTTATAGACTTTAGAATGGTTTCCTTTATGTCTTTGAAAACATAAGTCTTTTTATTTTTTGGTTGATAAGCGACAAGTTTATCTACTATTTTTTGGACTGATTGTTCGATATTTCTATTGTGAACATTTTGTTTATTATCAAAAATATTACCTCTATCTTCTCCTCCTAGCGCAATAATAATAGTTCTTGCAATAGTTCTTGTTTCATCTCTAGCGTATTGTAAGAGTATGTCGCAGGAATCTGCTCTTATATCGTCTACTAGTGTATGGTCATTTGCAACTGAGATAAGAAAAGTTTCTAGAAAGTCGATAAGATCATTATCGTTAATATTACATTTTTCAAAGAGGTATTGACAAGAGAGAATTCTGAATGTAAATGTATTTTTTTGTTCTTTTATGAATCGAATACAGGCCTCTTTCGCGTAATAAATAAACATTTCGATATTTTTGTCTTTTATTTCTATCTTTTTCTTTCTTTGAATTCTTAGCGGTATAGATGTTTTAGATGCTTCGAATGTAGATTCTAATTTTTGAATGGTTCTATACCTGTAAAGTTCTTCGATAGAAGTGTCGTTAATAATAGTACAGAAATAATCACGAGATTGTTGTTTGAATTCTTCGCATTTCATAAGATATAAAACAGTGTCAATTCGTATTGGAGTCGATAAAGTTTTTATAGAATCTTGTTCGTTTTTAAGCATAGAGTTGATGTATTGATACCCGTTTTTTTCTAGGCTTTTAGCACATTCTATACGATATGATATGTTTATAGGAGTAGTTTTACAGATTTGGTGTATATATTCTTCTAGGTTTTTTGTTTTAGAGAAGAGATACATACCAGATATTCTACTTATTATTTCTGAGAAACTTGAGTCTTGATCTGAAATGCAATGGTTATGAAATATAATGAGAGAGTCGATACGAGTTTTTAGGGGTTTGAAAAGGTCTATGCAGTCTTGTCGTAAAGTTTCTGTATCTTTTTCTTCGAAAGTGATATCATTATCATTTAAGTCGGGAACATTTAGGGATTCAATCGAATCTATGGAAGTTACAGTTGATTGAATTTTAGACATTTTTTATATGTTTTATAATGTTATAAATATTTTAAATACTATTTAATGATTGGTCTAAAGATAAAATTATGTCTTTAAAAACACCTGAAGTGTCACAGATAGGTGACTCTTTGCTTTTAAATGAGGAAACAGAGAAAAGTATTGAATATTTTAAGAATGAATTAAAAGATGAGTATGAGAAACTTCCTGAATTTTTAGAGTTTCATTCTTCCTTTCCTCAGACTGGAAAACAGGGAGTGTTAGGAATTTTAAATAATAAGAACAGTAAGAGAAAATATGTTTACAAGATTAGTCAGTATTTAAATTTTTTGATGAATCATGAATATTATGTTATGGAAGGATTAAATGAAATAAGAAATATTTGTCCTCATTTTTGCAAGACTCTTGGTAAGTTTAAGGCTAGAGTTAATACAAATTATAGAAATGAAGATAATCCATTCGATTATGATAATGATGATTATATAGAAACTGATGTTTTGATGATGGATTATTTAGATGGAAGGAAACTCTATCGTTATATAAAAAATGATAATGTTACACCAGAGATAATAATGTCTATTATTAAACAGACATTGATGGCAACAATTATAGCAGGAGAACATACAAAGTTTACACATTATGATATGCATTCTAATAATGTATTAATAAAAAAGTGTCAACCAAATACAGCATTTTTCTATATACTAGATGATAATAGAACATACTTGGTTCCTACATATGGATATTACCCTGTTATTATTGACTTTGGATTTTCATTTAGCAGTAATAATGAGGGTAAACCAATAGGTAGCGCATTAGCTCACACTAATGTAGGATTTATGTCTTCTGGTTATGATCAAAATGCTGATCCAAAGCTTTTTCTAACAAGTGTAAGCCACGAAATGAAAAAGTACAAGAAATCAGAGATATCTACTCAATTTCGTGAATTGATCAAAAGAATATATGAAAAATGTGATGTGGATTTGGATTGCGGATGGGATAACAGGGAAGATAGTCCAAGCATCAGTGAATATATTTTAAAGAAAATGAATGGCCAATTTAAGCGTTCAAAATTTTTCAAGAATCAGGGACATCATATTGTGGATTTAATGCAAGCTTTAGTAGAGTTACCTGTCTATAAGAGGAAAACTGAGGATGAAATAGATGATTTGGCTGGAGTATTGGTTACAGAGTTTTATAAGATAGAAAAGGAAATATCTAGCGAATTTTATAATATGTATATTATGAAGAATATGATTGATTCGACTATAAAAAATAGAAGCTTATATATAGAGAAAGAAACACGAGAAAAAGCTGTTCAAAACTTTAAGAATGATATTTTGAAAACAATCGATTCATTAGTGAAGTTTTGTAATCCAAAAATAAATTGGGAAAAATTGTTATGTTGTTTATTGTGTATTAGCAAGTGCATAGAAAATATTTGCTATGAAAAACTTAAAAAGTTAATGTCAATTAAGAAAGCTGATTATAACAATATGAGACTTAAGAATACTACAGAAATTTTTGAAGCAATAGAAGCGAATATTCCATCTCATTTCTTTTTCGATGATAAGAGCGTAATTTATGTGTGGGATTGTGTAAATCAGAAAAGTTATAAGATGAAACTTAATAAAAGTATGATCAATTCTCTTAATGAAACGCATCCATTTGAGAGGGGGACGATATTATATGAGTACATATCTTCAAAAGAATAATTTATTTATTAATTTTATTAATAAATGATGACAAGCGATAAAAAATTTTTACCATTGGAAAATGAAAAGGAAAGAGAAATAAAAAAGGAAAAGGAAATAAAAAAATCTCTAAAAGATATGTGTGTATTTGCAACGTTAGGAGCACCTGGATTTTTTATGTATAATCTTTATAAAAAGTACAAGAAAAATTTTTAATAAAGATTATTTCTCAAATGGATCTGTATTCAAATTAGATGATGATATTGATGATATTGATGATATTGATAATAATAATAAAAAGAAGTTACACGTCAAAATTATTTATATAAAATATTATATAAATAAATAATGTCGATTGAATCAGACAAAATAATCCCTCCCTCGGTAATAATAAAACAACCATCTTTCTTAACTAAGTATAAGAATTACATCTTAATTTTTATATCGTTATTTATTGTTAGTATGACCGTGTACTTTATTTATAAAAAATCAACAAAAAAAGAAAAAGTTGATTGTCAGTTATCTGACTGGGTATATAATAATAATTGTATATGTGATAATGGAAGTCCTAGTGGTTATAAATATAAATACCAAAGTATAATTAAGAATGCAGATAATGGAGGAATATCGTGTCCAAGTGCGGATTCTTTAAGACAGAAAATTTTAAGTTGTAATTGTTCTACACCATCTCCAAGTAGTTCATCTACTCCTAGGCCATCTCCAAGTCCTTCATCAAGTGGGTCAATCCCATCTCCAAGCCCTTCATCAAGTGGGTCAACACAATTAAATGGAGATATTTTTCTTTACCAAAGATATGGAATTGGACCTATTAATCTATATGTAAGAGGATCTAATCTTTCTGTATCAAGAAATGATTTTTCAACCGCTGCTATAAATTATAAGTATGGACCTATAAAATATGAATTAGATTCTAATACTTTTGTTGCAGATTATGGAAATGGCGATTTACAGACATATGTGTATAATCCTCAAGATAATACTATATTAGAGAAGTCGACTAATATTATATTTACAACCAACGTAGCACCAGTTTAAATGGAAAATGTGTGTATATTAATTATTTATAGGAAATCTAAAGCAGTGTATTATTTATAAAATTATTATAAATAATGTTATTAGAATTGGTTATGATAGTTAAGAATTCTGGAGAGGTTTTGAGAAAATGTTTGAAATCTATAAAACCTTATATTGACTATTGGACAATATTAGATACAGGAAGTTTAGATAATACAATGGATATTATTAGAGAGGAAATGAATGGATTGGAAGGAAAATTATATCAGGAGGGATTTGTAGATTTTTCTACGACACGCAATAGATCTTTAGAGCTATCTTCAAAGCAATGTAAATATACAATTATTTTAGATGATAGTTATGTCTTGCACGGTGGAGAAAAGTTGAGAAAGATGTTGAAGAAAGGAAATAAAAGCTCATATTGTATAAATATAGGATTTTTAAAAGAGAAGATTTTAACATCTTATTATTATTCGTTGAGAATAATTAAGAGTAGTGAAAATTTGAGATATACTTCAAAGGTTCACGAATATATTTTAGATGATAACATAGAATATATAAGAATAAATGACATCTTTATCGATGATGTGAGTGATAACGAACATTCTGTTCGTAGCCGAAATCGATATCATAAGGATATTGAGTTTTTGTTGGATGAGAATAAAGAGAATCCAGATAATCCAAGAACATTGATGTATTTGGGTAAGACATATTCTTTATTGAAAGATTTTAAAAAGGCAGTTAATTATTACAAAAAAATGAAGATAATTGATAATATTGACAAAGAGTATGAATTTGTGTCGTATTATGAGGAAGCCTGTATAGATTTCAGCGAAATAACTATGGATCAAGGAGAGTTTCGAAAGAAGATGATATTTTTACAGAAAAAGTTTCCAGATAGGGCTGAACCATATTATAAGTTATGTGCTTTTTTGTATGAGAATGCAAATAGTATGACTAATAATTATACTGCAATAGTGAAGATAATGGATAAATTGATAGATTTTAAGAAACCAGAATTATATTTGACAATGTTGGATACTCACGTATATGATTATTATATACCTTATTTATATATTGATACCAATTTAAAGGTAGGAAATTTTGACAAGGCTGTTAATAAGTTGAGAGAAATGTTGGATATTTATCCTTACGATCAGCCTTTATTAAATATGAAGTACGCTATATGCGATAAAAGTAATTATAAAATAGAGGAACTATCCAGAGGAAAAACATTAGTAATACATACAGGAGCACTAGGATGGGAATGGAACCCAGATAATAATTTAAAGATATCTGGGTCTGAATATATGGCTATAAATATGGCAAAGGAGTTTACAAAGTTGGGGTATCGAACTTTTATATTTGGGTCTTTTGAGAATGAGAAAAATGGTATTGATTATCAGGGAATATATGATGGAATACAATATATTGATTATAAGTTTTTTGAAGAGTTTTGTAGCAAGTATGTAATAGATTATTTGATAATAAGCCGTTTTGTTTGTAATTTAGTATATTATGAAAATATTTTAAATGTTTATTTATGGGTTCACGATGTTCTTCCTCAGATGTCTAATTGTCCAGTATTACAATCTCACGCTGTTAAGTTCAAGGGGTTTATTGTATTAAGCAAGTGGCATAAGGATTATGTATTGAATCATACGGGTGTTCCTGAGAATATGATGATATTATCTAGAAATGCAATATATAGTGACAGATTTTTAGAGTCTGACAATATTGGAGGAAAGATTCTTGCAAAGCAAGCTTTTCCGGTGGAAAAGATTCCTTATCGTTTTATTTATAGTAGTGATGCATATCGTGGATTGAATTATTTGATAGATATGATGCCTGAAATTAAGGAACGATATCCTGAAACTACATTGGTAATATATACACGTCTTGAGCATATTGAGGAAGATACGATGGAAAAGATAAAAAATATGAATTATGTATCTTTGAATTCGCGAATTTCTCAGGATAAGATTAAGGATGAGTATTTAAAATCTGATGTATGGCTATATCCAACTGATTTCCAAGAAACATACTGTATTACTGCATTAGAGGCCATGGCCTCTGGGTGTTTAGTTGCTTCTGTTAAATATGCTGGATTAGCTGATACTATTGGAGATAGGGGTGTAATGTGCGATAGTCCTATAACAGATAATAAGAATAAGGATGAATTATTAAGAAAATTATTTTTTGTTATGGATCATACTGAAGTGAAGAAGAGATATATAGATAAGGCTAGGGAGTGGGCATTGAATCAAACATATTATAATCTTGCAGTGGAATGGGTAAAGATGTTTAAGTCTAGATCTTAAATACGAAAATTATTAAAGTAGTTAAAAGCGAATTCGTAAGTTATGTTTTCTATCTTTTTCATAAGAATAGAAAAGTTTTCAGAGGATAGATTTTTTTCCAAGTAAATTACATACCGATCAAACCAAAGTTCTTGTTCATTTTCTATAAAGTCAGAACATACAGTTGAAAGCTCGATATTTGACATATTTGATTTAAAAAAATCAAATAGCCCTCTTGTAGAAGGTGGCATACCATCTAATGAAAATAAATCATTAATAATATCCTTTAGTTTTTTTAGAATTTCTCTAGATTTATTACAGTCAAGCATACGGCTATATGAATCTGTAATTACACGAAATACGTCAGCATAGGGTGAGTTATAATTTTTAATAACTTTTGTAATCGATTTTTTATACCATCCGTATACTCCAGTATATTGTATATTATTGGTATTATTGGTATTATTGGTATTATTGATATTATTGATATCTTTTTGTTTACAAATTAAACTGGCATTACCTTGATCTATGATTACTGCTCTTTTATTTGATGACACTGAATTTTTAGTTTTTTGATAAGGAAGAAAGTATGTATATTTTTGTGATTTTTGATAATTTTGTACCATAATATTATTACAGTGTAAATCATTATGATTATAGTAAATTTTATTAGGTATTTGAGCAGTAGATAAAGCTCCGAATAATTGTAAAAAAATTTTGTATAGAGTCTTTATAGAAAATGAATTACTTTGTATATATTTAGCTAGAGTTTTTCCGGGTATATATTCGTATACAGAGAAAACGTGCATCTTTTCCGCCTCTACGTTAGAGTCTTTACATTGTACACAGAATTGTTTATTTTCTATAAATTTATTTAAGAATTCGTCAGTTGGATATTTACCACTTTTATCAAAAAGAATTTTAAAAGTTGGACACATAAAGAAAGCATAAAACATAGCAAAGTTTCTAGAGTTAAGTTTTTGTATGTAGTTTTTATTTATGTAAATTTCAATGAATGCTGAGTCTAGTCTACAGTATATTTCTTTGACTTTACATCGTTGCTCGTTATTTTTATTATTATCAATACAGTCAATATATTCATCTTGACAATGTTCGTAATCTCTATCCCTGACAATTTCATACTTTACTACAAAATAGTCATCATCTCCTTTCTTTTTCTTATTTTTTTCTTTCTTAAACTTAGCAAGAAATGTTGCACCATAGGCACCTCTTGAGAGATATTTATATGGATAAATAACATTACTTAAATCTATTTTGTGTGTTAAAACATCTGTATTTTTAAAGTTTATACTTGTGTTTTTTAATTTATTTATAAATTCTTTGAACCTCTCATTTTTTATATAAGAAATAAGACTATCTATATTATTTTTTTGGTCTTTGTAATCTCTGTAATGAGGTGTTGTATATGGTGTGTATATCTCTCTTACCATTTCTTCGATGTTTAGCAATGATATTTTGTTTTTACCAATTAATTTAGCCATTTTTATATTGTATATTATAAATAAATATGAAGAAAATATATGGTAAAATAGCTCTTTTTCTTTTTAGTATACTGATATTCACTTTTATATACAAGTTATACCAGATTTGTCTATATTAGACTGTCTTTACATATCAACCACAATACAGTCTCTTACAGGAAATTCTCTAGTTGAAAAATATCAAGTGGCAAAGAAAATAACAATAATCCAGATAATAATAGCTGTGTTTATATTTTTACTTACTAAAAGTCGAATATAATAAAAATGATTTTGAATTAATTTTATGAGGTAAGAAATAAAAGAACAAATATGTCTTACAACTCGCAAGCAAACAGCAAGATGGCCAAAAAGTCTATTTATATCAAGAAGGTAGTAGATTACGAAATTCCTCAGAATATTATGATTTCCATTTCACAATGGATCGATTGCTATAATAATAATATTAGAGAAAAAACCAAGATTAAGATGCATTCAGAATTTGAGGAGAAAATTAACGATTGTGATATTTCATCATCAATGAAGATGTCAAAGTCCGGCAAACGCTCGGAAAATGAGCGTTTGAAATACGAGAAAGATATTTTTGGATGGGTTTCGTCTATGTCAGATGATAAGGTTGACTATTTCTCGGAAAAACTGTCAGAATATATGCGTATTAGTAAAGATGTTATTATTAAGAGTTATATTAATATAATTCGCCTGGAAAACAAATCCAGACCTTTTGATAAAAATTATAAGGAAAAACTTATCTTAAATGTAAAGCCTGATTCTGTAAAGAAGGAGGAACAAAAAATACAGATTAGTTCAAACGAAGAGTACAAGAAAGATAAAAACGGAAAGATATTGTATGGTGATGCCTGGGATCTATAATTATAATAAGATATGATTCATATCTTATTATCAAATAATTGTCAATAAACTTTTTAAAACTAAACTAAAATAAAACTAACCATAGTCAAAAATCATCTTCTATAATTTCATTCTTATTTTCATTATTACCTAATACGTGAGCTGATTGGTATTCGGTAGGTCTGGATTCGAAAAAGTTGGTCTTTGATTGCATACCAATTGTTTCCATAAAAGCAAACGGATTCTTTTTGTTATATTTCTTTTCGTATCCAAGTTCAACTAATAATCTGTCTGATACATACATAATATAATCCATCATAGAATCTTCGTTAATTCCTAGTAGTCTAACAGGAAGAGCATCTGAATAGAATGTACGAGAGATATTTACACCCTCGTCAATAATCTTATAAACTTGTTGTGACGTGAGTTTATTTCTTAGTAGTTTATAAACTTCGACTCCAAATTGTACGTGTTGTCCTTCATCTCGTGCGATAAATTCGTTAGATTTGATAAGACCAGATAAGAAAAGACGTCCATTTGACTTGAATCGTTTCAACCAGAAAATACTCGCGAAAGCTCCTG
>Ga0315293_10007206_pt1 | contig 10332 bp, 10 predicted proteins | sample YL17G13_20_MG_FD_203071 | JGI IMG/M metagenome (GOLD analysis project Ga0315293, IMG submission 203071) | Sediment microbial communities from Yellowstone Lake, YNP, Wyoming, USA - YL17G13_20 | ecosystem: Environmental > Aquatic > Freshwater > Lake > Sediment | place: USA: Wyoming | collected... | reverse complement strand
CTCTTGAAGCGCTCCACTCTTCCCGCCGTGTCGACTATCCGCTGCTCGCCGGTGAAGAAAGGATGGCAGCGGCTACAGACCTCTACCCGCAGCTCCTTCCTTGTGGAGCGGGTGCTGAAGGTGTTGCCGCAGGCGCAATGCACCGTCGCCTCAACGTAGTCCGGATGTATTCCCTTTTTCATCTCACTCGTCCTGCGGCTCCGCGTAGACGCTAACCTGCTTGCGCCGCGGCTTCGCGTAGGGCTCGAACTTCACCTTCCCCCGGATGAGGGAGTAGATGGTGTAGTCCCGTCCCAGACCCACGTTGCGTCCGGGGTGGAAGCGCGTGCCGCGCTGTCTAAGGATAATCGTGCCGGGAATGACCACCTCGCCGTCGTACCGCTTCACGCCCAGACGCTGGCCCTGACTGTCGCGGTTATTCCGCGAGCTGCCCATCCCCTTCTTATGTGCCATGACTCGTCACCTTTCGCCGAGGCGCCCGCTTGGGCTTGCTCTCGGTTGTCTCCTCGGTTGGTTTGGCCTCAGCCTTCACCTTGGCCCTCTTCGCCGCCGGTTTCTTCTCCGCGGTCTCCTCGGTTGGTTTGGCTTCAGCCTTCACCCTGGTCCTCTTCGCTGCCGGTTTCTTCTCCGCGGTCTCCTCGGTTGGTTTGGCTTCAGCCTTCACCCTAGCCCTCTTCACCGCCGGTTTCTCCGCCGTCACGATCTCCTGGATCGCCAGACGGGTGTAGGGCTGGCGGTGGCCCGTCTTCGTGCGCTGCCGCGTCTTGGACTTGTACTTGAATATCGTCACCTTGGGGCCGCGGCCCTGGCCGACCACCTCCGCCGTCACCTTCGCGCCGGGCACAGTCGAGCTGCCCACGGTCACGCGGTCGCCGTCGGCGAGGAGGAGGACGTCCGTCAGCTCCACCTTATCGCCCTCATTGGCCTCGAGCCGCTCAACCTCAATGATCGAGCCTTCTTCTACGCGGTACTGCTTACCGCCGCTGCGTATGATCGCGTAAATCGGACTCCTCCTCGGACGATGCTCTATTCAGTCTATCTATGATAGGGGCAAGCTGTCAAATCGAGAAGCGCGCGTGACTCGCAGGGCGGGCATCTTGCCCGCCACACCAGCCCTCATGCTAGGGCCGCATTTCTATTGTCCCGGTAGGGTCGGGACTCTGTGCCCGACCCGTTGCCTTATGCCCCAGCCCTATGGCCATCGACAAAATAACTTTACACACCCCCGGGGGAGTCCGGAGGGGGAGCATCCCCCTCTGGCAGAGGTTTCAGGGGATGTGCCCCTGAAACCCGAAAAACACTCCTATGGGTGAGTCGGCACACCGTTGGGGGAGTTCAGAGGGGGAGAATCCCCCTCTGACGGGGTTCAAGGGGTGTCCCCTTGATTACCCAATGAAATAGGCCCCTGGGGGCCCATATCCGCCGCTCGCCCTCCGCGAAGACGCTACCCCTCTTCGCCCTTGTCTGGAGGCTGCAGGCGCGATTGGGCTTGGCCGCCCCCCCAGGCCAGGCCCGGCTTGCCGGCCTTCTTCTCGGCGCCCGCCTCCTGCTCCTGGGGCCCTTCCTCCGATGGGGGTGGAGGGGGCTCGCTGGGCGACTCATCCGACGGCGGGAACACGTGGTCGAGGGGAGCGTTGAACACCTTCTCCAGCTCTTCGCCCTCCAGCGTCTCGACCTCCATCAGCCGGCGCGCGAGCTGCTCCAGCTTGCCGCGATTCTCCGAGAGTAGCCTCTTCGCCGTCTGGTACGCGTGGTCTATGATCCGGCGTACCTCTTCGTCGATCTCCTCCGCCACCTTCTCGCTGTAGTTGCGCTGTTCACCGAGCTCGCGGCCCAGGAATACCAGCTCCTCCTTGCGACCGAAGGTGCGCGGCCCCAGGCGCTCGCTCATCCCCCACTGCATCACCATCTGGCGGGCTATCTTCGTCGCCTGCTCGATATCGTTCTGAGGGCCGGTCGTCATCTCGCCCAGCGCCAGCTCCTCCGCCACGTGGCCGCCCAGCGTCGACGCCAGCCTGTCCTGGAACTGAGTGCGCGTGCCCAGATGACGGTCCTCCTCCGGCAGGAAGCGGGTGAAGCCGCCCGTCATCCCCCGCGAGACGATGGTCACCTTGTAGACGCGGTCGGCGTTGGGGAGCATCCGCGCCACCAGGGCGTGCCCCGCCTCGTGGAAGGCGATTATCTCCTTCTCCTTCGGGCTTATCACCCGGCTCTTCCGCTCCGGCCCGGCGATGACGCGGTCGACCGCCTCATTGAACTCCGCCATGCTCAGCCGCTTCTTGTTCCGGCGGGCGGCGAGCAGGGCCGCCTCGTTCACCAGATTCGCCAGGTCGGCGCCCGAGAAGCCCGGCGTCTGCTTAGCGAGGACCATCAGGTCTGCCTCTTTCTCCATGGGCTTGCCCTTGGCGTGAACATCCAGGATCGCCTTGCGACCCTTGATATCGGGGCGGTCTAGGATAACGTGCCGGTCGAAACGCCCCGGCCGCAGCAGCGCCGGGTCGAGGATGTCCGGGCGGTTGGTGGCCGCGAGGACGATTATGTTCGTGTTGGTGTCGAAGCCGTCCATCTCCACCAGGATCTGGTTCAGCGTCTGCTCCCGCTCGTCGTGGCTGCCCCCCAGGCCGGCGCCTCGCTGACGGCCCACAGCGTCGATCTCGTCCACGAAGACGATACAGGGAGCGTTGCGCTTCGCCTGGTCAAAGAGGTCGCGGACGCGGGACGCGCCCACGCCTACGAACATCTCAACAAACTCGGAGCCGCTGATCGAGAAGAAGGGGACGCTGGCCTCGCCGGCGACGGCCTTGGCCAAGAGCGTCTTGCCCGTCCCCGGAGGGCCCACCAGCAGCACGCCGCGAGGGATGCGCGCCCCCAAGGAGGCGAACTTCTCCGGGTACTTTAGGAACTCGACGACCTCCTGCAGCTCCTCCTTCGCCTCGTCCACCCCCGCCACATCGACGAAGGACACGGTCGACTTGCTGCCGCTGAACATGCGGGCGCGACTCTTCCCGAAGCTCATCGCCTGCGAGTTCGAGCCCTGCGCCTGCCGCAGCATGAAGATCAGCACCGCCCCGATTATGACGATCGGGAGGATGTTGAATAATATCGGCACCAAGTTGCCCCACTTGCCCGGCTCCTTTACCTTGATGTCGATGCTTTGCAGTTGACTGGAGGAAACGCCGGCGTCGTTGAAGACCTGATAGATACTGGCGCCGCTTTCCTTCCGTGATTTGTACTCCTGGGAATCGCCCTTCAGGCGGACGGTCAGGTTGTTCCCGGAGACCTCGATCGACTGCACCTCGCCCTGCTGGGCCAGCGTGACAATCTCTCCGATACTCTTAGGCTCGGGGCTCGAAGACCGCGGTGCTAGCAGGGACCAGACGATCGCGACAACAGCGACGACGATGAGCAGATATATAAACGTGTTGCGCATCCAGCGAGCGCCCATACTAGCTCCTGATCCCTATTCGGGCTGGTTCCAATGAGGACATCTTCTCACCACTCGAATTATACCAGACGTGAGAACGAACGGAAAGGAAGCCCTGGCCACACCGCCCCGGGGGCCTGTCCCGGACACGGCATCCCCTGCCGGCCTCAAACAGATTATCGGCCTCCCGCTCCGCTCCGCTATTAGGGAAAGGTCGGCTATGTCTCCTTATCTGACGCCAGGACGCCGCCCTCCGCCCAGTTCTCGCGGGCAATGTCCTCGAAGACGACGACGACGGCCTCGGGCGTGGTGTGGGCTATATCGCACACCATCTCCGTAATAGCGCGGGCCAGCTCCTGCTTCTGGGCGTGCGTCCGCCCCGTCCACATCTCTACGCGCACGATCGGCATCTCTGTCCTCCTTTCCCTCTCTGACTTGCGCTCCCGTAACGGAGCCGATCATATCACAGCAGTCCTGCCGATACCGGCCGCATCGCTGCTGCCTGTACTCGTCCAGATACAGCAGAGCCTGGCTCTCTCTTGCCTCCCAGCGTGTTCACTGCCTGGTCTTGGCAGACGTGGAGGCATCAATCGAAAGAAGGGGGAGTGCAGAGGGGCGAAGCCCCTTTGCCGGGGTTCAAGGGGTGTCCCCTTGATCTTCCAGGACATTCCTAGGGCGGGTGGGTGGGAGAGCCTGCCCGCCGCAGGCGGGAACCACGCCCATGTTCCGGCCACCACGCCGACGCCGCCCATCGCGCACAACGCCCCCCAAAGAAAGCTGAGGGATTCATCCCTCAGACCGCATATCCAATTCATCGTAGGGTCGGGCCTCTGTGCCCGACCCGCGCTCCCTCCAAGAGCCGCAGGGCGGGCATCTTACCCGCCGACCCGCAGGACGCGACACCTCGCCCCGCCTTTACCCCCCCCGCCCGCTGTGCTAGCATCCCCCTAGTGAAAGCAGCCCCTGTCGAGGCGAGAGAAGACGTGCAGTCCCGCCCAACCTTCCACCGCGAAGCAGCCTTGTGGCGCGCCGGCTTCCGCCTCATCGCCGGCGTCGACGAGGTGGGGCGTGGCCCCCTCGCCGGGCCGGTTATGGCGGCAGCCGTCATACTCCCTGCCCGCTCGCGCTTCCCCTGGCTGGCCGATGTCCGCGACAGCAAGCTCCTGACCGCCGCCCAGCGGGAGCGGTTGGCTGGATACATCTGGGAGAGGGCGCTCGCCGTCGGCCTTGGCCTCCAGACTCCGGAGCGCATCGACGAAGTGGGCATCGCCGTCGCCGGCCGCCTCGCCATGGCCCAGGCGCTCGCCGCCCTCAACCCCGCCGCCGACTACGCCCTCATCGACGCCTTCACCCTTCCCGCCGTTGACCTTCCCCAAGAGGGGATCATCCACGGCGACGCCCTATGTCTGTCGATAGCCGCCGCCTCCATCATCGCCAAGGTGGAGCGCGACAGGATGATGCTGGCCTATGACGAGGTCTATCCCTGCTACGGCTTTCGCCGCCACAAGGGCTATCCCACCCCCGAACACCTGCGGGCCCTCTCCGGCGACGGCCCCTGTCCCATCCACCGCCGCTCATTCGCCCCCGTGCGCGCCTGCTTGGCATGCGAGCCGGTGGAGGCGGCGCTATGAGCGGAGAGAGGCGGCGCCTGGGTCAGTTCGGCGAGAGGGTAGCGGCGGCCCATCTTGAGGCCGAAGGCTACCGCATCGTCGAGCGCAACTTCCGTTGCCGCGAGGGGGAAATTGACATAATAGTTGTCAAAGCAAGGAGCCTCGTCTTTGTCGAGGTGCGGACCCGCCGCGGTAGCGCGATGGGTGGGGCCGCTGATTCGCTCACCCCTCTGAAGGGCGCTCGCATTACGGCGGCGGCGGAGGCATATTGCCAGAGACGTCTCGACCTGCCGGAGGAGCGCCGCATCGACGTCATAACCATCGACCTCTCGCCCGAGGGGCGCGTCCTTCGGCTGGAGCATATCGAGAGTGCCTTCGCCGGCGACGAGTTGCCCAGTCTCCCGCCTCGCTAAGGGTTCGCAAGCGGGACGTGTGAGCAGTCCGTGGCTGGGCCGTGTGTGGCGCGTGCCGGGCCCGTGGCTCGCCGTTCTCTTACCCACCCGGAAAAAGGGGGAGTCCAGAGGGGGATGGTCCCCCTCTGGCAGGGGTTTCAGGGGATGTGCCCCTGATTTTCCAAAAACACCCCTAGGGCGGGCGGGTGGGAAAAACAACGCCCATGTTGCGTCGACCACGCCGACGCCGCCCGACGCGCACAACGCCCCCGTCAGGCCACCTGCCTGCTGCCTGTCGAAAGGGGGAGTCCAGAGGGGGGAATCCCCCTCTGGCGGGGGTCTGGGGGTGTCCCCCCAGATTCAGAAAACCAGGCCGCGAGCCGTCGCCGAAGGCGGCGTGCGACGTGGCCGAGGTGTGGCTGATAGGAAAGGAACCGCTCCCAGCGGGAGGCATATGTTCAAGCTCTCCTCCTTCCGACTTAGAGTCTTCCGCGAGTGCCGGCGCCGCTACAAATACCAGTACGTCGAGCGCATCCCCACCCGCCCCAACCCCTACAACACCATGGGCGCCCATGTGCATGCCGCCCTGAAAGAGTTCTTCTCCCTCGACGCGCCGGAGGAACGCACCGCCGACAGACTCGTCGACCTCCTCCTCGAGAGCTGGCAGCACAACCGCGCCGGCTTCAGCGACCTCGCCGATGAAGAGCGCTGGCGCCAGCGCGCCCTCTCCCAGATGCGCACCTTCGCCCAGATGCACGACCTCACGGCGCGGCCCCTCCTTCTGGAGGGCTACGTCGAGGTGCCCGTCACCCCCCGCCTTGCCCTGCTCGGGCGCATCGACCGCGTGGACGAAGAGGAGGAGGGGCTGCACGTGATCGACTACAAGACCGGTCACCGGCCCCAGGAGGTCGACGCCGACCAGCTTCACCTTTATACTATTATCCTGGAGCGAAGTCTGGGCCGCCCTGTGGCCCGCGCCTCCTATCTCTATCTGGACGACGGCAGCGCCTGGACAGTCGCGCCGGAGCCCTCGCAGCGGCAGGAGACCCTGGCGATGACGATAGCCACCTCTGAGGAGATGCTGGCGGAGCGGGACTACCCCACGAACGTGGGCAGGCACTGCTCCTTCTGCGACTACCAGGCCATCTGCCCGCAGCGGGAGGAGATCGTCGGCCGGCGGCTGCTCGAAGGCTGGTAGGCATCGACATGCGAATCTGCGAGTTCAAGTCCTTGTCGCCGAGGCTTTCTCAGGGTGCTTGAAGAGCTCGCAGGAGCGGGGGTACAGGGGGCAGAGCCCCCTGACAGGGGGTCTGGGGGGTATCCCCCCAGATTTAGAAAACCAGGCCGCGAGCCGTCGCCGAAGGCGGCGTGCGACGTGGCCGAGGCGTCGAGGGAGCCCATCATGCCTATCTACGAGTTCCGCTGCAACCGCTGCCGGAGTGGTGTCAGCGTCTTCCAGCGGCGCATCGACTCGCCGGTCGGCGCCGTCTGCCCTAAGTGCGGCAGCGGCGACCTCACGCGGCTCGTGTCGCGCTTCGCCGTCGTCCGTGGCGAAGACGCCATGCTCGATTCTCTCGACGACGACTCCCTCTTCTCCGGCGTCGACGAGAGCGACCCCCGCAGCGTCGCCGCCTGGGCCCGCAAGATGAGCTCGCGCTTCGGCGAGGAGATGGAGCCGGAGTTCGACGAGATGATCGACCGCATGGAGGCCGGCGAGACGCCGGAAGAGTTCGACGCCGGCGGCGAGGACGACCTCGCCCTCGCCGATGAGTAGGGCCATCAACAGAATGCCTTTAGCATAGCCCCGGGGGAGTCCAGACCTGTCCGCCTTTGGCGGAGGGGCGAACGAAGCCCCTCTGCCGGGGGTTTCAGGGGGTGTCCCCCTGATTCTCCAAGACCGCCCTGGCAGAGGGTGCCGAAGAACTTGCAGGAGCGGGGGTACAGGGGGCAGAGCCCCCTGACAGGGGGTCTGGGGGGTGTCCCCCCAGATTCAGAAAACCAGGCCGCGAGCCGTCCTTCCGCGGAAGGACGTGCGACGTGGCCGATAACATAGACCTGGGGGAGTACAGAGGGGGCAAGCCCCCTCTGGCGGAGCGAATAGTGCCTATCTACGAGTTCAAGTGCCAGGACTGCGACCGCCTGACCAGCATCTTCGTCCGGACGCCGAGCGCCGAGTACGAAGCGGCCTGCCGCCACTGTGGCAGCCACAAGCTCACGCGCGTCATCTCCGGCTTTTCCTATCACAAGTCCGAGCAGACGATCCTCCAAGAGTACGGCGCGGAGCCGAAGCGCCCCGAAGACTACCGCGACCCCCGCCAGATCGGCCGCTGGGTCGAGCGCAAGTTCGAGGAAATGGGCGAGGATGTCCCCGAGCGGACCCGCAAGATGATCGACGCCGCCCGCGAGGGAGAGATGCCGGAGCCGCTGAAAGACCTGTAGACACCCAAGCGAAGGAGAGCAGCGTGAACAACGTTAGCCGGGAACTAGAAGCCATAGTGGATGACATGCGGTCCGATTTCGGGGCGAGGCACGCCGCCCGCGAGCAGGGACTCGCCCGCTGCCGGGAAGCGCTGCGCCACTCCGCCAACGCCATCCGCGTCGTCCATCGCGGCGAGTTCCCCGCCGCCGAGGAGCTCGTGGCTCAGGCGTCGGCGCTGCTTGGGCAGGCCCAGGCCGCCCTCAGCAGTCACCCCGCCATCTTCCATGCCGGCTTCGTCCACGACGCCCAGAAGGAGTACGCCGAGGCCTGTCTCACCCTCGCCATCATCGCCGGCCGACCTCTTCCCACCCCCCAGGCGCTGGGCATTGAATACAACGCCTACCTCAACGGTCTCGGCGAGACCGTCGGCGAGCTCCGGCGCCACCTCCTCGACCGCCTGCGCGCCGGCGACGTCGAGCACTGCGAGCACTGCCTCTCCGCCATGGACGACATCTACAGCGTCATCGTCACCTTCGACTACCCGGAGGCCATCACCAGCGGCCTGCGCCGCACCGCCGACGCCGTCCGCGGCATCCTCGAGCGCACCCGCGGCGACCTCACCATCGCCGTCCGCCAGCGCGACCTCGAGCGCAAGCTCGACGAATTCGAATCCCGCCTCTAGAGTCCCCGACTTCGTGGGGCGGGCATCCTGCCCGACACCCTCCGTGATCATCTTAGGGTCGTGCGTCTCTGCCCGTCCTTGGATGGCCTGTGCCGAATGCCCGACCCCGTGCTTGGCTCTCGGGAATGTAGGGGAGGGCTTTAGCCCTCCCGTCCTCCGAATCGCGTTTCCCTGAGAGGCCGGAACCTCCCACTGGGAGAGGGGATGTGAACGGGGAGTGCAGAGGGGCGAAGCCCCTTTGCCGGGGTTCCAAGGGGTGTCCCCTTGGAATTGAGTTACAGTTCTGGGCGGGTGGGTGGGAAGAAAGACGCTCATGTTACCGCCACCACGCCCACGCTGCCCATCGCGCCCAACGCTCCCCACACGAGAAGCCGTGGAGTTGGTCACTCGGACCGCGCGGACTCAGGGGGAGTCCAGAGGGGGAATATCCCCCTCTGGCGGGGGTTCCAGGGGGTGCCCCCCTGAATCTGTGTGACTTTTCTAGGGCGGGCGGGTGGGAAGAAAACGCATCTCCTGCCGAGAGCGGCAGCGCCCCCTGTCCCCAACTATCTCTCCTCTATGACCCTTGTTGCTCCCCTCCCGCGAATGCTACAATAGAGATTCGGCCAGATACGGATTCCAAGCTTGGAGAGGACAGCAAGTGCCGCTCGACGCCATCATCGTCCGCGGGGCCCGCGAGCACAACCTCAAGAACATCGACGTCGCCATCCCCCGCGACAAGCTCGTCGTCATAACCGGCCTATCGGGCTCCGGCAAAAGCTCGCTCGCCTTCGACACCATCTACGCCGAGGGCCAGCGCCGCTACGTCGAATCCCTCTCCGCCTACGCCCGCCAGTTCCTCGGCCAGATGGAGAAGCCCGATGTCGACTACATCAAGGGCCTCTCCCCCGCCATCTCCATCGACCAGAAGGGCGCTAGCCGCAACCCCCGTTCCACCGTCGGCACCCAGACCGAGATATACGACTACCTGCGTCTCCTCTTTGCCCGCGCCGGCCGCCCCCACTGTCCCAACTGCGGCCGCCTCATCGAGCGCCAGACCGTGCAGCAGATCGTCGATGCCATCCTCGCCCTGCCGGGAGGCCGGCGCCTCATGATCCTCGCGCCCCTCATCCGCGACCGCAAAGGCGAGCACCTCCAGGTCTTCGAGGACGCCCGCCGCGCCGGATTCGTGCGTGTGCGGCTGGACGGACAGGTGCGTGACCTCGGCGAGGACATCGACCTCGACAAGAACCGCCGCCACACCATCGAGTTGGTGGTGGACCGTCTTGTCACCGAGGAGCCCGGCGAGGCGCCCACCGCCGAGAGCGGCGCCCCCGCCGACAGCCGCTCGCGGCTCGCCGATTCGGTTGAGACGGCCCTCCGGCTCGGTGCCGGCGTCGTCCAGGTCGCCATCGAGGGCGAGGACGAGCGCCTCTACTCCGAGCACTTCGCCTGTGTGTTTTGCGGCATCAGCCTGGGCGAGATGGCGCCCCGCAACTTCAGCTTCAACAGCCCCCACGGCGCCTGCCCCGAGTGCACCGGCCTCGGCGTCAAGATGGAGCTCGACCCCGAACTCGTCATCCCCAACAAGAACCTCACCCTGGCGCAGGGAGCGGTCCAGCCCTGGGCGCGGGCGGGCACCGTCTCCACCTGGTACTACCGCCAGATAGAGGCCGTCGCCGAGAAGTACGGCTTCTCAACGCGCGTGCCGGTGAGAGACCTCGAGCCGGAGCATATCGACAAGCTCCTCCACGGCACCGGCGAGATGGTCACCCTCAAGTACGTCAACCAGTACGGCCGGACGCACTACTACGACACCGCCTTCG
>Ga0315293_10007200_pt1 | contig 10344 bp, 7 predicted proteins | sample YL17G13_20_MG_FD_203071 | JGI IMG/M metagenome (GOLD analysis project Ga0315293, IMG submission 203071) | Sediment microbial communities from Yellowstone Lake, YNP, Wyoming, USA - YL17G13_20 | ecosystem: Environmental > Aquatic > Freshwater > Lake > Sediment | place: USA: Wyoming | collected... | reverse complement strand
ATTCATCCTCGGCCAGGAATATTTGAACGCGGGTGACGCGGCCCGGGCCCTCGAATGCTTTCGGGGGCTTCCCGAACGGCTCCGGAACTCCGGGTCGATTCCGGTCATCGCGCGGGCCCTATATCTGACAAAAGATTTTGCCGGGGTTTTGGATCTGCTGGAAAAGGACGGTGTGGAAAGAACCTACGCGGTCCTCCTTCTCCTTGGAAACTCATGTCTTGAACTCAAGAAGCTGGACCAGGCGGCCGTCTATTTTGAGCAGGTCCGGAAGTACGGGGACACTCCGGAGAACAACAGAACCCTGGGAGCCATCTACTTTTCGCTAGGCGACAAGGAGAAGGCCAAAACCTACTGGGACAGGGCCGACGCGCTCGAAAAAACACGGAATGAAACGAAACCCGGCGAAAAAAAGGAACCCTCATGAATAGGACGAACAAAGCCCTCATACTGGCGCTGGCGATCGGCGCGGCATTTTTCAGGCTGCCCCTCAGGGGGGACATCACGGGGGCCGTGGACGGGCTGGTCAAGGATGCGGCGACCGGACAACTCCTGGAAGGCGTCAAGATCGCCATGGTCTATTCGAAGTCCGAGTCTATGACTTATTCCCTTGTTTCAGACAAGAAAGGCCATTTCTACAAGAGCGGTCTCGTCCCCGGCGCTTACAACCTGACCTTCGAAAAAGAGGGCTTTGTCCTCAAGAGTCTGAACTGAAACTCTTCGGGCCGGCCCCGCGGACCCCTTATCGTTTCCTGGCCCTGGCCTCGAGGGCCTGGCCTTTTTCCAGCTCCGCCCGATACTCGGCCAGGCGCCCCAGGCGGTTGTAGATATCGGCCAGGACATAATGCCCCAAGGGAGTCGATTCCGCTTCGGGCTCCAATCCCAGCCCCTTCCGGGCGAGGCGGATGGCCTCGTCGAAGTTTTCGTTCCGGTCGAGATAGGCCTTGGCCAGGAAGAGGTATGCCCGCGCGAATTGAGGATTGGCCTTGACGGCTTCTTTGAAATGCTCGAATTCGCCCTGCCGGTCGCCGGTCTTGGCGCAGACGAGCGCCAAGTTGAAATAGGCCGGGTAGGCGGCGGGGTGGATCTCGATCTCTTTCCGGTATTCCTCCGCGGCTCTTTGGAGGTCGCCCTTCTCCTCATACAGAAGACCCAGGTTGTAATGGGCGTCCGGGATTTGCGGCCGCATCTCCAGGGACTTTCGGATCTCCTGTTCTGCGGGATCGAGCATCTTCTTCTCAAGATAGGCGGAGCCCAGGAGATTATGGGCGACGGCGCTGTGTTCCGGATCGGCGGCGATCGCCTTCTCGAGATGGGAGATGGCCGCGTCGAAATCCCGGACGTCCAGGGAGATCTCCCCGAGGTTGACATAGGGTTTCGGGTCCTTCGGATCGAGCTGGATGAGGCGCCGGAAGCCGGCGGCCGCTTCGTCCGGCTTCTTGAGTTTCCTGTAGGCCTGGGCCATGGTGAAGATCGCCGCCCCGTACTCGGGGTCGATCTCTAAAGCCGCCCGGCACTCCTCGGCTGCTTCTTCAGGGCGATCGAGCTCCAAATAGATATTCCCCCGGACCTGACGGGCTTCCATGATCTCCGGGTCCTCATCGATAACCTCGTCGAGTTTTTTTAGGGCTTCGTCGAATTCGCGGTCGGCCGATGCCCCCTCGGCCTGCTTGATCTTGTTATAAAGGTGGATTTTGTCCTTGGGGTCGGAGAGGCCCTCGGAGCGGTCGAGCTTCGCCCTCGATGTGAACCCGCCGACATAGCCCAAGGCCTTCAGTTTCTCCAGGGTATCATTATCCAGTTGCCGAGGGGCCTTCTCCTCGTTCCCCTGGACGGGGGATCTCTTCTGGAGTCTCTTCATCTCTTTGATGAACCTCTCCACTTGAGGGCTGTTTTGCCCGTAGATATTGCTCTTTTCCATGGGGTCCCGGACGAGATCATAAAGCTCCGGCCGCGGCGCCTGGATATATTTATATGTGACCGTCCGGAGGCTCTTGAGATCGCTCCACCCATAATGGTATCGAGGGTAATAGCTTTCGCTATAGGCCATCCGCTCGGCTTCGGCTCGGCCGCCGGTCAAGAGGGGGACCAGGCTCCTTCCCTGGACCTCCTTGGGGATGTCGATCCCAAGGAGATCGAGGAGTGTGGGCATGATGTCCACGTTCTCTATCTGGGCGTCGATAACCTTGCCTTTCAGATTCGAGGCAGGAATCCTCAGGATCAAGGGGACGGAAACGGTGGCATCGTAGATGAAAAAAGCATGTGCACTCTCGCCGTGTTCCCCCAGGCTTTCCCCGTGGTCGCCCGTGATGATGATGATGGTTTTGTCAAGAACCCCCTTTTCCCTGAGACTTTCCAGGACTTTCCCTATGAGGGAATCCACGTAAGCGATCTCGCCGTCGTACAGTCCCCACATCCGTCCGGAATACTCGCTCTTGTAGGGCTCGGGAGGCTCGTAAGGGGTGTGGGGGTCATAGAAATGGATCCAGCTGAAGAAGCGGCGGTTCCCGTTCGTTTTAAACCAGTCGAAAAAGGCTTTGACGACCTCGCCCCCTTCACGCTGGACGGAATCGAGGCTGATCTTTTTGTACTTGGCGAAATCGAAATTGTCATAGTAATAATCGAAACCCTGGTTGAGGCCCCAGCGGGAATCGAGGACGAAGGCGCCGACGAACGCGCTCGTCGCCCAGCCTCTTGGCTTCAGGAGCTCGGCCAGAGTGACCTGTTCGGGCTCCAGGTAGAAGCCGCCGTTGTCCTTGACACCGTGAATGAACGGATATGTTCCCGTGAAGATCGATGAATGCGAGGGCAGAGTCAGCGGGGCCTGGGCCGTCGCGTTCTTGAAAAGGACCCCATCCGCGGCCAGCCCGTCGATATTCGGCGTCCGGACGTTCGGGTAGCCGTAGCACCCGATGCGGTCGGCCCGGGTCGTGTCCAGGGTGAAGAGGAGGACGTTTGTCTCCGGGAACGTCCCGAGGCCTTTCTTGGAAAAGCCCTTGTTCAGCCCGAGATAGATCAAGAAGCCGAGGGCGGCGACGCCGGCGGCCCAGAGAATGAAGCGGCTTGCAGAAGGCCCATTGCCGGCCGAATTCCTCTCATGATCGCGCTTGGTGGGCATTATTTTTGTTTTTTAAGGTTCTCGAGGATCTCCTTCACCTTGGCCGCCTGGGGAGCGTTCGGTTCGAGCTGGAGAAAGGCCTCGAACGATTTGATGGCTTCCTCCTTCAGACCTTTTTGCGAATACGCGTAACCCAACAGATAATTCGTATAGGGATCGTTCGGGTTGTAGCCGTAAGAAAGCTTGAGTATCTCCAAGGCCTCGTCGATCTTGTCCTGCTGGAGCAATCCTTTGGCCTTCTCGAAATAGACATTGGCCAGAGCTTGCTTGATCTTCGGATCTTCGGGTTTGAGCTCGAGGGCCTTGAGCAGGGCCTTCTCCGCCTCGTCGGTCTTGTCCTGCCGGAAGAATAGAAGTCCCAGGTTGATATAGGCTTCGGCGAGGTCCGGCTTGAGCTCGACTGCCTTCCGGAACGCCTCGACGGCTTCGTCGATCTTGTTCTCCTGGGCCAGGCTCACTCCGTTTTGAAACAAGGCCAGGGCTTCCTGTCGGCTCTTCTGCTCTTGGCTCATCTCTTTGGCCAGGTCGATCTCGACCGTCCGGGAGTCGCCCGCCTCAAGTTCCACTTCTTGATAGATGCTCTTATAACCCTCTTTAACGGAGGTCATGGAATATTTGCCGGGAAAAAGTCTCCGGAAAGTAAATTCCCCCTTCTTATTCGTTTTTGTCGAGAGGGCTTGTCCCGTCCCCTGATGTTTGAGCTGGATCTCGACCTGGACGATCGGTTTCTTCTCCATATCTAGGACTCTGCCGGCGAGCTGGGCCATATCTTCTCCCTCTTGCTGGCCCAGTCCCAGGGCCGGGAAGAATAGAACCGCCAAGAAGCTGAAGGCCAGAATTCTTACCGCAATGTTCTTCATGATTTGTCACCTCGATCTTTAATGATGATCATAAAAAAAAGTAGATTACCACAAAGTTTTAACAATGAAAAGGGGTTTACGTGAAAAGAAAAAACGTCCAAAGATTTGGATGGTATTCAATAAATTGAATCGTTTAAATGAAACCGCCTGCTTTATCTATCGAAATCAATCCTCACAGAATCCGGGGTACGATGCTTTCTCCCAGATTGTGCAAAAAAATGGCCCTTACACGGTCCGCCAGTTCGCCGATGTCTTCCTTGCCGAAACCGGCAACGGGGACCGGGGGTTCGATGGTTAGATCGATCCGGCCGGGGCGGATGAGAAGGCTTCCCTTGTGAATGATCCTGTATCCGCCCTTCTGGACGATCGGCAGGATGTTCAGCCCCGTTTCCAGGGCCAAGTGGAACCCGCCCCGCTTGAAGGACCCCAGTTTCCCGTCCAGGGTGCGCGTTCCCTCCGGCAGAATGGCGATGGAAAACTCCTTGCGGCTGCGGACGAGGTCCACGGCCTGTTTGATGCTTTCTCTCGCCTTCGAACTGTTTTTACGGTCGATCGGGATCATGCCGATGCGGCGGAGAACGGCCCCATAGAACGGCCAGCGGAAATGGCTCTCCTCCTCGATCCCCCGGGCTGGACCCGGGAATGCGGCATAAAAAACGAACGGGTCTAAGATGTTGACGTGGTTCATCATGACGACGTATCGGCGGCCCGCTTCGAAGTTCTCCCGTCCCCTCACCCTGAGACGAACGCCGCTGACGAAGAGCACTAATCGGCAGCAAGCCTTGATCAATCCTTCCAAGCGCCGGCCGCGGGTCAAAAGGGCGACCAGCAGGATGACGAGGCAGCCCAGGACGAAGACGGGCAGAGCGATCACCCAGATGACGAACGACCGCAGGCTTTCGAAGACGCGCTTCATGCCAGGACGGACAACTCCCGGGGCAACACCTTCAGCCGCAGAGGGGTATCGCCGAGGAGCTCGCCGTCGGCCATCAGGAGCTGGGGCGGATCGGCATTGATGGAGATCTCGGCGGCCTTGATGACGTCCACCTTCGGATGGCCGGTGTGGGTCCCGGAGAACACCTTGCGGAAGATATCGACGATCTCGCGGCGGTTGACTTCGCGGAAGATCACCAGGTCGGCCCGCCCGTCCGACGGGTCGGCGTCCGGAGCGATCTTCATCCGGCCGCCGGTGAATTTTGAATTGGAAATGACCATGGCGCTGTCGCGGACGGTCCATTTCTTACCATCGGCTTCGATGTCCATGCGGTTGTTCATGCCTTTGGCCAGCCTCAGAAGGACAGCCAGGCTGTAGCCGAAGGAACCTAAGATCTTCAGGCGTTTGTTGGCCAATTTGAGGATGTCGGCGATGAGCCCGACCCCCAAGAGGTTAATGGAGAACCGGTGTTCGGTCAGCCCGTCCTGCCGGTACCAAAATTCCACCAGGTCGATGGCGTGGCGGCGCCCGGCCACGATGTTGTCGAGCGCCTGGTCGGCCGTGAGGGTATCGAAGTCCCTGAGGAAGGAATTGCCGGTCCCGGCCGGGATGAGCCCGATCTCGGGTGTCCGGGGCGGCCGTCCTTTGGCATAAATGCCGTTGATCACCTCGAAGGGCGTGCCGTCGCCGCCGAGGCAGATCACCCGGGCGAAACCCTCCTCAGCCGCCCGGCAACCGATTTCCAAGGAGTGGCCGGGGTATTCGGACATGCGGACCTCGATCCCGGGGAACTCGGCGAGGATCCGGGCTTCGAGACGGCGGTAGCACTTCAACCCGCGCCCATGGCCGGCGGCGGGATTGACGACGAGCAGTGTTTTATCGTCGGCGCTCACGACTTGCTTATAACACGACTCCCGGGAAATTTCAACGCGGCCATTCCCTGCTGCCTGATCGTTACGGAACTCGTCTCAAATGCCATGAAACACGCGTTCCTCGGCGGCTTGACTTCTCTTTTTATGGAAGGTTATCATCTGTTGCCGGCCGGGAAGACGCCTTGAGGAGGAACCCATGAGATCCGTCGCTATGGTTGCAGTCCTTTTCGATCCTCCCCGGACCCTCTTTCTCGAACTCACGAGCCACTGCAACATGCACTGCGCGTTCTGCCCCTCCGACGTCCTACGCCGGCCGAAGGAGCATCTTTCGGAAGAGCGGCTGATAAAGTTTCTCGATCAGGTCCATGCCCTCGGCCTCCGCATTCCCGTCCTCCTCAACGTCCTCGGCGAGCCCCTCCTCAACAAGAAAGTCTATGAGCTCTTGAACCTGCTTGAAGCCGAAAGCCATCCGGTCACGCTGATCACGAATGTCTCCCTCCTCGGCGACCCGGACGTCCGGCGGGAGCTCCTCGGCCACGGAAATCTGACCTTGGCCCTCAGTCTCCAGACGGTGACGAAACGATCTTATAGAATGCGAGGCTATGACCGTCTGCCTTTCAAAAAGTTCTATGGGATGGTGTTCGATGTCATAGAAGAAAAATTCCGGACGGGGAGTGCCGTCCGGCTCGAAGTTCACGTGGCTTCGAATTTCGTCCTCTCCCATGACCCGACCGTTCATGCGGGAGGCGGATTTGATCTCTGGGCGAACTTTCGTAACAAGAAGGGAGAATGGCGCTGGATAACCCGAACGCTCAAACGGCTGGAGCGTTTGGCGGCGGTCCTTCAGAAGAGATATCCGGAGGCTTATGGACGGGAGCGGGCGGCGGCGCTCGAGAAGTACGAGGAGCACATCGGGACGAAGATCGCCTTGGATCGAGCCGGGCTTCCGCCGGAATTCCACCGCCTCAAGGACGAGGTTTTCTGGGGATACATGGCCTTGCCCAACGTCTTTCTCGTCTTTAAATCGCTCGAGCTCTGGACGCGCGGCCGAGATTTTCTAAAGGCCGCGTTGCCGGCCGAAAGCTTCGTTTACGTCGAAGAACGGGAAGAACCGCGGTCCTGTGTCATGGCCGACAACTTCGGCCTCCTGGCCAACGGTGAGTACGTCCTTTGCTGCCTTGACTATGAAGCTGAGATGGCCATCGGCAATATCGACTCGATGCCGGTGGGAGAGGCCCTCGGATCGGAAAAACGGACCGTCGTCCGCAGGAACGCGATGACCGAAAAAGTTTGTCGGCGGTGCAAAGGAAATGTCTTTATCTTCGACACGGCACCGCTCTCTTCACAACCTCAGGAAATCGACCGGTTCGGCCGGGGCTGGTGGGAATTCGAGCCCGGTTTATTTGGCTCGGGCGGGCGGTGGACGAAAGGAACGTCGTGGGCTTATATTTATAGCCGCATCGCGGGGCGGAGCCTGAAGCTTTCTTTCCTATCGCCGTTCGAAGAGGCCGTGCCGTTGGAACTCGACGTGTCCGTTTATGACCAACACACGGACGATTTCGCGCCGGCGGCATCTTTTCCTTTTCAGGGCCGCAAAGACATCCCATCCGAATTCGAGGCCGCCTTCGATTTTGTGCCGGGAAGACTTTACCGGATCCAGATCGATTCACCTGTGTTCGTACCCGATGAAGTCTCTCATAATGGCGACACCCGCCGCTTGGGCATTGCCGTCTTTTCGATGACGCTGCGGGCCTAAGGGCAGGGGGGCCTTTCCGTCATTCGTCGGGGCCAAGCATCAGGTATATCCGCCTTGACTTCGCCTCTCCGCTGCAATAAGATTTCGGGCGTCGTCAGGATCTTGATTTCTCAGAGAATTCCAGGTATTTGGGAAAGAGAACCGGTTAAATATGTTCGATGAATTGGCGCCATCACACATGCGATCGCTGCGGGAAAAAGATTGATGTTTGAGAATCGCCCAGGGAGGAGGACACCCCATGCCGGACCATGACTTCAAGCTTTACAAGTACCGCTGGGTCGTGCTGGCGGTCTATGTTTTGATCAGCATCGTCATCGAGATCCAATGGCTGACCTTTGCCCCGGTCGCGTCGGCGGCCCGGGCCTATTACAAGGCCACATCACTCCAGATCGACCTCCTTTCGATGCTCTACATGATCATTTTCATCGTCTTTTGCATCCCGGCTTCCTACGTGATCGACACGTATGGTTTGAAAAAGGGGCTATGGATCGGGGCCGGCCTGACCGGCATTTTCGGACTGATGAAGGGTATTTTCGCGTCCGACTACACCATGGTTCTGATCGCCCAGACGGGCCTGGCCGTCGCCCAGCCTTTCATTCTTAACGCCCTGACCAAGATCGGGGTGACCTGGTTCCCGCTCGGCGAGCGGGCTACGGCCGCGGGGCTCGGGACCCTGGCCCAATACGTCGGGATCATTGTGGCCATGGTGCTGACCCCGCACTTGATCGCGTCATCGGGGAACGGGGTCTTCGACTTGAAACCGATGCTGATGATCTATGGGATCGCCTCCTTGGCCGCGGCGGCCATCTTCCTAGTCCTCATGAGGGACCATCCCCCGACGCCGCCTTCCACCTCGGAGGACGCCCAACGCTCCAAGGTCTTCGAAGGCATGCGGTCCATTTTCAAGAACCGGGACATGCTCCTGATGCTGGCCATCTTTTTCCTCGGGCTGGGGATGTTCAACGCGATCAGCACATGCATCGAACAGGTCTGCCGCCAACTGACGATCGAGCAGGCGGGCTTGGTCGGGGGGATGATGCTCTTCGGCGGGATCGTCGGCGCCGTCATCCTGCCGGCCGTTTCCGACAAGATCCGCAGGAGGAAACCGGTCTTCGTCGTCTGCACATTCGGGATGCTTCCGGGGATCATTGGGCTGACCGTCTTTTCCGGTTACCTCCCGTTGCTGATTTCGGGCTTTATCTTCGGTTTCTTTATGATGAGCGCGGGCCCGATCGGGTTCCAGTACGGCGCGGAATTGAGCCGTCCCGCCCCTGAATCCACGGCCCAGGGGCTCCTGCTCCTGGCGGGGCAGATCTCCGGGATCCTATTTGTCTTTGCCATCGACAAGGCCGGTATCGGCCTTTCGATGATGTCCTTCATCGTCATGACCGCGGCCGTGATCTTCTTCAGCCTTGTCATGAAGGAGTCTCCTATGTTCCGAAAGGATTATCCATGAGTCGACACGGATATTCTGTTTTGATATTCAGTTTGCTTGCGCTGACCATCGTCCTGCCGGTCCTCGCCCAGGAGAAGCCGGAGCAGGCGGACATCAAGCCGATCCTCGAGGAGATCCGAAAGGCCGGGGGGCTTAAGGAACACCCGGACGCCAACGGTCTGATCGTCTTCGAGGATACGCGAACGGTCTTTCAGAAGGACGGGAGCTCTACATCCCGGGAACATGCCTTGGTCAAGGTCTTGACCGATAAGGGGAAGCAAATGTTCGCGACCCGGAAGCTCCCCTATCATAAGCGCTATTCGACGGTCAACGTCCTCCTCGCCCGGGTCATCAAGAAGGACGGCAGGGTCGTTCCCGTTCCCAAGGAATCCATGAAGGATGGGACGATGGCTGAGACGCAAGCCATGAACATTCTTGAGGAGAACTTTCGGCGTATCAACGTGACCTTCCCCGGTCTCGAGGTCGGGGACTCCATCGAAATGGACGTTGAAAGTGTCTCCCAACCCATCGTCAAGGGGCATTACAACGACATCATGCTCTTCCAGAGCGGCGAGCCCATCCTGCGGAAAGAGGTGGTCATCGACGGTCCGGCGTCCAACCCCCTCCGTTTCGTGGTCAGGAACGGCAAGGTCGATAGCTCGCGGGAGACGAAGGGCAACAGAATCATCTATCGCTGGAAGATCAGCGACTCGCCCAAGGTCCAGGAAGAGATGGCCATGGTCCCGATCACGGACGTCGGCGTCAAAGTCGTGGCCTCCACGTTCAAGGATTGGAAGGAGCTTTCCCGCTACGGCGCGAGCCTCAACGCCGGCAAGACCGAGCCCAGTGAAGCCATGAAAACCAAGGTCAAGGAATTGACCGCAGGCCTCACGACGGATCAAGAGAAGATCATGGCCATCTTTCGCTATGTCGCCCAGACGATCCGCTACATGGGCTCCTCCATGGACCTCGGCGCTTTCATCGAGCCCCATGCCGCCTCCTACACATTCGAGAAGCAATATGGGGTCTGCCGCGATAAATCGCTCCTGATGATGACCATGCTCAAGGAGATCGGAGTCGATTCTTACGACACCATCATCAACGTTTCCCGGCAGACGGAAAAGGAGATCCCGGTCATCTACTTCGAGCACGCCATCTGCGCCGTCGTCCTCAAGGACGGCCGGATCATCTACATGGACCCCACCCTTGAGCTGAGCTCGGAGTTCGGGGAAACTTATGTCGGAAGCCGCTCCGTCCTCTGGCTCGACGAGAAGGGCAAGGACCTGATGGAGGTCCCGCCCGTGCCGGCCGAACGGAGCCTGGGCCTCGTCACTTCGGAGAGCCGGGTGCTTGCCGACGGGAGCCTCGAGGG
>Ga0315293_10007197_pt1 | contig 10345 bp, 7 predicted proteins | sample YL17G13_20_MG_FD_203071 | JGI IMG/M metagenome (GOLD analysis project Ga0315293, IMG submission 203071) | Sediment microbial communities from Yellowstone Lake, YNP, Wyoming, USA - YL17G13_20 | ecosystem: Environmental > Aquatic > Freshwater > Lake > Sediment | place: USA: Wyoming | collected... | reverse complement strand
TTGGTCGATGACAATCGACCCTCCCCCCTTCATGGGGACGTGGCGGCACTGGATGCGGCTGATTTCACGCTCGATATCGTACTGATTGAACAGTGGCTCACGACCCTCATAAAGCTTAACGCTATCAACTTGGCGGGGAAGTACGATGCTCATGAATTCGCGAGCACGCTGAAAGGCCCGCGGTTCATCGATCCAAATCGTATCGATCTGTGTGCTGTAAATGTCTCGAATCGTGCGAATGATCATGTCGCTCTCTTCGTAGATATCGACAGGAGCCGGAAACTTTTGAACCCGGCTGACGATGACCTTCCACAAACGCAATAAATAGTTGAGATCGCGTTGCAGATCGGCTTGTGATTGATCGACGCCGGCGGTACGGATGATAAATCCGAGACCCTCTGGCGGGCTGAGGTCTCGCAAGATTCGCTTGAGCCGCTTCCTCGCATCCTCATCAGCAATTTTTCGGCTGACTCCCACACGTTGCAGGCCGGGCATCAGAACAAGATATCTGCCGGGAATGCTGACATAGGTCGAAAGTGTTGGGCCCTTTGAGCCAATTCCGCCTTTAATGACTTGAACCAGCACTTCGCTGCCGCGTTGAAAAATCTCCTGAATTGGTGGTTTATTGCGAGCATCCCGCTCATTGAACCGGCCTCGAACACCCGCCGAACTACTGCGTCCCTCCACACCCTCTGCCGCATCCAGATCATCACCGTCTTCATCGATGTCGCTGATCTCGCCATTCTTCTCCACAAGATGCCGATAGTACTGGTATTCCACGTCACTTACGTGCAGAAATCCGTTACGGCCGACACCGAAATCAACGAATACCGCTTGGATACTGGGTTCGATATTTACGACTCGGCCCTTATAAATGTTGCCGACATAATTTTCGAGGCTGTTTCGCTCGACGTACAACTCCTCCAGAACACCATCTTCCACAATCGCGATTCGGCTTTCCTCCGGTTGGAGGACGTTGATCAACATTTCCTTTTTCATCGCATACCCTTTTGAGGAAGCGAGTGCGTTCATGACAATCTGCCAATGATGTCACTGCCGAATGATCCCCACACGAGCGGGCAGCATTCGATGCCGCCGATTCACCATGTGAGAAAAGTGGCCACGGAGATCTCCGTTGGCGCACCATCCGCGACAGGACTTCAAAAGACAGATCACAGCGAACTGACGTGCCGGCGACATGCCACGAGGAATGAGAATTCCCGCTGGCGCCTCCTGTTGGAATGCAAACCCGTTTACACCGTGATTTCCGCCAAATCCGATTCCGGTGCAAATAGTCGCGACATTCGGTGGAAACAGAGTGAGCCAATCGCCGAGGGGATTGGTCAGACACCTGTTGACTCGAGTGACGATTTCTCGCCTCAAGAGGGATTTGTTCCACGCATACCAAACATTCCGACCGAGGTGCGTCAGCAATGCTCGAGACCATCAACTGTTGATCGGTCACGTCGTTGCTTCGTTCTAGAACGCGGCTCGCGTTGAGCTCAAATCGTCCGTTATCACCCGGCACACAAATACGCACTCTGCCCAAACCTATTTTGAATTATTTCCAATCAATAACACTGCGGATGGCGACGGCCAAGTCCGCTTCAACAAGCCTTATCTCAATCTGAGTCGAACAACTCAGGGCCGAGTTTTTTGAGCTCTCGCCGCAAATAGCTTTCAACATCCCGAGCAACATCGATTTCGCCAGCATGCGTAGCGATCTTCTCGGCCTTTTCGATGGTCAACTTTCGAATCAATTCCTTCAGTTCTGGTATGGCGTGCGGCGTGACACTGATTTGACGAATCCCCAATCCCACGAGTAGCGGTAGAAAGAGCGGATTCGTACTCATTTGTCCACAAACACACACCGGAATGTCGTACTTGCGTGCCGCATTCACTACCATCCGGATCAACCTCAAAATCGACGGATCACCCTCTCGATACAAATAGGCAACACCCTGATCCGCACGGTCGACGGCTAGAGTGTACTGAATTAGGTCGTTAGTCCCAAGCGAGAAAAAATCGACTTCACTGGCAAATTCCTCCGCCATGATTGCCGCGGCGGGTACTTCAACCATCATACCCACCGGCACATCGCGGCGAAACGGCACGCCCTGCTCTTCTAAATCGTCGATAACATCCCCCAAAACCATCCTCGCTTGCCGAAACTCGAGCAGTGTGGAGATTAAGGGAAACATGATGCGCAGATCGCCCAATACCGCCGCACGAAGTACCGCACGAAGTTGAGTCTTAAACAACTGAAGTTGCTGTAAGCTCAACCGAATGCTGCGAATACTCAATGCCGGGTTGACGCTTGCGGAGTATTCACCGCGTAGCGAACTAGGCAACTTATCCGATCCCAGATCAAGAGTCCTGATCACGACCGGCTGTTCTGGAAACGCTTTCAATACCTGACAATAGGCCCGATAATGGTCTTCTTCAGTCGGTTCACGATTTGACTCGAGATACAAGAACTCCGTCCGGTAAAGCCCAACCCCGGCAGCCCCCTTCTCTCGGCACGGCTCTGCCTCCGTCGGAAACTCAATGTTTCCCATGACGCTGATACTGACACCATCCTGCGTCTCACAAGGAAGCTCTCGTTGAGAATGCAATCGCCGCTCGTGATTGCGGAACCGAACCTCCATGTTGCGATACTTCACCAGTGTGATGTCATCGGGATCAATGATGATCACACCCTGACTCCCATCGATGATCACGGTCTCCGCCCCAGAGACGTCATCCAAAAACTTGCCGACACCCACAACCGCTGGAATCTCTAACGCGCCAGCGAGAATGGCGGTATGACTCGTATAGCCGCCGACCTCGGTGGCAAATCCTAACACGAACCTGCGGTCGATATTCGCGGTTTCGCTTGGCGTTAAATTATTTGCCAGTAAAATGATCGGGGATGTCAACTGAGACAACTCTTCACGCTGTTCTCCGAGCAACAGTCGCAACAGTCGCTTTTCCAGATCGGAGATATCAACCGACCTGTCGGACAAGTACTGGCCGCCAAGATCTTGCAACCGCCGGGAGTACTGCCGTAGGACTTGACTCGCAGCGTACTCCGCTGACTGATGCCCTTGAATCCGACCTTCAATTTCGGAGATCAAATGGAGATCCCGAGCCATCATCAGGTGCGCCGAGAAGATGGCGGCGTACTGATCTCCCAACCGTTCTCGTGCCAATTGCTCGTTATCTTGAATTTCTTGGCGCACAGCTTCCATGGCTGCGTGAAAACGCGATAATTCGCCCGGCACAGCCGTCGTCGAAATCAGACGCTGTGGAATGCGAAAATTTTCAATTCCCAACAACATCGCTGGAGCGATAGCCACGCCCGGAGAAACAGCTATTCCGCGTCTAATCAACATGCGGTGGAATTCGAGAAATTTGTTAAAAAGAGGATCATCATCCGCTCATCATTTCGATTGAGTGTTCTTCAAACTCTAAAACGCCTCTCGACTTCAATCCGCAAGAGCACGGCCCGTTCTCGAACTAAGGTTCCGAACGCTGGCTGAAACTATTCAACAATCAATTCGCTCGCGCAGAGACCTCAGCAATCTCAAAGTCTGACTCAATCAAGGTCACCAACTGTTGAACCGCACTTTCTGCGTCTTCTCCAGTGGCTTCAACATTCAATTGCGTTCCTGCATCCGCACCCAACGTGAGTAGATGCAGAAAACTTTTCGCATCGACACGATTTAATCCTCGAGTCACATTGATTTGGCTGAGAAAAGACTGTGCCTTACGCGCTATGACTTCCAAGGGCCGCATGTGCAATCCCTTCGAATTGCGAACCGTTGCTTGCAAACTGTGGTGAGCGGAATTCGCCATTTTCACCTCGAGGGTTCTTGTTTGGACGATCTCGGGAGCTCCTCCAATTGCTCTTGCTTGCAGTCAAAAATTTGATGTGCTCACTCGAGAATTTCTGGACAGCCACCCTTTTCAGAACATTCAAATTTCGTTGTTGTCCGCCTCTGTCAAGAGTTCCCAAATTCTTTCTGCCGTGTTGCACTGACGCAAAAACTTGCAAAACTTTTCGTTCCGAAGATGCCGCGAGATATTCTCTAACCCTCGAAGATGATCACCCGGACGATCGGGAGGGGAGATCAAAAGAAACATAACATAAACGGCCTCTCCGTCGAGGCTTGCGAAATCAACGCCAACATTAGAGACGGCAATTGCCGCAATCAATTTATCAACGGAAGGATGTTTGGTATGAGGCACCGCGACACCGCGTCCGATACCTGTCGACCCCAATTCTTCTCGTTTTAGAATCGCAGCAACGATTCCTTCTGTGTCCGATTCCTTGATACTGCCGGTGTTCTGTAACGCAGCCACCATCAATCGAATTGCGGACTCCTTCGACCCCGCAGGCATGTTCGGAATCACTGCGGCCTGTACAACGAAGTCGCACAACTTCATGAAAAACCTCTCTTATTTCGCGCACAAATCAACAGCTTTTCGCGCACAGATCAACGGAATCGGTGGAATTTTCATCCGTTTTGCTTAGTCTCGAGTCGGTCACAATAGCAATAGCTGATGTTCACTACAAATACGTGGGGACTGATGATGAGAGATGTTTTTGGACCTTCAATCTTCGATCTCCTCACTTTCGTCACTCTGAATTGGTAGTTCGCTCAGGCTCGGCCCTCGATGATCCTGAATTTTCTCCTTGTACTTGCGGAGTTGTTGCTCCATCTTGTGCAATGCGGAGTCGAACGCAACGGTGGCATCCGCGTCTGTCTCTGTGGCCACAAGGTCATGCCGATGTTCCGCATCAACCAAAATTTCGACTGTTGATTGTCCACTGGAAAAATTCACCGTTATTCCGATGGATGTCAAACGGCCGAAAAACGTCAATAATTTTTCCGCCTTTTGGGACATATAGTCATGGTTACTCTGACTAATGGTTCCGTGACGGCAGGTGATAGAAACTTGCATCGAAAACAACTCCTTTCGGATGACCCGTATCCGAACAGCGAAAATTTTCAAACAAACTGCCTGAAACAATTGGCAGACGAAACGATCTCGATTGCTGATTTCCGTTCAAAACAGTGATTCGACGACACGTGTCGGCCGAAACCCGCGTTGGCCCCAAGGCTACCACAGCAAGCTTACCGCAATCGAATGAAAAGTCTATCAAGCCAAAGCACAGATGAAAAATTCCAAAAATCGCGCGTACAAGAATCGCTGTCCGTTGAAACCCGAGAAATCCGGCAATGACCAACGACCAAGAAGACCGTATCGAAAAACTGCTGCCGAGAGCCGATTCGCCGATCCAAACGCTGAAATTGCGTTGAACCGCCCCCTGAAAATATTTTAAGAGTGACCGAAGTTCCCGCGGAGCAATAAGAAACGTGTGCTGTCCTGCTCAGCGGAAGGGACCGGGCGTCGTTGGCTCATCCGACATTCTTTTGAGGAATTCTGGTGCCGTAAAGGCGGGAGAAGGAATCCGAGCCGACTCCAAAATTCAAACGATGATGCGGCCTGCCCGTCAGAACACTGTTGTGGGGCCTGAAGCCGTAAAACTCGGGAAACTCCGATGATCGTTGCCCATTGTTGCAGGCTCACCAAGTCCATCCCCAGAAATGAAAGCGTCTGTGTGAGGACATGCTTCAACATCGAATCCGCGATCCCGACGCACACACTTCGTCCCTCAAATCGTTCTAGCCGAGAAAACCGCTTTGATGGCAAATCGCAAGTACCAGCCGCATGGCAAACGAGGCTTGACGATGCAAACGCCCAAACGGCGGCCGTTTTTCCAAAGCATATTCCGGCGAGTTCCACGGAGTCGATCTGTCACTTCTGGCAAGCGGTATGCTAAGCGTTCTCCCCGTATTCACCTAAAAACTGTTGTTGCACGCTCAATCTGCCAGAGCTTGACTCCCCATAGGCGGGGAGTCTGGGTCGGTCTCGAGCCGACCGTGCGACATGGACTCAAGCCCATTCATTTATGGAAATACCGGGTTCCCCGATCGCGTCTCGACACACGCTGGAAACTCAGAGGCTCCAGACGTACGGTTCCTCCAAGGCCGAAGACGTGTTGCAAACCGGCGCCCGCTAGTGACGGTTTCGACGATAACTCAACAGCTGTCGCAAGGCTCTTGGAGTGTCTCCGCCTCGAGTCTCTCGGTGGCCGCATTTCACCGAGTCTTGAACCGTCTCTCGCTAGTTAAGTTGCTCATGCATGCGGTGCAGTTGTTGAAGTGCCGCCAGCGGCGTCAATTCATTGATCTTCATATCTCGCAGTTCGCCGATCAGAGGATGCTCCTCCAACTCAAACAGAGAACGTTGATGCTCTCGCTTTGGCTGTGTACAGCGGGCAGGAATTTTGGTTTGTCCCATCTCATCGAGGTGATCGGATTCCAGTGTCTGCAGGATGACTTTGGCGCGTTCCAAGACCTTCCGCGGCACACCCGCAAGCTGAGCCACATGAATGCCATAACTTTTGTCTGCCGAACCGGGCACAATCTTGTGCAAGAAGATCACATCCTCCGCTTCTTCTTTGACCGCAACGTTCCAGTTAACACATTCCGACATGGTTTCTGCCAGTTGAGTCAGTTCGTGGTAGTGCGTTGCAAAGAGCGTGCGACAGCCGATCACATCGTGCAAGTACTCCGTGATGGACCACGCAAGGGAGATGCCGTCGTAGGTACTCGTCCCGCGACCGATTTCATCGAGAATCACCAGACTTCGTGCTGTTGCCGTATTTAAAATACGAGCGGTTTCGGTCATCTCCACCATAAACGTACTTTGCCCTTTGCCCAGTTCGTCACTGGCACCGACTCTGGCAAAAATCCGATCGGCGACCCCAATTTTGGCCGACTTTGCCGGGATAAATGATCCCATTTGAGCCATCACTGTCAGTAATGCCGCCTGCCGTATGTAGGTACTCTTACCAGCCATATTGGGGCCGGTAATGAGTTGTATGAGCCCGAAAGGCATCCCCTCCGAAGTCTCTCGACCCGCGACTGGACTTCGGAGCCCCGAATCGGTGGAAGGGGTCATCGGTGAGTCATTCGTCACGAGGAACCCCACCTGAAAATCAGCGCCGCGCGTTGGTCCACGACCGATTCGCACATCGTTCGGGACAAACGCCCCACTGGGCTGAAGTCGGTCCAATACGGGATGCCGCGCTTCGCGGATATCAAGAATCGATTCAAGAGTGAGTTCAGGGCGGCAGTATCCCGCTCTGACAGCCAGCGTCGCCAGACCGCCCAACACGTCGACTTCCGCCAAAATTTCGGCGTTCTCTCGCAACTGAGGCGACACGATCGCGACGCGATCCCGCAGTTTGACGAACAACTCCTGCTCCAGTTGCACGGCTTGGTTTTCGGCTCGCAAGACCTTCTCTTCGTACTCCTTCAGTTGAGGCGTGATGAAACGCTCCTGATTTTTCAGAGTCTGCTTTCGAATATAGTCTTGAGGAACCCTCTCCGCTTGAGCAGCGGTACATTCCAAGTAATAGCCGAAGACGCGATTGAATCCGACCTTTAGATTGGGAATGCCTGTTCTCGCAATCTCTTCCGCCTGATATCTCGCAATCCACTCTTTACCCCCACGGGCTAGGTCACGCCATTCGTCAAGTTGTGCTTGATAACCGTCACGAATCATTCCACCGTCGGTCACTAGCATCGGTGGCTCGTCAACAAGCACCTCTTCGATATCCAAGCGGATCTGAGCACAGAGGTCGAGTCGTTGTTCGAGGTCAATCAGCAATGCCGATTGTCGTCCAGCGAGTTTCGCCTTAATCTTTGGTAACAGAGCGAGCGTCTTCGCCAGGCAAGACAGATCACGGGGAGAGCATCGTCCAGTCGCAATCCGCGCGGTCAGACGCTGAAGATCGTAACTCTCCTGCAATTGATCACGAAGCTCCCGCGCGAACAACGCGTCCGCGGTCAGTTCCTCGACGGCATCCAGTCGCCGATTGATAAGAACCAGATCGGTAAGTGGATTCGACAGCCATTCCGTCAGCAGACGCGCGCCCATGGGTGTCACTGTCTCGTCAATCACGGCCAACAGTGATCCTGCTCGCTGGTTGTCACGCAGCGTTTGCGTCAATTCAAGACTTCGCCGTGTTGTCTCGTCGATCAGCAGGCTGGAACCGCGGCGATACGGCTCCAGTCGTGTGATATGACCAAGACCGCTCTTTTGAGTCTCCTGAACATATTCCAATAGAGCTCCCGCTGCCGTGATTCCCGGAGTCTCTTCGTCGATATCAAAACCTGAAAGTGTGCGCGTTTGAAATTGTTCCAGCAATCGGCGTTTACACTGATCCGGGGAAAAAGACCACGCAGGACGTTCACTGAGCAGCACTCCAATCAGGTGCGTCAACTCTTGAAAGAGGCTGGTGTTCTGAATCTGTTCCGGGACTAAACATTCGGCAGGATTGATACGCGCGATCTCATCGGCGACCGACTCAAGAGGCAGGTCCGTGGTGAAGAATCGTCCAGTCGAAACCTCCAGCCACGCCAAGCCACAACTCTTTTGGGTCGGAAAGACACACGCCAGAAAGTTGCTTTCTCGCGGGTCGAGTAATGCATCTTCTGTCAGCGTTCCCGGAGTCACGACGCGAGTCACATCGCGTTTAACTGGACCTTTGGCTAACTTGGGATCTTCCATCTGCTCACAGATCGCCACGCGAAAACCCGCACGCACAAGTTTTTGTAAATAGCCATCCAGCTGATGGTAAGGAAAGCCCGCCATCGGAATGGGATTCGCGGAACCCTTGTCACGACTGGTTAATGTCAGGCCGACCACCTTCGAAACCGTGACGGCATCCTCATAAAACAATTCGTAGAAGTCGCCCATTCGAAACAGAAGAGCGGCGTGCGGATACTGAGACTTCACCTCCAGATATCGCTGCATTGCGGGAGTGGGTGCGCGTTCGGATGTGCTCATTCGGCGAAAACTCGGGAGGAGGCGTACCAACAGAGAGGATCCATCGTCAACCGGAATAACGGAACCGTTCATTGAAGACATCTTAGCTATTCCCATCTTAACGGATGGGGGCAGAGGAGCAGAAGCGACGCCACTCGGCAGATCCGGATCTGTGTTGTCTCTTTCCGGATCGACAGCCGGTTGTGGCGGGCCATAAACTCGGAGTCCCGCAAGGAATTATTCTCCTCGCAAGCTTGTGAGAATCGGCAGTCGAACGGCAACGCGCACGGCAACCGTTGCGGCCAGCATTCCGCTAACGAAAACAAGAGCCATCAAGCCGATCAGGTTCACCCACGGAATGTCCGCACCACGACTCACTAAATTGGGCCAAGTGGCCAACAGCGCCGAAGCCGCTCCGGCAAACAATCCACAGAACAGAACAAAGCCATTTTCCCACAGAACGAGGGCTGACACCTGATTGGTGCGGTAACCGACGGCTCGAAGCAGAGCCAGTTCTTTTTGTCGCTCGAGCACATTTCGAAGCATGACCGTCCCGAGGCCGATCGTTCCGAGCAACAGTCCCAATCCGCCCAACGCTTGGAATGTCGACAAATAGGTATTCTGAACCGAGAGGAATCTTGCCAGACGTACGGCAACCAACTCTGTATCAAATCCATAGGCGGACAGCTCCGTTTCGAGCAGCGCAGCGGCGGCGTTCTGTCGTTCCGGCGGAACCTCGATCAGAAAATAGCGAAATCCTTTTTCCTCAGGATACAACTTCAGAAAATTGTCTTCGCTCATCACGAGGACTCCCTGAAAAATGCTGTCTTGGAACATCCCGGAAATTTTCAATTGATGTTGCGGATTTTCGTCATCGGGAACGTTGATTCGCTGACCCACTTGCTTGTGAAGGGAAAACATCAGTGTGTTCATGTCACCCAAAACGGGAATCGAACCGTCTGCCGGCTGGTCGAGCAGACTTTGCCATGAACCACCCAGGAACGCAAATCGCCCTTCTTCGATCAACGAGCGCGGGACTCCAAGAATGGTGGGAATTTTAGTTTGATACAGGTTCAGACAGCTCGCGTCTTCCCCGGACTTAACGCGCACGGGAGTGACCGTCAGGGCCGCCAACACCTGCGCTTCGGCGGTTCCCTCGATCGCGTCCATTTGCAATTTCCGACGCCCCTCTGCGGTGTTGATGTCGTACAAAACGGGACTGCTCGATTCCGCAACCAGCGTATAACCCCCGTTGCCAGATTTTTTGTCCAGCAAGGCTCCCGCCGGATCCCGGCGAAAGGAGGTCACGGCAACGATCAGGAAGGTTGCCGTTGCGATGAGTGTGATTGTCAACGCACTGCGTACTCGCTGACGGGAGGCATTGCGGAGACCGAATCGAAAAAATGCAGTCTGACCTGTGCCACCGACAGCCAGTGCGGGGGGGTGCAGCAATCCTCTC
>Ga0315293_10007196_pt1 | contig 10347 bp, 8 predicted proteins | sample YL17G13_20_MG_FD_203071 | JGI IMG/M metagenome (GOLD analysis project Ga0315293, IMG submission 203071) | Sediment microbial communities from Yellowstone Lake, YNP, Wyoming, USA - YL17G13_20 | ecosystem: Environmental > Aquatic > Freshwater > Lake > Sediment | place: USA: Wyoming | collected... | reverse complement strand
GGTCAAGTTCTCGATAAGGATTGCTCAATCTGTGGACCCTGCGATGCCGTTTGTTTATAACGAGGATTTGGAAATCAGAGTATATAAATCTACAAATCCATCCGTTATTTTGCAGAGGTCACGATTTGGGACAGGTTCAACTGATTATCGAATCGACATCGCAGGTGAAAAATACATTACCAACTTTAAGACTTTGACTACTCCTGCTACTTACGTTGTTGAAATCTGGCGGCCTGAAAAGAACTTCAAGGTTGGGAGCTTTACGTTTAAGACGGTGAAATAAAGGCAGATTGAGAACTGAAACAACGGTTTGTTTCTTTGATTGATTTGGTGGATAAGGGCTGTGAGCAGAGCGCTTGCAGCCCTTTTATTATTCCTAATGAGGGACATTTTCAGGAAATTGGCGGGGCATCCATTCTCCGTAGCAGAGCTACTGCGAAGGATGAAAGCCCCGCCCTACGTTTCTGGATTCCCGAGATCCTTCGGCTGCGCTCCCCACTTCGCCCTGAACACCAGAGCTTCGCGGGGCAAGCAGGACAGGCTTTGCGGGAATGACCCTTCTTCGCTATCGCTACGAAGGGCAGGCTCAGAGAAGAGAAATCCTAAATCCTAAACAAATTCAAATAACCAAAACGCAAAATTCAAAACAAAAAGGAAACCTGGATTCCCGCTAACGACGTGCGGGAATGACATTGTGAGGATTTGGCGGGGCAAGCCCCGCCCTACGTTTATGGATTCCCGCGATCCTTCGGCTGCGCTCAGGACAGGCTTTGCGGGAATGACACACCCCAGCACGGGTCTGGGGGCTAACCGGAAACCAGCCGTGAAACGGCGGGCTAAATATGGGGACCCCGAAGCTACGCCGGACAAGTCGCGGGGCAGGCCCTACTTCGCTGGCGCTACGCAGGGCAGGCGTGCATCTTGGCGGACTTTAATTGGTTGGACATTAGGGGGCGGTTTCCGGCGGTTCTTTGACGCCGATTTCTTGCAGTTGGCGGACCAGGACGGCAAGCTGCTGGGTACACAAAAGCCAAAGGCGTTCGTAGCGGATTTCGCCATACTCGTGAGCGAGGACGTTTCTCAGGGCGATAATGGGTCTCCAGGGAATCTCATGGTGAGCATCTCTGAAGGGCTGGGAAACGCATCTGGCTGCTTCCCCAATAATCTCAAGATTTCGCTCAACGGCATTGCGCACCAACCGGTTTGCGAGGAAGTCCTCGAACTGCATATTGCGGGTGAACTGGATTGCCGTTTGAGCGGCATCCAGCATATCCCACAGTCGCGCCATATCCTCTTTGTCAGGCCGCATAAACCACCTCATAAGTGCTCAGAATCCGGCGTTTGCGCCAGGGATTTCGCAGTGCCTCTTTCTCGACCAGGTCAACGGGGCGACCAAAAATGGCCTCGAGCTCCTCTTTCATCACCATCAGGTCCCAAAGTGTCCACGCCGCCGCCGGGTCGAAACTGACCAGCACATCAATGTCACTGGATGGTGAGAAATCATCCCGCAGCACAGAGCCGAACAAGGACAGCTCCCGGACTCTCCATTTGATGCAGATGGCCGTAAGCTGCTCTCTGGGAATTGGAATGCTGTAAGACATCTTATAGGGTCCTTTCTATCGTGTCATATTCTATTTTATTGCACTTTGATATTACCTGTCTATAAAACTTCGCCGTTTGTTCTATGAGGTTGTCGGTCTGTTCATCATTATATATTTTCCTTATCGTTATCGTTCGCACAGGAATGATATAGGAAATTGTGAATATGTCAAGAATAATGTTCGATTTTCGGGTGTGTTGCGTTGCCGTTCCGTCGACGGCTAAACAGGGATTTTTGTTGCGAACAATCAAATAGCGGAGATAATGCTTTTCGTGCACAGCATGGCTTATGCCATGAAGAGGGCTAAAGAATGAATAAGTTAGTTCGGTTCATACTGGTCACGGTAGTATGTTTTTTGCCTTTTGGACAGGGCTGTCAGAAACCGTGGCACGTCTTCACGGGCTGTCCACAGGATCCCTTTCGGGAGAAGCCCGTGCCACGGGCGGTCAATGAATCCGCCCGGAATATTCCGGTGGCTTACGATGTAGATGTTGTGGTTGTCGGGGGGACATCGGGCAGCGTAGCGGCGGCGGTAGCTGCTGCGCAAAATGGCGCTAAGGTTTTTCTTGCAGCAGAGCGGCCATATCTCGGTGAGGACATCTGCGGAACATATCGGCTGTGGCTTGAGCAGGGCGAAGAACCAAAGACGGCACTTACTAAGAAGATTTTTTCACGGTCGCCGGTAACGCCGATGCAGGTAAAAAGGGCGCTGGATGAGGCACTGCTTGAAGCAAGCGTGCAGTTTTTGTATGGCTGTTATGTCAGTGACATCCTTTTTGATAGCAGGGGAGAAATTGCAGGCGTTGTTATAGCGAATCGTTCAGGGCGGCAGGCGGTCAGGGCCAGGGTTATTATCGATGCGACAGCGAGGGCAAACGTAGCGAGAATGGCAGGAGCAGAATTTGCACCATATCCAGTAGGGCCTAAGATTTTTAAGCGCATTGTTGTCGGCGACCAGCTCCAAACCGGCGGTGACATTATTGAAGTGCGAAAGATGCCGACTACGCTTTCTGTTAAAGGCGGTCTTGAGTGCGAGGTTTTTGAATATACTCTTAAAATTCCTGTGAAAGATGGCTCGTTTGCATCTTTTGCCCAGGCCGAGCAAATCGCGCGTGACTTAACGTGGAATCGAGAGCAGAAAGATGCGGCGGAGATGCTCTTTTGTGTGCCGCCCGACCCGATGAAAGGTAAGAAAAGTTTATCCGGTCTGTGGCCTGGTGCGGAAAAGGTTGACTTAGATGTATTTCGGCCTACGGGGATTGAGCATTTGTTTGTGCTCGGTGGTTGTGCGGATATTTTCCGTGAGGCAGCGGAGAAGCTACTACATCCATTGGAATTTATGGAAGCAGGCAGTCGCATTGGCGCGGCGGCTGCTATGGAGGCGAAACGAATACGAAGGCCGCATAATGTGAGATTGCCTGGTAAAGCGGCGATAGCGGCAGCCACAGGTGACATTAAGGAGAATTTGAGCGGGATACGTGCGGCGCAAGGGAGAGTAATTACGATTGGCGTTGAGCGGCGGGCTATGCCTGTGCTTGGGGAATATGACGTTGTCGTTGTCGGCGGCGGGACGGGCGGTGCGCCGGCTGGTATTGCGGCGGCAAGGCAGGGGGCAAAGACATTAGTTGTCGAGTATCTCTATGGACTTGGCGGGGTCGGCACAATGGGCCTTATCAGTAAATATTATTACGGTTACGTCAACGGATTTACCAGAGAGGTCGATGAAGGCGTGGCAAGTTTTGCTGCCGGTGCCGGAGTCAAGGGCGATGGATGGAACATCCAGTCGAAGATGGAGTGGTATCGACAGCAGCTTCGCAAGGCAGGTGCGGATATATGGTTTGGCGCTATCGGCTGCGGGGCGTTCGTTGAAGGTGGGCGGGTCAAAGGTGTTGTTGTTGCTACGCCGCAGGGGCGGGGCGTGGTGCTTGCCAAAGTAGTCATCGATTCGACCGGCAATGCAGATATTGCTGCTGCGGCAGGCGCTGAATGTGATTATACAAATGGCACAGGAGTAGCGGTCCAGGGGGCGGGACTTCCGCCGCGTCAGCTTGGGGCCGGATATACCAATACCGATTGGACATTTATTGATGATTCGGATGTTATTGATACCTGGCGGGCGTTCGTTGTCGCAAAGAGCAAGTTCAAGAATGCCTACGATTTGGGCCAGTTGATTGATACGCGGGAGCGCAGGCGCGTGGTGGGTGACTTTGTGATGTCACCATTGGACATTTTGAACCACCGCACCTATCCAGACACGATTGCGATGGCCAAAAGCAATTTTGATTCGCACGGCTTTACGATACATCCGATATTTTTGTTGAGGCCGCCGGATAGAAAAGAAATGCTTGTCAGTGTGCCGTATCGGTGTCTTTTGCCGAAGGGGCTGGAAGGCATTTTAGTTACGGGACTCGGTGCCAGCAGCCACCGAGATGCGATGCCTGTGATACGGATGCAGGCGGACATTCAAAACCAGGGTTATGCGGCTGGAGTAGCGGCGGCGATGGCTGCCAAGAGCGGCAGGGGACTTCGTGACATCGATGTCAAGGAGCTTCAGAAACATCTTGTCGAGAAAGGTAATCTGCCGGAAAGCATTCTTACTGATAAAGATTCGTTTCCGTTACCTAAGGAGAAAATTGCAGAGTCAGTGGGGCGGGTTGTCAAAGATTATGAAGGACTGGAGGTGGTTCTTGCTCAGCCGAAAGATGCGATGCCGCTTCTTAGAAGTTCTTACAAGGCTGCTACGGACAAGAGCGCGAAACTTATTTATGCGCATATTCTCGGGATGCTCGGCGATGAGACGGGTGTTGATACTCTGTTGGAGGCTGTTAGGTCCAGCCAGTGGGACAAGGGCTGGAATTTTACGGGGATGGGACAATATGGGATGAGTGTTAGTCCGCTCGATAGTCTTATCATTGCTTTGGGATGCTGTGGCGACAAGCGGGCTGTTGGGGTTATCGTTGAAAAGGTCGAGCAGCTCGATGAAAAAAGTGAGTTCTCACATTGCAGGGCTGTGGCGATGGCGCTTGGGGAAATTGGAGACAAAACTGCGGCGAAATCTTTGTCGGAACTTTTGAATAAGCCGGGGATAATGGGGCACGCCTTTACCGATATTGAAGAGGCTATACGTCAAACACCGCCGGACGCCTCGGATACAAAGACAAGAAATGCGTCGCTGCGTGAGCTATGTCTGGCTGTGGCTTTATATCGCTGTGTGGATTACAAAGGTCTGGGCGAAAAAATTCTTAAAGAATACGCGCAAGACCTGCGTGCTCATTATGCCAGACATAGTGGTGCTGTGCTGAAGGAGAAGCCGGGTAGAAGGAGAATTCATCGTTAAAAAATAGAAAATCCGGATTACTCAATAGGACTTTGTGTGGTAACATAGTTAGCTTATAATACGAATCATAGAGAATTTTTGCGTTTGACTAAACCTGTCGTTCGCAAGATATTCAAATGAAAAACTGGATTCCCGCCTTCGCGGGAATGACATATCGCAGAGTCGAAGTTGACACGGTATTAGTGTAATTTAAGACAAGGAGGTATAAAATGGCAGGAGTATATAGATTTACGTTTGGGCCGTGGAATGTTCACGAAGGGGCGGACCCGTTTGGGCCGCCGGTCAGGAAAAGCATTGAGTTTGCTCAAAAGCTGAAGCTGTATAAAAAGCTGGGCTTTGACGGCGTGCAGTTTCACGATGACGATGCTGTGCCTGGTTTGGATAAGCTCACTGGCCAGCAGATAATCAAAAAGGCAAAAGAGGTGCGAAAGATGCTGGAGGAAGAAGGTCTGGTTGCGGAGTTTGTTGCGCCGAGATTGTGGGAGGATGCGCGGACGATTGACGGGGCTTATACATCCAACGACCCGGCCAGCCGCAAGTATGCCAGAGAGCGCAGCAGGCGGATGCTTGATATTTGCGATGCACTGGGGACGAAATTGGTTGTTTTGTGGTTTGCCCGCGAGGGGACATATATCCGCGAGGCAAAAGACAGCACGGTCGCCGTTGAGCGGATTGTTGAGGCTCTAAATGATATGCTGGCTTACAATTCTGAAGTCAAAATTGCGATTGAGCCAAAGCCCAATGAGCCGATGGACCAGGCGTATATACCGACAACGGGGCACGCGGTTGCTGTGAGCTTTCTTACAAATGAGCCGGAGCGCGTTGGCGTCAACATAGAAACCGCTCACGTGGTCCTTGCGGGTCTTGACCCATCGGATGAGATGGGTTTTGCGCTTGCATATAATAAATTGTTTAGCGTCCACCTTAACGACCAGAATGGTCCGAAATTCGATGAGGACAGGAGTTTTGGCGCTATCGACCTGAGAAGGGCGTTCAATCAGGTTCGGATACTCGACCATCACAACTACGGCAAGCGCGGCGAATTTGTGGGACTGGATGTGAAGGCAATACGAACTCAGAAGCAAGAGGTTGCTACAAAGCACCTGCGTAACAGCAGAGAGATTTTCCTGCGATTAGTTGAGCTTGTTCGCAGTCTGGACAAAAGTAAGTTAGAGAAGCTCATAAAACAGCGGGATTACGAAGAAGTGGATATGCTGATAATCGACCACCTGATGGGCAGATAGTAAGAAAGTTAAAAGTAAAAAGTTAAAAGGCAAAATTATTCCTGTTTAAATAAATAATGGAACAGATGCACTGTCACTCCTGCGCAAGTAGGAGTCCAGAAGACGTCAATCAAACGGCTGGATTCCCGCTTTCGCGGGAATGACATCTGTGCTTTGTTTGTGAAGTAATGTTCGTTTTAATATTCAAAGGTCAATAAGTAGAAAGACTTTGCTTTGTTCTGAGTGACATTTCAAGATAGTTGAGCTTATGAGCTTTCAGATTTATGAAGAGAGCTAACCAAAGAACGGTGTTAAGTTTGGGTGCGCACCCTGATGATGCTGAGTTTATGTGCGCAGGGACGCTTGCACTGCTCCATAAAAAGGGCTGGCAGGTTCATATTGCCACGATGACGCCGGGCGATTGCGGGACGGTCGAATACAGCAGGGAGGAAATCAGCAGGATTCGAAAAGCCGAGGCTGCAAAAGCGGCGAACATATTAAAGGGCGGCTATTCTTGTCTGGGATGCGACGATGCTTTTATTATGTATGACAGACCCACACTGCTGAAAGCAATTGAGCTTGTGCGGAAGGTCCGGCCTACAATCGTTCTTACATTGAGTCCATCGGATTATATGGTTGACCATGAAATGGCAAGCAAGATTACGCAGACGGCGTGTTTTTGCTGCGGTGTTGTAAATATTGAAACGCCCGGTGCTGAGCCTTTTGAGCCGGTGCCATATCTTTATTATACGGATGCCGTCGAAGGGAAAGACAAATTTGGGAACGAGATAGCAGCGAGTATGTTAGTTGATGTAACCAGCGTTATGGATATAAAAGAGAAGATGCTTTGCTGTCACGAAAGTCAGCGTAACTGGCTTTTGAAGCATCACGGGATGGATGATTACGTTAATGCGATGAAGGCATTAGGCCAAAAAAGAGGCAGGGAGATTGGCTGCAAGTTTGCCGAGGGCTTCAGACAGCATTTAGGCCACGCATATCCGCAGGATAATATTTTGAAAAAGGAATTGGGTGACTTAGTTCATATAATTTCGTAAGCCAGATTCTTCGCCCAGACAAGTCGAGACTCAGGATGACAGATTGTATAAGGAGAGCAAGGATGACAAGGAAAATCAGTATTTTAGCTCCTGAATGGTGGGATTATACAACGCTCGATGATGAGATTCTCAATGATGCGGCCAAACTCACCATTGATGATATGGCAGGTTTATCGAGAGATGGTTTTAAGGTTGTGTTCTATGATACCATCGAAGAATTTTATCTTGCTGAGGCGCTGGAATATATCACAGCGTGGAAACAGGCGACAGCCGACAATCCTGTGGGGATTTGCGGGCCGATAGGGCCGACTGAACAACTCCCTCTTGTGGCACGGCTGGTAAATGAGCTCCAGTTGAATCTAAAAAATGCACATTTCTGGGGAATGGACGAATGGTTCAGGGATGGCAAAGAAGTGCCGCGGACGCACCCATTATCTTTTGCAAAGGCGGATATGGAGCTTTGCTTTGACCGAATTGATAGGAATTTGAGAATGCCCGCCTCGAACATTCATTTTCCAAAGGCAGATACTAAGGACTATATAAAAAGCTGGGAGGGTGTTCGCTGTGCAGTTATGCAAGGTGGGCAGGGTGAGGTGAAGCACTGGGCGTTTAATGACCCGGTCAAGCGAGAGGGCAAATATGAACAGCAGCCTCCGACGCCGCAGGAATATCGCCGGCTGACAACGCGCGTTGTGGATTTGCACCCTGTTACTATTATGCAAAATGCACGGACGAGCGGCGGCGGGGTGGTTACCGGTGTGCCGACCAAAGCGATTACGGTTGGGCCGGTTGAGACGTGGAAGGCGGAAAAAGTTTCGATATGGCAGGCAGGGACACACGATAATCCATTCGGGATGAGATTGACGACTCTTATGATAAGTAAAAAAATCGCCGACAGCTCTGTGCCGATGTCACTATTGGCAGAGCATCCCAATGTCCAGTTCAATTTTTACAGGCCGGCTGTAGGAACCTGTGAGGCCCAGATGCATTGAGGTTAAACAACCCCCAGCATAAAGCTGGGGGCTTAGGGCGGCTAAATAGTTAGTTTTTGGGAAGATGAGGTTATAGCAGTGGATGTGTTGGTTTTGAATACTGCGGTGACGGACCTGCGCAGGCCGGACTTTGAATTTGCCGATGCGCTTGTGGGTAAGGGGGGATTAGCCAAGTGCAAGACCGAAGATATGCCTAATTACTCTCAACAGAAGATAAGGGGATGGATAGAACAGGGCTTTGCAACCGCCGGTGGGCCCGGCAATTCGGCGCCTCTGATTGCAAGGACCGGCTTAAAGGTAGCAGTCGGCGTTAATCTCGGCAGGGGGGATTACGATGGCCTGGATGCTCAGGGCAAATTTTTCTATGATGTGATGACCACTAACGGCATTGATATGTCGGCAACATTTATACATCCGAGTTTGCATACGGGAACTACATTTATTCATAGCAGCACAGGACAGGATAGAGGCGGGATTGCTTACTTTCCAAATGCTAATAATGATTTTGATTTCAAGATTTTCCAAAAGGCTGTTGAGCGATTAAAGCCAAAGATAGTCTATTATATGTATTCCGGTTTATCGGATAGGGGCGATGCTAATGGAGGGCGCGATTTGGCTGAATTTATCAAGTGGTGTCGCAGCAAAGGCGCTATAACGATTGTTGACAGCCATACTTTAACGAGCAACCCACAGGAGCTGATTAAATCGGGTAAACCGGTGAAAGAATATCGGCTTTTAGAGCCGCTTTTGCCGGAGGTTGATTTGTTTTTCACGTCCTGTGACGAGGCCAAGCTGATTGAAAATACGCTTGGGGCCGGGCGCAACTGGGGTCAATTCAGTGAAGAAGAAAACGATGTGCACTTTCTTGATTTTGTGACTGAGCGATTCTGGCGCAAAGAAAAAAGGACAAGACTATTTGGCGTTACGGTCAGTAATGGCGCTTATGAAAAGCATATTTGTCCGGATGGTGACATTGGCGGGCAGGGCGAAGCCCTGCACCGGATCAAGCCCGCCTGCGGCGGGCCAAATAAAATCGAATCTCGATTTATGGCAGGCGAGGTGGTTGACCTTGTCGGAGCAGGGGACTCATTCAGGGCAGGACTTCTTACCTATGTCGCACGCCATTTAGATAAGTTCAAGAATGGCTCCATAAACTTTGTCGAGGCGGTGCAGATGGGTAATTTGTTTGCGTCACTTTATATAAAAGCGCCGCTCAATGATAGATACGGAAATATAAAGGCCTACGACAAAATGCTCAAAGTGGTGCGCAGCGAAGTTAGTTATCCGAGCTTGCAGGCATTGCAGGATGCACTGAGATAATTTTTAGAAAAAGAAAGGAAAAAATTGCCACGAAGGCACGAGGTCACAAAGAAATGATAAATTAAAAAAAACTTAGTGTCTTTGTGTCTTGGTGGCAAAAGAAAGGAATACAAATGCCTACGAAGAACATCAGACTTAATTGGCATAATAAGGTTGGAAACTATGCCCAAATCGGGGGCATCGAGACTTCTGTTCTGGATAACGGCTTGGGCAGGGGAACGCGGATAGCCTGGGTGAATACGGGCGGCGGACTTAGGTATAAGGTTGTTATAGATAGAGGCCTGGATATTGTCGATGCTTTCTATAATCAATATAGTCTTGTCTGGCTAAGTGATGCGGGTGTTACTGCTCCCCGGCCTGATGCCAATCGAGGACTGGAGTGGTTATATTCTTTTGCCGGGGGCTTACTGACGACCTGCGGGCTGACGCACGTCGGCGGACCTGAAACCGATGAGTTTGGTGAGCGAGGTCTGCACGGACGGGTGAGCAACATTCCAGCAGCAGTTGAATCAGTTGTGCAGCCGAACCTCCTGACGGGGAAGATGGAAATGAGCGTAACCGGAGTAGTGAAGGAGTCTCGGGTATTCGGGCCGAATCTCGAACTAAGGCGGACTATATCGAGCACACTCGGTGAGTCGAGCATTCGTATTTGCGATGTGGTTACTAACACAGGCAATACTGCGCAACCAAATATGATACTGTATCACTGCAACTTTGGCTGGCCGTTGGCTGATGAAGGGACGGAGATTGTGTGGAGGGGCAAATGCACATCCCGTGGTCTGGATATGGATAACGCCATATTTAATAGTTCGCACGATTT
>Ga0315293_10007192_pt1 | contig 10351 bp, 6 predicted proteins | sample YL17G13_20_MG_FD_203071 | JGI IMG/M metagenome (GOLD analysis project Ga0315293, IMG submission 203071) | Sediment microbial communities from Yellowstone Lake, YNP, Wyoming, USA - YL17G13_20 | ecosystem: Environmental > Aquatic > Freshwater > Lake > Sediment | place: USA: Wyoming | collected... | reverse complement strand
GGGAAACTGCGCTTACTGCTGTGTGAAAAACGCAAGAGGGCCTTTGAAGAGCTATCCAATCCCTGTTCTGGAAAAAAAATTCAGGAAACTGCTTTCCTCGCACAAAGCCTTTTTTGCTTCGCAAAACATAGAAAAGCAAAAGCTTTTCGTGCCTCGCAAACCTGCTGGTTTGCTCGGAAGCCTTGGGAAAAACTGTGCTTCGCACAGGGAAATCTGGCTGACTGCGCAGGACTGCGGCTGTTACGGCTTTGACAACGGAACAAATCTTGTGGAACTGCTTAAAACCCTGCTCAGGAACAAGGGCGATTTCAGGATTAGGATTGGAATGGTTAATCCAGGGCATCTCAAAGGATTTTTGCGCGATTACGTTTCCCTTTTTGAAGACAGGCGCCTGTACAGGTTTTTCCACCTGCCTGTGCAGTCAGGGAGCAATGCAGTCCTTGCTGCAATGAACAGGCCTTACAAGAGGGAGGATTTTTTGCGCATTGCAAAGGAAATAAGGGAGTGCTTTCCCGATGCAAGCATTTCAACTGACATCATTGCCGGCTTTCCAGGCGAAACAGAATCCCAATTCAATGAAAGCGTTTCCTTGGTGCAGGCAGCAATGCCTGATGTGGTGAACATAAGCAGGTTTGGCTGCAGGCCAAACACTCTTGCAGCAGCAATGCCTGGGCAATTGCATGGCAGGGAAAAAAAGAAGAGGAGCAGGCTGTTGTCTTTGCTTTGCAGGGAAATCTCTTTGCAAAGGAACAGCAGGCTTGTTGGCACTGTTCAGGAAATCCTTTTGGATGAAAAAGGCAAAGGCAATACTGTTGTTGGGCGTAGCCAGGATTACAAGCCTGTTGTGCTGCAAAAGGGCAGGCTTGGCGCGTTTGCAAAAGTGGAAATTAAAAAGGCTTTTCCAACGCATTTGCTTGGCGTTGCCTTTGGGAAATGATTTTTTAAAACGTTGTTTGGGAAATATTAATAATAGTTCATTGCTTAGTGATTGGGGGATTTTTTTTGCTTTTGCAGAACAGCTTTGAGCAGTTTAGGGCTAACAGCAAGACAGTGCTGATTTTTGCCCTTTTGCTTGTTTTTGTGCCGATTTTCAGCATTTTCCAGAACATTTACATCAGCAGCGGCAGCGTTTTCCTTGACTACAATTTGCTGCTTTCAAGCCCCTTGCTTCTTTTCGGGGAGATTGCCCTGCTATTGCTTTTCCTTGTTTTTTACTCTTTCTTTGCCTCAATTGTGATCTTTGGCGTAAGGAAAAACCTCAGCAGCGTAAGGCTGCAGTTTTATTTGCATGAAATGCTGCAGAAATTCACTTTGAGGATTTTTGTTTTCTTTGCCCTCTATTGCCTTTTGCTTTTCCTGCTTACCCTTTTCCTTCTTTCGCTTGGCATGCCAATTGCCCTTGCGGCAATTCCATTGCTTTTGGTTTCCTTTGTCCTGCAATTCGTGCCACAGGCAGTTGTTGTTGACGAAGAAGGCCTCAGGCACGCGCTTTTGAGCAATTTCGATTTTTTGGCGCAGCAGCCAGTTGTTTTCCTCAAAGTGGCGGTAATTGGCGCAGTGCTTCTTGCTTTGGTGCAATTGCTTGAATTTGCATTGATTCAGGTTACAATGCTTGCGCCCTACATTTCGCTGTTGCTTGTGCTTGTATTGGTGCAGCCTTTCATTGAAATAATGAAAACCTACCAGTACATGATGCGGTTTGAATTGATTAAAGAGCACGAGGCAGTCCTGAGAAAAAAACCGCACTATTTCAGGCCGGCCCCACTTTCATTGGCCGAAGCAAAGCCATAATTTTTTTTCCACCTTGGTTTTTTTACGCCTGCTTTTCACCGTATTCTATTACCCTGACATTGCTTTCAAGCAGTTCGTTCAGTTCCTTTTTGCTTTCCGCTTTTGCCGCAAAGCAGTAATTTTTGCAGATGCTACTGCTTTTCCTCAATTGCTTTTCCTCTTCAATTTTTCCTGCTTCGGCGCGGAAATTTTTCCTGTTTTGCAAAGAAAACCTGTTCAATGCAGTGCTGTTCCGCAGTTCGGCAATTACAAATGTTTTGGGGAGCGCTTTTGCAAGGTGCTCAAGCGTTTTTTCGCCGAAAGAAATTGCCTCGCTCTCTTTTTCTGCGCCAATTGCAGCTTTGCCTGCTTCAAGCAGGCTGTCAAGGGCAAGCACAGAGCAGAATTCTTCGGCTTCAATGCCGTGCTTTTTCAAATATTCCCTTTGCCCAAGCTCCTTTCTTTTCAGCTCGTCAAGCATTGCAATTGCGCCTGCCTTTTCCTGCAGCGATTCAAAGAATGCGCTTTCGTTTCCCTCATGTTCAAATGCAATCGCGCTTGCGTTCAATCCAAAGAAAGAGCAAATGCCGTCCTTTTCAGTTGCAATGCCGTTCAAAAGGCGCCATTCTTCATTCCTGCAATTCAGCACTGTTTTTGGCTGTACTGAATGCAGCAGCTTCAGCCTGAATTTTGAGTCAATTGCAACCGCGGTTTCAAAAACATTGTTTTCTTTTTCGCCAAGCAATGCGTTTGCAGCCACTGCCATTGCCTCCCTTTCAACATCCTTTTTTGCAAATGCGGCAGGCTCAAACAAATGCACTGTGTTGAATGAGGGCACTGCCTTTTTCCTCAAAAAAACGGCTTTTGCCGCCCTTGCCCAAAGCAGTGCAGCATCCTTGGCTGTTTTCTTGCTTGCTTTTGCGGAAATTGCCGCATTCAATGCAGAAATGTTTGGGCGCCAGCTGAAAAACTTTTCCAAAACATTTGCCTTTTCAACGGCAGAAAAAGCCGTTTCCCTTGAGGTTTCCTTGACTTCAGGCACAAAAGAAACAGCAATAGGCTTTGTGCTGAAATCATGCAGTTCAGCAATGAATATTTCGTTTGCCAGGTGCATTCTTGCCAGCTTGCCCGGAATTACCCTCAGCAGATTGTATTCAGCCATCATTGCCCTGTCATTGTATGGCATTTGCAGGATTTTTTTCTGCACTTCAAAAACAGGCAATCCTATTCTTGCATACTGGTTCCTGATGTTTTCATGGCCGTATTCAAGCAGCTTTACATTCACCATTTCCCTGATTAATGCAGTGCTGATGTCGCTTATTTCCAAATCCTTTATTTTTTCCTCAACCTCGTGCCCGATTTTTTCAGCAACCCCCCTTGTGACATCTGTTTCTTTCAATAAGCTCTTGATTATGTTTCCCCTGTCAAAGCCCTCAATCGCCTGCCTTGAGGTCCTTACCTGCATTCTCTGGAAAGAGGCGTAAACAGCGCCTGCTTTGGGATCAAGCTGCTGCAGCAGCACCAAGGCCTTTTTTCTCAAATTTTTTATGCCTGTTGCTTCCTCGCCTGAAAGCTGCTTCACTATTTTTGCAACAGTCCACTTGCCTGCATTTGCCTCTTCACATTCTTTTGCAATTTTCTCAATCAATGCTGTAATTGGCTTCTCCGGCATATTAAAGGAATTGCTGCGAAAAATTAAACAGCCTACCTCTTTCATTAGAAAAGCAAACTTTTTAATATGGTTTTATTCGAATTGTTAATGGGGAGTTGTTTCTTTATGGCAGCCAGCCTAGACAAGATTGATTTGGTGATACTAAAAAACCTGATTAAGGACGGCAGGGCAAGCTTCAGCAGCATTGCAAAGCAAATAGGCCTAACCGATGTTGCGGTAAAAAAAAGGGTTGAAAGCCTGAAAAGAAAAAGCGTTATCAGCAGCATTACCGCAAATTTGAACATGAAGGCTCTTGGCTTTGAAAACCCGATTTTTGTGCAGATAAGGAGCGAGATAAGCAAGAACAAGGACTTGTGCAAAAAGCTTTCAGAATTTGACAATGTTGTTGAACTGCACCAGGTTTTGGGAGAATACAACCTGCTTGCAAAAATAGTTGTTGATGATTTGAATGCCGCAGAGAAAATGATTTCAAAAATCGGCTTGATTGATGGAATTATTGACTTGAAAACCCTTGTTGTATTGTCAGAATTAAAGCAGGGACCGATACTGCCGTCGGCGGCATCGCAAAAGAAATTGTGACCCCCTGAAAAAGGCTTTTTTTATTTGGCAAGATTTTGCTGGCAATTAAGGCAGGTTTAAATATTTGGAAGCCCTCTTTTTTTTGAATGTTTAAGAATAGTTTATCTAAAATTTTTTTCCTGTTTGCTTTGCTGATTTTCTTTGCAAGCTATGCAAGTGCTGACATGATGGCGCTTGACCTGGCATCTGCCCTGGCGTCTGCCAGCATTGCTCTTTTTGGCATAATTTTTATAATAGACTTATTGGTTAATGTTACAATTCTTTTTCTTTCCCAAAAGTTTTTTGCCAAAAATTTTTTCCAGAAATTTCCGCTAAAAAAAATCTTTTATGTCCTTTTTGCCATAACAATTGTGGGCTTGATTTTGGATTTCTTGGCAGGTTTTATTTTTTCATCAGCTGCGCTGGGGCTGTTGGGATATTGGCTTGGCTCGTTCGCAATTCTTTTGATTGCGAATTTGGCTATAACGCTTTACTTCGGCTTCAAGCCAAAGCAAGCAATGGCAGTTTCCTTGCCTCTTGCGGCAATATCAAATCCGGTAATCGGCCTTGTGATTTTGTCGATTTTATTTAGCGCCTTACTGTCACTTGGCATTCTGGTGGCAATCCCTATTTTCATAATTTGTGGCTTTTACTCCTTGAAAAAAATAGGGGAAAACAGGCCTCCTGAAGATGCGCTTTCAATGAAGAAATTTTACAATATTCTGGGCATCATCCTTCTGGGCATCATCCTCGTTTTAGCGGTAGCCTTGTTTTTTCTAAGTATTTTTGTCTTCTATCCCCCAGTTATGCCTCCATCTGATTTAGGCGCAGTTACAAGGCATATGATTCAACAGAACGCAGATAGACTCGGCGAATTGGAAACATCAAGTATCTTAACTTTTAATTACGGCAGCAACCTTGCGCCACTCGCATTGGTTGGAACCACTGGTTTGAGTGCAGACCAAATCTGCCTGCACAAAGGCGACCTGGTTGATACGGCAAGCCTAGAAATACATGGCAAAACCTTAGTGAACGCAGGCGCAGGCACAACCAATTTGCAAATCAAAGTGAGCGTAACCTGCAATTATTCAAAGGATTTGGTTCAATCACTTAAAAGCACGGGCTTTGGGAACGTTGCAGGTTCCCTGAATGATGGTGAAAATGGATTTTGCAGCTGCCCGATTGATGATGAAACCTCAAACAAAAAATGCTGCGTTGTAATACTGAGATATGCCTAATTGCTCTGTTTTTTTTAGGAAAAGCGCTCCTTTGTTTTTAATAGGTTTTGCTATAAAAGATAATTGGGGTTTTTTGCAGGTGCTTTTGAATGATTCTCATTATTGCCGAAAAGGCGATTGCAGGGAGAAGGATTGCAGCTATCCTCGCAGGCAAGAATCTGCCTGACAGCAGGACTGCGAATGCACTGCATTTTGATTTTGAAAAAGGCAAATCACAGTTCACTGTTGTTCCCTTGAGCGGCCACATTGTTGATGTTGATTTTGCTGCTTCAATGCAGCAGTGGCTTGGCACTGATTTGAGGAAGCTTGTTGATGCGCCGGTTTACTATCTTGAAACAGAGCCCTATATTTCCGGATTGCTGAAAAAAATTGCCCCAAACATTGATGAGGTCATTATTGCAACTGATGCTGACAGGGAGGGCGAGGCAATCGGCCTGGAAGCATTGAATTTGGTGAAGCAGGCAAACCCGAAAGTAATTGTAAAGAGGGCAAACTTTTCCGCAATCACTGACAAGGACATTAATGATGCTTTTGCAAAGCTTGGCAAGCTTGATTTTGATTTGGCTGAAAGCGCGAATTCAAGGAGAGAAATTGACTTGGTTTGGGGCGCTGTCCTCACAAGGCTATTGTCCCTTGTTTCAGGCAAGCTTGGCAAGGATTTCCTTTCAGTGGGCCGAGTCCAGTCTCCTACCCTGGCGCTGATTGTTGACAGGGAAAAGCAAAGGCTTGCGTTTATTGTGCAAAAGTACTGGGAGATTGAAGCCCTTTTTGAAAAGGGTGGAAAAAAGTTCCTTGCTTCGCACAAGCAGGGCAGGTTTTTGGAAAAAGAGAAAGCCCTTGCTGTGTTAAAATGCAAAGAGCCCCCTATTGGCATAATTGTTTCGGTGAAGAAAAAGCAGAAAACGCTTGCAAGGCCGCCTCCATTCAACACAACCTCTTTTCTCAGGGCTGCCACTTCCCTTGGCTACAGCGCAGGGAGGGCAATGCAGGTTGCTGAATCGCTTTACCAGTCAGGCTATATTTCTTATCCAAGAACGGACAATGAGGCTTATCCCACAACGCTTGACTTGAGGGCAACTCTTGTTGAGCTTGCAAAAGTTCCTGATTTTAAGCCATTTGCAGACCAGCTGTTAAAGCAGGAAAAGCTTGTTGCAAGCGCAGGCAAGCCTGCAAAAGACCATCCGCCAATTCACCCGGTAACTGCCGCGGAAAAAAGCAAGCTGGATTCCCAGACATGGAAAATTTATGAGCTTGTCTGCATGCGCTTTATGGCAACCCTTGCCAAAGACGCTTTGACTGAAAACATTTTGGTTGAAATTGACTTGAACAGGCAGCCGTTTATTGCAACAGGCCAGACTTACATTGAAATGGGCTGGAAGGTTTTCTATCCTTACAGCAAGGCAGTTGAAGTAATTCTCCCTGAGCTTGCAAAAAATGACAAGGTGAATCTTTTGCGCCTTGACAGCCTTGAAAAAGAAACCTTGCCTCCCCCCAGATACAGCCAGGGCGCGCTGATTAAGGCAATGTCTGATTTGAATTTGGGGACTAAGTGTTTGACCGCCGATACTGGAATAAAAGTTTTCAATAGTCCGGTTTGTTCAGAGAAAGATGCGAAAAGCTTGTTTGATAATTCTATTCCATGGTCAGAAAGCAAGGGTGCAGAGTTTAGGCTGAATAAAAAATTTGAGTGCTTGTCATTGGATGCAGGAAACGAAATTCAAAAAAGCCTGTTTTTGGGCGTGAGCAGAAGAAAATTAGGCAGTAAAGAATCCATTATTGAGGTTGTTTTTGAGGATGGGAGCAAGTTCCAAGCCACTTCATGCCATTTGATTTGCTGTTTTGAGGATGACAAACTTGGTTATAAGCCACTCAATAGTCTTAGGGGTGGCGATACTGTTGTAGCGTTGCATGACAATTCAACCAAAGGCATTTTTGGAGAAATTGCTTTAAGCAGTTTATTAAACAGCTGCACGAAAGAAACAAATCTTTTTGCGTGCGGAATCTCAGAAAATTTAAAGCAGACGAGAAAAATGTTAGGCCTCACTGCAGAGGAGTTTGCAGAAAAGCTTTCTTGCAGCAGAGGCAATTATTCCAGCTATGAACTTGGCAACCGGCCTGTTCCCTTGTGGATCGCCAAATCCTTGGAAACTTATGGCCTGAATGTTAGTGCCATTTCCAGCCAAAACAAAAAAGCAAAATTGCAGGCTGTGTTTCCTTTAAAATGGAGTGCACAGTTGGTCAGAATTTTAGGCTGCTTGATTGGAGATGGTTCAATTGATAAAGCAAAGCTTGGAAAAGAAAACAGCGTGGATTTTAGGTATACTAACACAGACCCTTTTTTGGTGAAAAGTTTTGATGAAGCAATAAAATCCATCTCTGGCGTAAAATGCAAGGTGCTAGTGCGCAAGACCAAACACAAAGACGTATATCAGCTAAAGATTCCTTCCGTTGTTGGAAGGATTGTTGCAGTCCTTTTCCCGGAAACAATAAAAAAAGGGGTTTGCAGTGCGATTCCAAAAGAGTTGTGGCCAGATTTTGTTGGAGCCATTTTTGATGATGAAGGGCATGTTTACAAAAGTGAAACAAAATTGTTTATCAGCAACACTAACCATAAAATGCTGCAAAAGATAAAAGCCATGCTTTTGGAGAATGGCATCCGCTCGCGCCTGGATTTAAAGCAACACAAGCTTATGGTCAGTGACAAGAAAAGCTTGCTGTTTTTCTTGGAAAAAATACCAATTAAAAGTTTTAAAAAGAAATATAGGCTGGTCAAAATGCTATCTGGCAAATATTTTTACAACCAATGCAAATTTCCCCAATTCATATTGTACAAGAAAATTTTTGCAATGCTCCAGCAAAAGCCCCTTCAAACACTGGAAATAGCAAATCAGTTTGGTCTTTCAAAAGGCGTTGTGGTAAGGGGAATCAATACATTAAGACGCTACGGTTTTCTCAAAAAAACAGTTGTTGGAAACAACAAGGGTTACAGGCGTATAATTAAATATCAAGCCGCAAAACCTTTAGTCGGGACGGCATTTGAAGTAATCGGAGAAACAATGCTGAACCCGCATCTTGCCACAAAAACCGTGCTTGAAACAAAAAAAGTCCATTACACCGGCCCTGTTTACGATATTTCTAATTCAAAGGCATTGCCCAATTTTGTGTTATCCAACAATGTCATAGTTCATAACTCAACAAGGGCTGAAACAATCCAAAAGCTTTACAACAGGCGCTATATTGAAGGGCAAAAGGCAATTGTTCCAACAAAAATCGCTTTTGCAGTAATTGACAGCCTTGAGAAGCACGAGAGTGCTGTGGTAAAGCCTGAGATGACTGCAAATCTTGAAAAGGAAATGGATCTGGTTGCAGCAGGCGAAAAAAGCAAGGAATCAGTTGTCAATGAAAGCAGGGGCTTTTTGGGCGAGGTTTTGGGGCAATTGCTGCTGCACAAGGATGAAATCGGCTCAACAATAAGGAATGCTGCAAGGGCTGATTCAATAATCGGCCCCTGCCCAAGGCAAGGCTGCACCGGAGAGTTGCTTATCAGGAAAGGCAGGACAGGAAAGCGCTTTCTAGGCTGCAGCGCCTATCCAAAATGCACAACCACTTTTCCACTGCCCCAAAAAGGCAATATTGCTGTTTTGCCTGAAAGGTGCGGGCAATGCGGCAGCATAATGCTGCACATCACTGGCAAGCGCTACCGCTTCAAGATGTGCATTTCCACTGATTGCAAAAGCAAGGATGAATGGAAAAAAAGGGCTGCTGAAAAAGCAGAAAGGCTTGCCAAAGCGCAGCAGGGCAAAAGCCCTGAAAGCAAGCCTGCGGAAAGCAAGGCAAGCCCCGTGCCTGAGAAAAAGCCTGTGCAGGAGAAGCAGAATGCGGCGGAAAAGCCTGCCAAACTGAAAGAAAAAAAGCCGCTACTTGAAAAGCAAAAAGTTGTTGCAAAAAAATTGGCCAAATCAAAGGGAAAAAAACCTGGCAAAAAACCTGCCAAGGCAAAGAAATCATCTGGCTGAATTCAAAACTTTTTTTGCGGCAGCAGCCGCCTTTTTTGATGAAACTTTTTCTAAAAGTTTCTTGAGAAATAGTTTTGGTGGGAGAAAGGAACAACGATCTGAGAGCCAGTTTGAGCCTGGTGAGCCCAATCCTTTCCCCCAACCTGCAATAAATTTATTCTTCGTTTGCCTTTCTATCAGACCCCTCCTTTTAGCATGATATATACGTCCATTCTCATATTTATCAACTCACGGGTTTTAAGTGTACCTTTTCAAATAGTTAAATTTTTAATAATGTCCCAATAAGTACATTTTTGTGATTTATTTTGTCCAACCAGATTAGGGCAACTGATTCAACCAGAATCAATGTTTTGGAGGCGCTTTTGAAGAAAAACAGCGTGCAGCCAAATATCAGGCAAATCAAGAGGCACACTGGGCTGCATAAGGCAACTGTAAAGGGCAGCATTTTGTTCCTTGAAAAAGAGGGCATTTTGCAGGGCTTTGGGCCAAAGGTTGATTTCAAAAAGCTTGGTTACAATCTGGAGGTGCTGACTTTTTTTGAAATAGACATGAGCGAGCAGAAAATTTTTGAAAAGTTCATTGACACTTTGAAAAAGGACCCGCATACTTACTGGGTTAGCTCTATCATCGGCACTGGAAACTGGAACATGCTTTGCAGGCATATTTTCAAGGATGTTGAATCCTACCATGCCGAAATACAGAAGCGCTACATGTCTTTGCCTGGATACCATGACCTTGTAAAGAACATGCAGAGCTTTTTTTCAGTTGAGCCGATTTTCAAAAACGAAAGCAGGACAAGGACAATTGTTGAGCTTATAAAGGACAATCCGCCAAAAAAATAACAAAATTGTTTTTATTGATTTCAGGCTTAAAAAATTATTGTAGGGTATTTTTTTTATGGACATTGAAATGAGCCTTTTCTTTTTCAAAGAAAAGCCTCGGGAAAAGAAAGATTGTTTGAAAAGTGTTTTTTATGGACATGGAAATTGATTTTGGCAAGAGCCTTGAAGAGAATGCTTCGCTGAGCCTTTTCTTTTTAGCAAAAAGAAAAGCCTCGGGAAAAGAAAAAATTGCTTGGGGCGCTTGTTGTGGATATT
>Ga0315293_10007190_pt1 | contig 10353 bp, 38 predicted proteins | sample YL17G13_20_MG_FD_203071 | JGI IMG/M metagenome (GOLD analysis project Ga0315293, IMG submission 203071) | Sediment microbial communities from Yellowstone Lake, YNP, Wyoming, USA - YL17G13_20 | ecosystem: Environmental > Aquatic > Freshwater > Lake > Sediment | place: USA: Wyoming | collected... | reverse complement strand
ATTGGATTTACTTTAAGGGCATCTCCTTTTTGTTTAGACATAATGTTTTCTCCTAATAAAAGTTTTATTTTATTATATATTTTCTTCAACATATTTATAAACTTGCCAATGAAGTAAATTGGGTACTGCGGTCATTGGATATAATTCCGTCCATTCAGCATTTTTAATAAGATCAATAATCTTATCTTTTAATTCTTCTTTTTTTATTTTTATATAAAATTCTTTTACATATTGGCCTTCAAATTCTAACTGTTTACCAAGCGCAGCGCCCCAGGCGCAAATAGCTATATCATATTTAAAGTTTTTTACAATTCTATTTCTCTTAGGATTTTTATTTTTTATACTTTCCCGAATTTCCAGAATTTCCGAATTTTTATAAGATTTACGTTTATTGATTCCATTAGTAGGTCGCTTATAAATATTAAAACAACAATGAATTTTCATATTTGAATAGAATTTAATACCCAAATCTTCACTATATATTAAATCAAATTTATAAATAGATTGATTATTATTTAATTGACTAATTGGTAAAATAAATGCAACATAATCACCGAATTCAAATGCCTTGTTACAAAAAGATTTGGCTAAATTGCATCGTGATCCATATGGAGGATTTCCGATAAATAATCTTCCTTTTTTATATAGCAAATCTAATGTTAAAAAATCTTGTTGAATTACGGTTTCGTCTTCTGGTTCAATATCATAGGCAATACAGTTTTTTATTTTTTTACTAAAAGTTCCGTTGCCAGCCGAAGGTTCTATAACTTCTGTAATTTTCTCTCCTTTTAAAACAATTCTAGCAATATCTATACAGTGTTGTGCAAGTTCATCAGAAGTAAAATATTTATCTAAATGTAGTTTATTAGAATTTTGATTTTTATCACGTTTAAATTGTTGCATATCTTCCTAATAAAAGACTTGTTTTATTTGTCGGATTACTCTCCATCCGATAAGTCTCCCTTTACCACGCATAGTTTCAGGGATATGCGTTTTTCTCTTGTGTTATTGGGCTAACAAACCCCAAGAGTTGTAGTGGACTTGCTCCGACTTGAACAGAGATATACCTTGTTAGGGCCTAGAATTTATAAGATTCTGGCTATTACCATTTAGCTACAAGTCCAAATATTTATTTTTGAAATCCTGCCATCGCTTCCCACGCATCAACTGTGTCATGAGATGCATTAGAAGCACCGTTTATAGTATAAAAAGGCCCACTACTATAAGGTTTACTTGTTGTAAAAATATAATAAAACTTTTGTCCTTTATCGTTCTGGCGAATTTCAATTTTATAATTCCTATAAATTTCTACTTGTACTGTTTGTTCCATTACCAACCTCCAATACCGAATCGGGGTAAAATAAAAACTAAACTAACAATAATTAATGCACAAACAATCACTAAACCAACAATCATCAAGACTTCTGTTTTCCAATCGTCTTTCATTTTTCACTTCCTGTTATCATAAAAAGTGTATTTTATTATAATAAAAACAATATTTTATTTTTCTACTTCGCTAAGTTCTTTTACTACATCGCTATTTATTTTTAACTGAGCGACATATTCTGAAAACTGTTCTACCATTATTAAAAATTCGGGCCAAGATAATCCAAATATCAAAGTAGAATCGTTGTTTCTATGAATATCGTTTTTATATTCTTCCGTAGAAGTAACAAAAATTTGATGTAATTGACACTGAAAAACAGGAGTACTATCATCAATAACTACTCCGAATATTTTATGTGGGGTTATTTCTACAAATTTTGAAATCATTTTTCTCCTAATATCGCCTGTCTAGTTTTATCTGTTCACCTACAAGAACTAATGCTCCCCCAATGCAAAAAACTAGAATTAATCCCCAAAACGTACCAGAGCCTTCTATAATAATTTCGCTGTTAATAAGCCATTGTATTCCAATGGAGTATAGTACAAGTAAAATTGCGAGTAATCCTAAATTTTTTAACATAATTCACCTTATAAAATTTGACTTTTATTTAAAATATAAGAATAAACTTATTCCAATTAATAAAACAATCACCAAATAAAGGCCATAAGAAAGAATAAATGATTTCTTATCTATTTTCATCTGTCTATCTACTGCCTTCATTCCCTCCATCCACTCATCGTGTTGTTCATTTAAATCGTCTGACATTTTAATTTTTCCTATAAAATCTGTCTTTTATTTTATAATCTTTTCTTTTATTGTTTGAGATAATTCTTGAATAGAAGAATTACTATTCATAGTTTTAAAAATTAATATAAGCCATAATACTACTGAAATTCCGACAATAGCATTAGCAACATTTTGAATTGCGATTGCTATTTTTAAAAGAGCATCAATTTCTGTCATATTATTACTTCACATTGACCCAGGTCATAGCAGTTTGCAAAAGATGATCATAATCACCCGATGTAGCTTCTTTTTGAAATTCTGCAATTTCTTCTGGAGAAACATCAGCTTTTCTTAATGCTTTCATAACTTTTCCAAGAATGAAAAACGCATTTCCGTCTTCGCCAACTAATGTTACATTTACATCTGGATATTTTGGATTCATTTTTTATCTCCTGTTATATTGAACTATATCATACCTTCTGTTATTTGTCAAGGGTTAATATGCATTTGGTCATAAATACCGCGAATGATCCAAGTAACTCCAACTATAATAAGCAAGAAAAGAAAAGTAGGTAAATCTAATGACATAATTTCTCCAATGAAAGCAAAATTTTATTTGTTGTCTATTATTTCATCAAAAAGTAAAGCAAAACATAATCCAGCCGCCAACCCTGCCGCAAACAAAGATAATGCGATACCAGTAATCAAATAAAGCACAATCATTGCAATAAATAATATTCCTAACAAAAATATACCTAGATTCATTTTATTCTCCTAATAAAAACAAGGTTTTATTTCAACTTAACTAAAATTCCATCAATTTCAAATTCTGAAACATGCGCTAAATATGGGCCATTTCTGTTATCATCATAATAAATTACAAATTCGCAATCATCGCCCATGATTGCCCCAAATTCAGAAAAATGACCGACCTTTTGATCTAAAAGGTCTATCAAACATATCTCTATTTCTTCAGTAATTTTTATCATAAGGCCAAACCCCTATTTAATTTTTTTCTATTATTGGAGTACTTGCTTCAGCAAAAACCCCTCCATCATTAACAGAATCTACTTGTAAAATAGTTCCATCTTCAAAAAATATAATAAGGCTTTTACCACTATATATTTCTTCGAATTCTATATGGTGAATAATTTTCCCAGAAAGCAAATTTAGATTAATAGAAATCCATTTTAACATAAAATCACGCTTTTATTAAAATTCATCTAATTCTATATTAGCCCATTTTAAAACAGGCATGAGAGATTCAACAACCACATCTTCCCCATCGTAAATCCTTGATCCTTGAGGAACATTTTCTTCATCGTATTGGCAATCAATATAAGGGCATCGATAAGCACGATAAACCAATTTCCCATCATATCTTTTTGTAACATGAACCGCTACAACTACAGCAAATATATCACCGTTTTCAATTTCATCTGGACGAACATTATAAAAATTTTTGATAGTCATTTTTTAATCCTTTTCTGTTATCTAATAAAATATCTTTTTTATTATAAAATCAATCTTTTATTAATATCCTGCCATTTTATAAATTCTCTTCATAACAATTTTATCATTTCCATCATAATCAATCTGACAATTATTACAAAGACGAACATTACCAAAATTATAATATTTTCGAATTAATGAACAATTTCTACAAACAGACTGACCACATGCAAAACATATGCCCTTTGCATGAATAGGCGGAGTAACATTAGCAGGGGCTAAACAAAATTGATCAACAACACAACAAGCAGCCATATTTCCTCATAAAACCGATCTTTTATTTAAAATCTTAGTAAATATACCCCTAAAGAGACAGTTATAATTATTAATAAAACTAATCCAAAAATTGCCAAAATAATCTTTAATCCAACCATCTTCCATCCCCATATAAAAACAACAATAAATGGCAAAGAAAGTAAAAACCACCCCAAAATATTTAAAAGAGACATATTATTTTTCCTTATAAATTTAATCTTTTATTAATCGTGCGTTTGTAACTTGCCGGTTCTGGTATTGTTATGATATTTTACAATTTCAAAACCATCACAAATTTCATATCCAGTATTTTCATCGCCAGCATACTGAGAAAATTGATCAGCCGCCCAACGCATAAGTTTTGAATTCAAAATCCACTCAACTTCTTTTTTATTATAACCCAATTCAAATAAATTTTCAATAGATTTACGCCATGCAATAGGCCCATATCGACTAAATGAGAATGCTTCGCTAGTTTTAATCATCATATCATCAGTTATTTCGGTTTTCATTTTCGCCTCTATTATAATAAAATGAATTTTTTATCTGTTATTGTATATATTATAATCTGTTATGTTCAATCTGTCAAGGGCCAAATTTTAATCATTATCAAAGACACAATGAGAAAAATCTAAAACGTTAGATAATAAATTAACCATAGTTTCGGTATCCATAAATCCATTCCATTCATCTTGATCATACCAATGGAATAAATCTACTGCATTATCAGTAAACGCATTTAAAACAGCCGAAAAATGCCCCCATCTAAACCGAATATAAATATATTCATCATTCTGAGTATATAAATCCCATTGTGAAGGACAGGCAGAACAAGTTTGAGTACATGTTTTTACAATTAATTTATCCATTATTTTTCCTATAAAATGAATGTTTTATTGATTATTCGAAATCATAATCTATATCAACATCTTCAGCAATATCTTTACATACCGCAATTAATAAATTACGATATTTTTGTTCCAATTCAGATAAATCATCATCAAAAATATGTTCACGAACATCTTGTAAATCATGAAAAGTATTTTCAAATCTACAATAATTCATATTAGACATTCTGTTATTCTCCTAATAAAATAAAGTTTTTATTTACTCTGAAATAAGAATTTGAGCTTTGATTTCTTCTTTCAAAAATTCACGATTATAGCGAGGATCAAGAAAAACACAATATTTTCCATTGCTATCAGATTCCCAAACTTTTGCAATGCCTGGAATTTTTTTAATTAATTCTGTTTTTCCTTTGTCAGCCCAAACAATAATTATACTTGACAAAGTTTTCATTCCTGTTTGCAAATCAACATCATAAATATCATCTTCAATAAGAACATCAATTAATTTTCCAGTATCCATTTTATTTCTCCTGTATAATAAAATTTTCTTTTATTTACTTTCTGTTATAATGAAAGAACGATTTTATTCCCAATCTTCATCGTCATCTTCTTCTTCATCGTCTTCCCATTCATCTTCTTCTTCATCCCTTGTTTGAATAACCACATCACCAAAATGAAATTCTCCATCATCAGACCAAACCATAAAATCATTTTCAAAATCTACAATTTGACCGCCGTTCATAGAATTTCCATCACAAACTTCTAAGGGCATAATACCAATCAATCCAGCATCTACGCCGTATTCTCTGCCATAATTATCTTGAAAACAGCCATCCCCGTATTTTGTGCCATCCGCAAAACAGTATTCGCCATTATACTTAAACAACCCATTCCAATTTTGAATATCTTTAAATTCGTAACCAAAACAACCAGTATTTTCGATTACATCAGACCAATTTTCATCTTTTACAGCGTAACAAGGATCACCAATATAATATTTGCCGCTTAAAAATTTGTATTTCATTTTATTAATCCTCTCTTACATGAGAATCTAAAGTATAAACAAGATTTTTTAACTGTTCTTCAATCAAATCCCAATCTGTTATCGCCAATCCACAACCATCTAAATCTTCTAAAATTTCTTTTAATGTCATTTCTTCTAATGTTTCCATTTTTATATCTCCTGTTATCCCAATAAAATATAATTTTTATTTCAAAATTTTCTTGATTTCTTTTCGATGCAAACCGACATAATATTCATCTTTATCTTTTTTAACATAATACATTTTTTCTAATTTTTCATTCTTATCAATATCCAAAATAATTCCAGTAAAATAATCTCCATAAAATTTATGATCTGGAGTATTATAAAATCTGCATAAAACTTTATTACCAATTTTCAACATGATTTTACTCTCCTGTTATATAGTAATTATAATATAACATTATTTATTTGTCAAGAGGCAATATTTTTACCAGTAAAATGAGTATTTTTTTCTTTGAAGATAGCTTTTACAATACTATCAAAATCTATATAATCTCTAATAAATTCCCAATCTGTATTATTATAACTAAAACCCCAGGAAGCATGATTTTTATTAGCAAAATATAATTCTTGTTTGCGGGTTTCAATTTCTTCAAATACGGCTTGACTATTACCCAAATATTTTATAAATTTATAACCTTCTTGTTTTGCCGATGGTTTCATGATCTGTTTACTCCATTCTGTTATTATAAAATAATGCTTTTATTTAAAAATCAATCATACTATGAATTTGACCAATCCCTAATCCAACATAAAGGGCCGCCATACAACCAAGTACAAGACCAGGAATACCCCACGCATGATAAAATGTATACCCGCATAATGTCCCCAAAATCATTCCCAATATAAATGCTAAAAATTTAAGAGATGTTTTCATTTTTTCTCCATATAAAATAGATGTTTTTTATTAGAAAAATGCAATATAAACATAAGCATTAACATCTTTAAACAATGCTTTTATTTTGTCCTTGTGTTCTTTTGAATACACCGTAATAACAGCATCGTATTTTGAATAATCCCCATCTTCAGATGGTAATTTGATATTTTCAAAAACATCAAAATACATTCCTTCAGGCATATTTTCATCCACATATTTTCGAATAGACGCAAGTTTAAGAATATTGTTCATTTTTTTCCTATAAAATAAGCGTTTTATTTCAAATTATTTAAAAATGCCTTTAAGTTTTCAATTTCATTATATGAAAAAACACAGCTACTATAACCTGCTTGTAAATGACCATCGGGCCATTTAAAAACATTATAAACTTCTAATCCTTTATCTGTTATTCTTATAGCATGACAATGTTTCCAAGATTCAGGATTATCAAGCATAATTAAACTATCAGTATCTTTTTTTATAGAAACAATCGTATCCATTCTATAACCTTTGTTATATTATGAAATAAGTATTTTATTAATTTCTTGAATTAGCTACCTGAACTAAAAAGCATACAGGAATAAGAATCATCCAAAATTGCCACATATACCAAAAAATACCGGCTACTCCTAAAGAAAATCCCAACCAAACAACCCAAGCATTTTTTAGAATAAAATTAATCATCTTTATTTTTCCTCATAAAATCTATTTTTTATCAATTTCTAAACTTTTAAAAAATTCTGTCATTTCAGGATCATTTGACCATCCGCAATCACCGCACCATTTATGATCCCTTTTATTTACTAATATCTTTTTACCACAGTCGGGGCAAGGTTCATTCGAATATTCGCCAAGCAAATCATACCAATCTTGATCATTCATTTCTGTTATCTCCTATTCTACATTCCCAATAACTGTATAAATTCTATCATTCCCCCAAAAATCTTGTTTTTCTTTCAAACATTTTTGACAAAGAACATCATCAAAAATAAAACCATCTTTCATCCAAGTAGAAATATATTCTACCTTTAATAAACCTTCCACTTCCTTTTGACAATAATCACAACAAACTTGTTCGTTGACAATAAAAATTTTTTGTTGAAATCCCCAAATTTCACGCAATAACTCACGATATTCCTTTACTAATCCATCATTTAACCAGGCGTAAAGCAATTCTTCTTCACTTAATTTTTTGGTAAATTTTAAATTAGCTTCAATTTCTTTAGCGCGTTCTACCATTTTTTCACGTTCATAAAAGAAATTTGGACGCACTTTTGTTATTGTGTTATCAGAAAGTGTATAAATGATTGTCATGTTAACATTCTTTCATAATAATCTATATCACTACTTTTTACCGGACACCAAAATTCTTTTAACAATACCTTTAATCCTTCCCAGTCTACTTTAAACACTATCATTTTATCATTTGTATCATCATATACAGAAAAATGATACTCTATTTCGCCACTCTCTAATATATAGGTAGGACACCGGCCAAAAGGATAATATTCTCGAATTAAATTTTGTGTCATTTTTCCTCCTGTTATTATAAAATGCAAATTTTATTATTTTATAAATAATCTTTCAATTACACTTGCCAATATTCCAGCATTAGGACTTAAATAACTCATATAATTAAAATATTTATGAAATTCAATCCATTGATTATGAGTATATCTTTCTTTAATTTCTTGTAAAGCAGGAATTAATTTATTATAATCTGTTATTGTCATATAAGAATCCATATGTGCTGTTCTGCCATCTATACCATTTATATATACATTTTTACTATCTAAATAATCTTCAAATTCCCAAAAATCAGATTCATTCATTATTACTTATCCAGTTGAAAAACAAGAGTATTAGGAAATATTGTCTGAATATAGCCAATTTGTCTATTATTACCATACCCTATTTGTTTAATAATCTTGCCATGAGATTTATCAATCTTTTCGTATTCTACCCACATAATAATATTAGAATGAATTCCAGCCCCTTTTGATTTTCCTGCGTGAAATTTATTGCCTATTTTTAAATCTTTAAAAAGAATTGACATTTTTATTTCCTGTTATATAAATATTATATCAGATTTTATAAATCTGTCAAGGGCCAATTATTTATTGCATCTTGCATAAGTCCATGAACAAGCATGAGCGATTTTTACTTTATTCATATCTGATGTATGAATAAATAAATCATAAATTTTTCCTGAATTTTTTTCTATACCAGGAATAAAATCATTTAAAATAAATTCTTCGAAGGATAATTTAATTTTTTGATTACCTAAATCAAAATATCCTTTTGTAAAAGCAATAACTTCTTTAATAAATTTATCATTTGTTTGGTTATGTATACGAAATAAAAGGGTTTTCATTTTTTATCTTCTGTTATTCTGGATATTCTCTATGAATTAAATAATAATGAACATCTGATAATTCTTCATAATTTACTTGATAATATGCATCATATTTATTCCATAAATCAATAGTTCTTTTTACTTCAGTTGTAGTATAATGATTATATCCACAAATTTCTAAACTTTCATCATATCCGGGCCGATCTAATCTTTTTATATATTGAGGACAAGAACAGTCAATATAATATAGTTTTTCATCCGAATATAAAATAGGAGAATATCCACAATGAGGACAAGGGCGCGGAACAGGCAACCCATTAATAATAAAATCCTCTTGTTGCCATTGAAAATCTTTATAAAAAATCATATTTTTCATTCTGTTATCTCTTGTTATACCAATATTATATCAGGTTTTATGAATTTGTCAAGTACCAATTTTTTCTAATTTCCAAATTTTCACTCATTAATTTTCTAACAAATTCTACAATTAACATTTCGCAATCATGGCAAACCAATAATCCCTCACTACCGATTACAAATAAACTAATATAGCGAATTTCTTTATTGCTATTATGACAAATCATGCACATAAAATTTCTCCAAATTATTATGATAAATAAGTAGAAAAATTTGTCACAAATTCTTCTAAATCAATTGTTAAGGATAATAATTCATGAAGATAAACTCCATTTTCTGTATCCATCCAAGAAGCAAGATATACTCCATCGGGCCTATTCCATTGACCAATTAGATAACCTGCTTTGCAACCTTCTGTTATTATCATTAATCGTTCTTTGAGTGTCATCTTATTTCTCCAGATAAAAGAATGTTTTTATTATAAATCCAATGCCTTAATTAACTTATTATAAGATTCTTTTTTCGTTTTAGCCCAAACATGAGAATCTTTATATGAAGATACATATCCAGTCAATCTATCGTTTCCTAACCAAGTTTTAAAAGTATGCCTAAAAAAATTAGGATCAGGCTTAACTGTTCTGTTATACTTTTGTACTGGTAAAATTACAATATCTATATTCATCTTTTTCCTTCAAATAAAAAATGTTTTTATTCTGTATAGCCATCACTGATTAACTTGCTAATAAATTTACCCAAAGATTTTTTATTCTTGAAAATAGCAACGTCATAAAACGCACTTCCATCATTATGTGTTTTAATTCCATCATAATAACTAACTAGATATTTACATTTTCCGATATTAGTTTGAATATAGAATTTTTTCATTTTGTTTTCCTATTTATTCACATAAAAGAGTATTTTATGTTCTGTTATACATCTACAACGCGGGCCGGACTTAGAAGGATTCAAACCTTCATTTTTTATTATGTC
>Ga0315293_10007189_pt1 | contig 10353 bp, 16 predicted proteins | sample YL17G13_20_MG_FD_203071 | JGI IMG/M metagenome (GOLD analysis project Ga0315293, IMG submission 203071) | Sediment microbial communities from Yellowstone Lake, YNP, Wyoming, USA - YL17G13_20 | ecosystem: Environmental > Aquatic > Freshwater > Lake > Sediment | place: USA: Wyoming | collected... | reverse complement strand
ACGGCCCCGCCGCTGAGACCGTAGGTGAACTGGGGGCCAGCGGCCCGATTCCCATACACCAGGTTGTAGACGCCGCAGGCGGGGTGCGTTGACAGGGTTCCGATGACGCTGACCAGCCTGCCGTCGTTGGGGGTCGCGTCAGCAAAGGCCGCGTGCTGGCTCACACGGAGGTCACCGGCGAGGGCTACATGCGGGCTGGTGGGCGAGAGGGTGATGCGGTTGTTGCCGCCTGAGTCGCGGATGGTGTTCTGGCTGAGGCGTAGGATCTCGATCAGGGCCTCGCCTTGGGAGGGGACGAATCCGGTATGGCCTGACTGGGCATAGCCCAGGTTGGATAGAGCCGAGTGGTCGCTCGCGCCGCCACCCTCTGGTTCGCCAAACAGTCTCAGTTCGCCCATGTTGTCCCCTCTAGCTCAAGGAAGCATAAACAGAGATGGAAAGGCTGGCGGCGGTGGCCGACACCACCTTCAGAAACACGGTGGCTCCCCTCACCTCTGCCTCCAGGCTGGGGATCGGATTGGCGGCCAGCTCCGCCTGGCTGAAGCTGCGCTCGCAGCCGCGGAAGTACTTGCCCGCCGTGGCATCCCACACCAGGAGCTGCACCTTGAGGGCGGTGAGGCTTGTGGAGCCGCTGGTGTCCAGGTCGAAGCGGACATTGCGGTAGCCGCTGCAGTCCAGCCCCGCGCTGGCGCTGGTGGGGTCGGAGGGGTCGGCCGCCGTCAGGCCGCTGCGATGGATGATGGGCGTCGTCTCTTCGTAGACCGGCCCCTTGGGCACACCCTGAGAATCGATGCGAACGTTGGCCACGGATTCTCCCTTCGGTCGGCTGAGTCAAGGGCCGAGGGCTAGGGGGGCATCGGATTGGCCTCCTCATGGCCCAGGCTTATGGTCATCAACTTTTGGATTTATCTCTGAGGGTTTCAATCCGCAGGAGTGTCCTATGGCCGTACGCCCACCAGCTTGGCCAGCTTGAGGGTGTTGAACAGAGCGGTGGCCGTGTACCACTTGATGCGGCTGCGGCTGGCGTCCTTCTGCTCCAGGCTTCCCACGCGCTCCACCTGCAGACCGCCCGGCCCGGTGAGGCCGGCCAGAGCCCCCTCGCCGAACTGGAGGGCGTAGATGGTGGAGCAGTCGGTGCTGGTGCCCACCGTCTGGTTGTCGGGGATGTAGTCGGACACGCCGAGGGGGATGCCGTCGTAGTACTGGACCATCTGGCCGAACTGGTCGCGGTCGCTCTCCAGGAAGGTGCCGGCGGTACGGCCCAGCTTATTGATGATGCGACGGCTGCGCCGGCTCATCAGCAGGAGCTCTGGCTTGCCGCCCTTCACCGTGTCCACCAGCTCGTCCAGCTTGTCCAGGGTCAGGGAGCCGCCGTTCACCCCCATGCTCAGCGTCTGGCCGGACTGGCACAGTTTGTCGATGCCGTCGAAGGCCTTGGGGTTGGTGGACGAGTCGCCGCTGATGAACGTCTGCTCGAACAGGTCGCGCACCGCCTTGGCCTTCAGCTCGATGACGGCCGCCTCCAGGTCCTGGACGTTGGAGCGGGTGGCCACAAGGTAGTTATCGATGTCGGCGTCGCCGCCCATGATCTTGAGGGTGGCCGTGACCTGGGAGAAGGTGGGGGTCGATTCCGTCCAGGTGTCGCCCACGTCGTAGAAGGAGGCGGTGGCGGCGGTGCTCTCGCGGTTGTAGGTGAGGCCGTTGCCCACGATCTCGATGAAGGGCAGTACCTGGAGGACGGGGCTATCCTTGATGATCGTCTCGATGACGCCCACCAGGAGGACGTCGTTGGAAAGCTTGGATGCTTCGGCCAGGGTTAGGGCCATCTTCTACACACTCCTTTCCTTTGCTTGATCCGTAGCTGCAGACCTTCAGGTCTGCTCCCGTTCGCAGGGCTAAAGCCCTGCAGCTACGCCGTTGCTACCGTTGCCGTGATAGACCGTAGGCAATCTTCTCGCCCGGGCTGAGCGCCGAGAGGTCGGGGGCGCGCCGAGCGGGGGCGCCGGTAGGCACCCGCAGGGCCTGGGCTTGCGACTCCAGGTGGCTGCGGAGCTGGGCGACCATGCGCAGGGCGGCCTCCAGTTGCTGGTCCACCTCCTCCACCGTCTCGCCGTTCACCAGATCGGGCGGCACATCCGGCCTGCCGGCCAGCAGGGCATCGCGATACTTGCTGGCCGCCGCCTTGAGGCTGACCTGGAGCGCTTCCGCCTCCGGCCGGAGGCCAGCCAGCTCCTCGTCGCGAGCGGCAACCTGGGCCTGGGCCTCGCCCAGGGAGGCGGAGAGCTGGCTTTGCTCCTCCCGGAGCTGAGCCAGGGTCTCCTCCAGGTGGGCAGCTCGCGCCTCGCGGTCGGCGGCGATGGTCTGCAGGCGGTCGACCTCCGCCCGGGCATCAGCTAGCTCGTCCTGAAGGGCGGTTATCTCTTCGTCTGTCACTGTCGAAAACCTCCGCTGGCTAATCTTGGCGAGGGGAATAATAGGACATACGTTCTATCACCGTCAAGGATGAGGTGTCACAGCGGCCGGTTGCTGTAACAAATGGGAGGGAGTCGTCCTCTTAGCTGTTTGGGGGCATTGGGCGGACTTTGCAGGGGCGGATTTTCATGAGGAGAGAGATGAAGAGATTTCTTGGAGCGGTAGCACTGATGACGGTACTGGCGCTGGTGCTCGCCTGCGGATCCGGCGGTGGTGAGAAGCAGCCGGCGGCTGACATAGGCGCCAGTCCCGAGAGGGAGGAAGGTCAGGCGCCGCCAGCGGCGACGCCGACGGCCACGCCGACGGCCGAGTCCACCCCCTCGCCGGCAGCGGGCCTGCAGGAGGAGCTGGACGAGCTGGTGCTGGGCGAGGACGACGTGCCGGTCGACTTCTCCTCGCTGGGCAGCATGAGCCTCGATTTGGGCCTCGATTTCCTGGACCTGCCCTTACCGCAGGGAATGACAGCCCACATGAGCATGTTTGCCACCCCAGATAGCCAAGACATGATCATTTCCATGGTCATCCTGATGGAGGACGACACGGCCTTGGAGGAGGCCTTCTCGCAGATAGACAACCTGAGTCCCGAAGAGATGGAGGAGGCTTTCAGCATGTTCGGCGACTACTCTCAACTGACCCTTCTCGACACCCGCGAGCTGGACGTCTCCGGCCTGGGCGACCAGGCCTACGGCATGGGCATGACGATGGAGATGCCCCAGGTGGGCGTTATGGACTGCGAGATGGTGTTCTTTGGCGAGGGGCCAGTGCTGGCGGTGGCCATGACCATGGCCATGCGCGGCGGCACTGCCGTTGACGTGGTGCCCCTAGCGGAGACGATGGCCGACAAGATAGAGGCCGCTGTCCAGTAGACGCCGCCAATCCGCAAGACACTCGCAGCGCCCCGGTGCAAGGCCGGGGCGCCTATCCCCTCGGGCCCATCTCTGTGGGCGGAGTGCCGCCAGTCGGTGATCAGGCGGGGACTAGCTGGGCTGCCGAGGTGGACCGGGGGCTGCCCTCCGTCCCGAAAACGTACTCCACGGGCGGCTGGTCCGGCTGCCGGGGCGGCTGGCTGGCCCCAGCGTAATCGGACGTCAAGGCGACCGCTGGCCCGCAGGCCGTTGACAGCGCTGGAAACTGCTTGTCGATAGTAGAGGTGTCTACGTCAGAGGCACGGCCCACTGCCTGAAGGGCCGCGGATCGGATCAGATCAGAGATCGTTCTTCCCCTCTCCTGCGCGCGATCCCGAAGCAAGACTAATTCTTCAGGACTGAAGCGCACCGAAAACACAACACTGCCTCGGCGTCCAACCTTCGCCTTCACGGGCTTCTCGGACCAGTGGGACGTGTCTCCCCGCCGTCTCTCGAAGAGCTCGGCGAGCTCGTCTTCGTTCATGCTCGTAACCTCCCCCGCGTCTCCATCAACTATCATTATACCTCCGCAGCTCGGCCTTGTCGCTTGGCCATCCGGTAATAGACCTCCACTGGCCGGGCGCACCAGTTGGCTTGATTGGTATCGTCCAGTATCTGCCCGCTGCGTCCGGTCCGATCATAATGTGCGTGCCGGTCTTGCCAGGGTCGTTCTCGAAGAACTTGGGACTGCCGTCCTTCACCTCCTCCGCCGTCACCGGGGTGAGGCCATGGCAGGCGCAATGACCCTCATTGTGGGCATCCCACTCGAATTCAGAGACCTCGATCTCGCAGGGGCCTTGCGCTGCGTCGGGCTTTGTATTACAATTATTCCAGTACATGTAATACAGTTATCATAATCCGGGGAGGTTGTCAAATGGAGATTGAGTTTCTCATCATCGCGGATGCAGTTGAGGCTGCTAACGGCAAGCTGTACATGATTGGTGGAGCCTGGGATCGGTGGACATCCCACAGTTACCCGTCCCCGATGCGCCTCGGGATAGCCATCGGCCTGCTCGTGCCCTGGGACGAGACTAATCAGAGGCACCGGATCAGCGTGTCGATCGTCGACGCTGACGGAAAGGCGGTCGTTCCCCAGATTGAGGCCGGGGTAGAAGTCGGCAGGCCGCCCGGGATGAGGCTCGGCTCTGCACAGAGGGCGGTCCTGGCAATCAACGCAGGCTTCCCCCTGCCAAACCCCGGACGATATGAGGTCTGTGTGGCAGCTCCGAATGACATCGAGAAGAAGGTCACGTTCGACGCCGTGCTGGCCGGTCAGGGGACGCTGCAAATCCAGTAGTTTGGCAGACGACCCACCGTCCGCCCGCAACCCTTCGTGGCACCACGGCTCGGCGTGCGCGTGCAGGATCACCTAGCCTCCCCTCTCCCCCTCCTCTGCCAGCCAGCGGGCGAACTCTGTCTCCGGGTCCTCCACCCCCAGCTCGTCGGCGGCGCGACGGCGGGAGTGGATGCCCGCCGCCACCAGGCGCGCCTCGTCCTCCACCAGCCGGCTCCGATCCTGCGGCAGCAGCGGCCCCCAGATGGCCCGCGTCCGGTAGGGGGAGTAGGACACGCCGGTGTGCTGCTCCAGGATTCGCAGGATCATCTCGTTGCGTCGCTTGTAGACCGCGCTGCGCAGCAGCCGCTTGCGCTGCACCTTCTTCAGCAGCGGGTCCAGCTCCATCTGGAGGGCCACCCCCGATAGCCCCTGGCGGTTCTCCCCGAAGGCCGTGCGCGGCGATTCGCCCAGGTCGTGCAGGGTGCGGTACACCAGGTCGATGTAGTCGGCGTGCAGGCGGACGCCGCCGCCCTGGAGCAGGTCGAGCAGGTAGGCGCGCGCCTTCTCCGGCAGCTCCCACACCGCCCCCGGCTGCACGGCGATGTCCTCGGCCTCGGTGACGTTCTCCAGCACGGCAATCGGATTGCCCGAAAGCTCCAGGATCATCGAGAGCTGGGACATGGCCCGGTTGAGCTCCCGCACCGACTCGCGGATGGCCGGGATGTCGGAGACGCCCCAGAACTTCTTGGGCTCCCGCAGGTTGGGGAAGATGACGAAGGGGATGAAGCCGTAGGGGTTGGCCTTCGACTCCAGCAGGTCATTGTCCAGCCACAGCTCGAACTCCTGCTGCGTCCACACCTCCACCACCGTCGATTCCCGCCGCCGCCCCGACGAAGTCGGGGAGGGCTGGATGCCGTACAGCATCTGCACCTCCTCCGCCGATAGCTGGTAGCGGCTGGCCACCCGCCACACGCGGGTCACGTCGTCGCCCAGCCACCAGACGTAGAGGCCCTGCACGTCCGGCGCCCCCACCCTCACCCGTCGCTCCAGGGGGTCCCAGGTCACCTTGAAGGCGGCGTCGCCCAGGATGGAGCAGTCGCTCTCCGTATCGAAGTCCAGTTGCTCCAGGTTGTTGGCCTCCGATACCTCCCGCAGGACGGCCTCCACCCGCCGCGCTGCCTCCGCCGCCTCGGGCGAGCCGTCCACGGGGTCGACGGCGAACTTGAGCTCGCTCATCACATAGGAGGCCATCTTGTCGATGATGGTCTTGGCGTAGTTGAAGATGAGGCGGCGCTCGCGGCGGCGGGCCGGCTCCGGCCACTGCGCTCCCTGATAGAAATCCAGGTTGTCGCGATAGGCCTTCAACCGCCCCAGGTCGAGGCGAGCGAGCTGCTGGGGAAAGGTTAGGGTATTGCTGGTTGAGCTCTTCATGGTCTCCCCCTTCTCAGTATGCGGAACACAGTGCGGCGGGAGACGCCGTAGCGCCGCGCCAGCATGTCCACCGACAGGCCCTGGCGTCGTTGCAGGCCGAGGATCTCCCGGTCGCGCCCCACGTTGAAGATGGCCCGAACTCCCCCCGGCGCATCGTAGCGGCAGCGGGGTAGGGGACAGCCCAGGCAGGAGGCGTAGAGGTCGCACCCTTCATCGCGATAGCGGGTGAATTCGGGCAGGGCGTCCTGGCGGACACGGCGCTGGTCCTCGATCATGCCCAGACCTCCTCTCGCAGGCGACCGCGGGCGGCCCGTGGCCGCACGTCCCGCGCCGCCTCCACCAGCAGGGCCAGGCTCATCAGATAGTCGTCGTGCCCCTGCGACGGCTCGACGAAGAAGCTCATCGTCCGGCTGGGCCGATAGGCCGCGCGAGCTTGCTCCATCTCCCGCCAGAAGCAGCGATACTCCAGCGAGCCGTCCTGGGCGTATGCCTTCAGGCGGCCGCCGTTGACCGCTGCCAGCAACTGGTAGCCCAGCCGCGACTTGCTCTCGCTGGAGAAGCGCAGCGGCAGCACCACCTGCGGCCGCAGAGCCGTCGCCAGGAAGCGGGCCACGGTCTCCCCCAGGCCGGTGGCGTCTACGGCCAGCCGCCGCACTTTCCAGACGTGGCCCAGGAGGTCCACCAGCCGCCCGTAGAGCAGGTCGTGCCGCTCGCCCTGGAAGCAGTAGTGCTCCACTACTTCCAGGCGTGGCTCTTGCACCAGGGCATCGCTGGGCGGGAAGACGAGGCGGCCGATAGTGAGGACGGTGGCGTCGTGGTGTTCGCCGGCCTGGCCGTCGCTGGCCTCGCCGCCGATGTCCAGGCCGGCGGCGTACGTCTCGCCCGCCGTCGGCTGGCTCTGGCGGCTGTGCTCGCCCTGGAGCTGGGCCCGCTGGGATGGGCTGAAGAGCCTGCCGCCGCCAGCGATCGGTTTCAGACAATACTGGGTGAGGAACAGGGGATGACTCTCGCCCAGGCGTTGGCGCTCCTCCTCCACGTAGTGGCCGTAGGCAGGGTTGCATTCGGCCACCACCTGCCAGTCGTACTGGTAGTGGCGGCGGATGCCATCCTTGCGCTCCAGCGCCAGATTGCTCTCCCTGGCCTGCTCCAGGAGGGTGGAGTCGTCCCAGGGGGTGCCGTAGTAGACGGTGGTGGCGTTGGCCGTGGCCGCCATGGGGCGGAACTCCTTGTCGAACTTCTCCTTGTCCACATCCTGGGCCTCGTCCACCTCCAGGAGGAGCTGGGCAGTGTGACCGACGACATTGCTCTGGGGTTCGGCCGAGAGGAATACCTGGCGGGCGCGCCCAACTCGGATGATGTGCCCCTCCTCGCGGGCGCAGACGGCAGCCAGGCCGGCCTCGCCCAGGCGAGACCACAGCCGTCGCATGCTGATGCGAGCCTGGGGCTGGAAGGTGGGCGCACACTTGATGGCATCCACGTTCCGCTCCATGTGAGCGGTCAGCAGCAGAAGCTCCAGTTGGGCCGACAGCTCGTTCTTGCCCCCCTGGCGAGCCATCATCACCGAGATGCTGTGGCCCTGCCGCTGGAAGACGCTGCGGGCGATGGCTCGCCCTGCCTCCACTTGGTAGGGGCGCAGGCGATGGCGCAGTCCTGTTCCGTTCCTACTTCCCCTTTTCATCACTGAATGAGCTTGATGATCACCTGGGTCAGGGCCGTCCCTGCCACCAGAAAGATGAGGCCGTTGACCCGCCCCTTCAGCTCGTCGAGCTGCTGTTCCAGGTGGTGCAGCCGCTCCTCCACCACCGCCCGAAAGGGGTCGTCGCTGCTCGCCTCGGTGTCCTCCTTCTGGACTGTCCGCTGGCGGCGGCGGAGCTCGGCCAGGGCTCTCTCCAGCTTGCTAGCCATCGTGGGGGAAGCCCTCTGGGTAGAGGACGGCGCCGATGCCTCGTACCACCCCGGCAATGCTGTCCGACAGCTCGCGCTGGGCCTTGGGCGACAGGCGGTACTTGGCGGCCACGGCCTTCACCAGAAGGTCGACGCCCTTCGCGATTAGCTGCATGTCCTCAGGCCGTTCTTCCAACGCTTCCTTCAGCCTCACGCGCAGGAGGGCGATCTCCTCGTCCAGCCCTTCCATCTGGCGGGCCCACTCCCACCTTTCGGCTTCGCTGAGGGCCTCCTGGTAGAAGCTTCTCAGGTGGCGCCGCTGACGTGTCCTAGCGGTGCCGGCCACGGCCAGCCCCTCCTCTGCCAGGCGAGGGCAAGCCCCCTCCGCCCTCGGCCGATAGCACCTCTAGCAGGCCGTAGATGGCGTCGGGGGGAAGGTTGGCCGCTGCCCGGCTGACCCCCAGCAATAGATAGAGGGCAGTCAGCTCCCACTCTTTTCGTTCGATGGCTAGGGCCAGGGCCGGCATCGCGTTCATTCCTTTCGGTCGCTCCTATGGTTGAGGGCACGCAATACCAGCAGGGAGACGGACAGTGTCCCCAGGAAGGGAAGCGAGCGAACCAGCAGCCAGGGGAGAGGGGAAAGGAAGGGCATCTCCCCGCGCCAGCCCAAACGATAGGTGGTGTACAAGGCCGAGAAGTAGAGGCTCTCCACCAGGGCCCCAGCGTTCACCAGGGCCAGGGCGGCAGCCCCGACGCGCCTCGGCAGGGCCTCCTGCCGCCGCAGCAGGTAGAGAACAAAGTAGAGGGCGTTGAAGCCCCCACAGAGGGCGGTGGTCAGGTCCTGAGCCACCGCCAGCGCATCGCCAAGGTTGTCCACCGATGCCTCCCATGGCCGTAAAGGCCGCCCGTGGTGGGGTCACGGTCGTCTTCCCTTTCGTGGTCGGAGTGGCCAGCGCCGCAGATCGTGCCGGCAGGGCGATAATAGAACATGCGTTCTCTCCTGTCAAGGGGAGGCGGTCACCGGGGCCGGGGTGGTGAGTAATCAGTGAAACGGTTTGCCCCGAATAGGTGATTTATTTGGGGATGCGGATGATCGCGTAACGTGGCAAGTATTCGCCCGTCTATAGAGTGTAAGGGATATGCCGTATCCAAGCCCATACCTAGCTCACACGCCGCGCCAGCGCCTGTGAGGGAAAGGAGGGGGAACGCAAGGCATGAAGGCTTTACGTCCGCAACGGAGATTCCTCTTTTATTAGCATCTGTTTCCCCATGGTTGGCCGGTCCGAGGATCGGGTGGATTCGGACCGTGCCGCCACTTGCTTTCTACTAGGAGAAAAGGACGGAGACAATGACACACCTATCGCGCATCCTGTTCGTGCTGCTTGTCGTGGGAGTAGTAGCAGCCAGCTTGGGAGTGGCCAGCAATGCCATTTGGACGGACAGCGAACCCGTTGATGCCAACGTCTTCTCCACGGGAACGCTGGACATATCGACCGACCCGATCACGGCCGTCGTCACCTACACGGACATGGCACCCGGTGACAGCACCGGTGGTCAGTCGCTCACCGTCTCCAACGATGGCTCCCTGGAGCTGCGCTATGCCGTGACCATGACCGCCGACAACACCGACCTCAAGGACCTGTACGCTGAGTTGGACCTGACCATCAGGGAAGAGGGCACCGACTGCTCGACGTTCGACGGGACGGTGCTCTACGGGCCCGCCTTGCCTTTCCTGCTCAGCGGCAACCTCATCGGTGACCCCACCCAGGGCGCAGACACGGACGACCGGACCCTGGCGACATCGGCCAGCGAGGTGCTCTGCTTCAAGGTGGACCTGCCGCTCGGTGCGCTCAACGACGTCCAGGACGCCTCTACCACGGCTGTCTTCACCTTCGAGGCTGAGCAGACCGATAACAACCCGTAGTCGCTGGCCGCAAGGCGCAGGCGAGGAGGAAGACCCTGACTGGCCCAGGGCCTCTAGGACGGCGTGGCGATGACGTTCGCCAAACTTGGCCACTGCTGGGATGAGGCTTCTTCCCGCCAGCCAAGCGGCTGGACACGATGCGTTATGAGGAGGCAACCTTGAGCGGCAGATCAGTGCCCGTCTCCCCAGCGGCGGTTGGCGCCAAGGAAGGGAAGGCCCAGGTCTGGCCGAGGCGGATCCTGGACATTGTGGGCTACCTCGCCCTCGCGCTCTGCCTGGCGCTGCTGGGCTCGCTTCTGACGGTGGCTGCCACCAACCTCCTGGGCTACAGCAGCTACGTCATCTACAGCGGTAGCATGGAGCCCACCGTCAAAGTGGGGTCGCTGTTACTAACCCGACCGGTGGATGTGGACGACCTGCGGGTGGGCGACGTCATCACCTATCGCTCTCCGGGGAACCAC
>Ga0315293_10007188_pt1 | contig 10354 bp, 11 predicted proteins | sample YL17G13_20_MG_FD_203071 | JGI IMG/M metagenome (GOLD analysis project Ga0315293, IMG submission 203071) | Sediment microbial communities from Yellowstone Lake, YNP, Wyoming, USA - YL17G13_20 | ecosystem: Environmental > Aquatic > Freshwater > Lake > Sediment | place: USA: Wyoming | collected... | reverse complement strand
AACCAGTGCAATCGTAACCGCGTCCGGAGCGTGGGGGTTGCCGATCGGCCCCGTTGTCATAGTGGTGTGCCTGTTGGGGTGGTTGCCCGGGCTTGTGAACGGGATTCTGATTGTCTACGCGAGGGTTAAGCCATTCATTGTGACCCTTGCGACTTGGTTCGTATATGGAGGATTGGCACTCACTGTGTTGCGCGAGGCTGGAGGGTCAATCGACAAATCGTTGGGGCTGCTGTCGACCGGGAAGATTGCGGGCGTTGGCGCTTCGATTTGGGTGATCACGGGAATCGCGCTGTTCGGGGTTTGGTTCTTGCGCACGAGGGTTGGCCTGGAGATCAAGTCAATTGGATCCAATCGAGAGGCCGCTTTCCATTCCGGGGTAAATGTCAAACGAGTTGAAGTAATCGCCTATTGCCTGGCGAGCCTCTTTGCCGTCCTTGGCGGCGTATTCTTTAGCTCCCAAGTCCTGTCAGGGGACCCAACCATTGGTGATGGCTATATTCTGGCGTCTTTCGCAGTTGTGGCCGTTGGCGGTACAAGGTTATCGGGTGGGTGGGGAAACATAACCGGGACTGTTGTTGGAGCTCTTGTGCTCTCTTACCTCTTGAGTGTGAACTATGCATTGCACCTCGCCACGCAATGGGTTCAGATTCTGCAAGGACTGTTGCTAATCTTCTCTGTGGCCATACAGAGTGCAATCCGTTGGCTCTTCCGGCGGGGAAAGGAGTTGTAGACAATGTTGTCATTCCTGGGGAGGCGCATCCGGGGCAATGTCAGAATCCTTCTGGTTTTTGTCGCAGGAGGAGTCTTTTGGCTAATTGCGGCGCTTGCGGTGCCGGGATTTGGCAGTATGCAGAACTTCCGGAACGTCTTTCTGCAGACCATGATTCTATCCATGGTAGCCGCGGGACAGACGTTCGCAATCATAAGTGGAGGGATTGACCTGTCAGTTCCATATGTCCTAAGCATGAGCGCTGCGGTAGTCGGAGTAGTCTCGGCTGGGCGGAACGAACCTCTGGTCTGGGTTGTCCCCCTCGTGCTCATCCTTGCAGCGTGTGTTGGATTGTTCAACGGCCTAGGTGTGAGTTACCTCAAAGTTGCCCCGATCGTAATGACCATGTCGACAAATGTCATAGTGAGCGGCGCAGTTGTGTTGTTCATTGGATATGCGCCCCCTGCACATGCGTCAAGCGCTGTGGAGTATCTGTGCTTTGGGCGCGTGGCTGGGGTACCGGTGCCAGCACTGATTCTTGTTGCGACTCTGATCGCTGTCACTGCAATACTCACACTGACCCCGTACGGAAGACGTCTCTACGCAGTCGGGACGAGCAGCACTGTAAGCAGATTCTCCGGGGTAAATCCCGCTAGCATTGTGATCCCCGCCTACATGTTCTCAAGCGTGGCTGCGGCGCTGGCAGGGATAATCCTCCTCGGCTATGTCGGAAGTGTTTACATGGGAATGGGGGAGGCCTATCTGTTCCCGTCAATTGCCGCAGTGATCATCGGAGGGGCGTCGATCCTGGGAGGAAGCGGTCATTACGCTGGTACAGTGGCGGGCGCGCTATTGCTGACCCTGCTGACAGGTCTCCTGATTGTGTTCAATTTCGGCGCTGGCGCGATCAAGATATTCTATGGCTTGATAATCTTGATAAGCGTATGGGTCACATCGCAGACTCTCGGGCGGAAGGCACCAGTTGGTTGAGTTGCACCGCGGATGCGAGGCGGTTCCTGATACACAATCAGGACTCGGACGATTCAAGTTGGTGCGAATGGCCTGGGCGATGGGAGTGGGGTGATGGCCAACGCGCCGGAGGGAAGGTTCGAGGGATGAGGAATGAGTAGTTGAATTGCGTGCAAATGAGGGCCCTCGAAGCGTGGGAATGGACGATAGGTGGCGGCAACATGGACAAGTCGGCTGGCGCAGGAAAGACGGGTTCTGAAGCTTCGAGTCTCTATGCCCACCATGGGTGCCAAGGAAGGATGAGTTCGTTGAAGATCGTTTGCGCGTAACACGATGCGGCTGAGGTTCGGGGCAAAGGCACCTTGGACTAAGGAATTGCACCGTCGAGCGCGGATGCAATCTCTTCCGTTCCGTGGAATCCTCGAAGTGGACCAACATGACCCGACCCGTCTTTGTGGGTGGGGCTTACCTTCGAGCAGCCATCTGCGCAAACACGCGACCACAGTCAGTGTGACGAGGTATTCATTGATCGCTTGAAAGGGAAGTCGCGGAAGAAAGCCCTATTCGTCTTCGAGAGAGGAGCGTAATATGTCGGTGCATGTGCCAAATGAGGAACCGAGAGAACGCAAACATCTGCTGGAGACACTTGGAGACCAAGTTGACCGGGCTGTCACGGTCTGCACGCGGTATCAACACAATTGGGGCGCGACTCCTCGCCTTTGGGCGGCTGCACACGACAAAAGCGGGCGATCGCTCTGTCTTACAGCAGCCGAGTTGATCACAGCGAACCTGCGCCCAGGCGACACCGCGATCATTTCAAGCGGTTGGGTGATGCAACCCTATTGCAGTCTTGGAGAGTATGACGGGTACATTGGATCAGCCACACTCGCGAGAGCGATGAGTGTCGGATTGGGAGTAAAGACTCTGATCGTGACGGATGACGCATGCGTGGAGCCGTTCCGCAAGGTTCTTCACGCGGCAGAGATGCGTGTTTGGGATCTTGAGTCATTCTTCACCCTTCCAGCGTTTCGTTCTACATGTGTAGTTGGCTTCCCAACGGACCGAACTGCGGCAGCAAGAGCCTCCGTCGAACTGCTGGAGAAAACGGGCGCTCGAGTCCTGATCGCCATCGAACGGTCGGACGAGAATGAAAACGGAGTCCATCACACGGGTAGCGGCCGTGACATGTCCGCTTGGACTGCGAAGGTTCAGTATCTGTTTAAAGAAGCACGCGCCCGGCGATTGCCAACAATAGGAGTCATAGACGTAGGAAATGAAATCGGTGGAGCATACTTGCGCGACTCCGTCCCGAAGATCGTGGAACCAGCCGTTTGTGTTTGCCCCTGCAAAGGGACTATTGCCGGGGCAACCGAGACGTCAATAGCTGTTGTTGGGCGGTCTTCAAACGCCGGGGCCTATGGCATTTCGGCCTGCATAGCCGGCATCCTCGGTCGGCCCGAGGTCCTGCATGATCGCGGACTCCAACGCCGGCTGATGGAGTTCCTCATCACGATTCCTCTAGCCGATGGACCGACCCAGGTGAGCAGTTTTACCGAGGACGGGGCGCCCGCCGAGTTGACGTTGAATCTGCTGGACCTGCTCCATTGGTTGGTCAATTGCAGCATGGCGCGATCAGGCGGGTAGACCATGCGCTTCCAAGAGGGGTGGGCCGTGTCAATGGTTCCGTATCCAGGAAGAGGCGTCGAACCGTGGGAGGGTGCGAGAATGATTTGTCGGTCTTCTGTCGTGGTTGGGGATTGTGAAACGAAGCGCAGCATGTGACGGTCTCCGACTCCTTTGGGTCTAGGGAGCAGCTCATGGATGCTACGCGAGCTGAGTAAGCCAAAGAAGAGGCGTGCGATGTAGGTGACCCGAGTGGGCCCTTGGGCGCGGTCGCGCGCAAGTATCCGAATGGAGTGGGACGAGCACTTCGGGTTGCACTCACAAGCATGAAGGAGCTACAGACGTGATAATCGGCATGGAAAAGAACGAATTGGATACTCCTGCCCTGTGGGTAGACCTTGACGTGATGGACAGGAACATCGCGCGAATGGCGAGCTGTTTCAAGGAAGCTGGAGTGGCCTGGCGTCCCCACATCAAGGGGATCAAGATCCCAGCCATTGTTCACAAACTACTTGACGCTGGAGCGATCGGGGTGACCTGCGCCAAGCTTGGTGAGGCCGAAGTAATGGCGGCGTCCGGTGTCAGGGACATCTTGATAGCGAATCAGATTGTTGGACGGACGAAGATCGCGAGGTTGGTGAACTTGTGTCGGGATGCGGATGTCATTGTGTCCGTCGACTGTATTGAAAACGCACGGGAGATCTCAGATGCGGCTTCCGCATTGAACAGTCGTGTCCGCGCTGTGATCGAGGTCAATATTGGAATGAACCGATGTGGCGTGGAACCAGGGCAACCTGTTGTTGATCTGGCCCTGGAGGTAGCCAAACTGACATCCGTCGACCTGGTTGGAGTGACGGCTTGGGAAGGTGGCCGGGTCGTTCACATCAAGGACCCTGACGAGAAGAAGAAAGCGTGTGAGAAAGTCGTTGGCACCCTGGTTGGGTCTGCCAACATGTGCCGCATGAAAGGTCTCCAGATGCCAATTGTGAGTTGTGGAGGGACCGGGACGTACACCTTTACGTCGCACGTTTCGGGCGTGACGGAGATACAAGCAGGTGGCGGGGTCCTTTCCGCAGTCGCCTACAAAGACTGGGGAGTGGACCTTGAATACGCCCTCTTTGTTCTAGCTTCTGTCGTAAGTCGGCCATCGGCAACGCGTGCCATAGTTGATGCCGGACAGAAGACGATGAACGGAGGGTTGGCCATGCCCGTCGTCAGACACCTGCAAGGCGTCCGCCTCGCAGCGCTCCATTCCGAGCACGGAATACTGGAGCTGGAGAATCCAGAAGTGAACATCCGGATCAACGATAAGCTCGATTTCATCGTTGGCTACGGCGACTACACGATCAATCTCCATGATCAGGTGTACGCTGTGCGGAAAGGGTCTGTCGAGGCTGTCTGGGACAACTGGGCGAGGGGAAAACAGGTGTAGCAAGGCGCGATAGCATACCTACAGTTTCGGCGGAGTGATGATAGAAGACATGGGTGGCTGACGAGCTGATAGATCCTGCGATGAGGAACTGGGTTCAACTCCGGTATTCAGGAGGATCTAATGAAGGAGCGCTTGCATGATTCTTGTGCGTGGCAAAGAGATGCGAAGCCGCTGGTCGGCTCCGCATCATCGTCCTGAGCGCAAGGTGTTGCTCTCCCCTGCGTTGCCGGATGTGCCGGAGGGGTTGTCTATCGGCATGGTCACCATTCCTGCCGGAGGAACACCACTTTCTTTGGCAGGCTGGGGAGCGCGGTAGCAGAGTGCGTTTCAGTGATGGCTGACCGCCCTGCGGTGCATCGTCTTGGGGTGCGGGGCTAATTTGGTGAATCGCGGCTGGCTAACGAGCTGCTGGGGAGCAGCGTCTTTCGGAGAAGTTAATCGCAGAACATGTCCTTGCATTTATCTTCGCGCTATGAGAGGAGGGCGCAATGCCCAATAGGCTCCCAGGGAAGCACTGCTTGGTTACCGGTGGCACTCGGGGGATCGGCGAGGCGATCGTAAGGAGCTTCATCGAGGAGGGCGCGCGCGTGGTCTTCACGGGGCGGGATGTTGCTAGAGGCGAGCTCCTCGCGCAGGAGCTCAAGGTCCCTTTCCGACCCCTCGAGATTGTGGACGAGGCTGCCTGGCAGCGCCTTATTGCTGAGTACGCAGACGATCCCTTCGGTGTTCTTGTCAACAACGCGGGCGGGGTGATCTACCCAAAGCCGCTTCTCGAGTTGACGCTTGACGAGTGGCACCGGGACTTGGAGGTCAACCTAACGGGTTCTTTTCTCGGAATGCGTGCTGTCATGCCCGCGATGCTTGCTCGTGGTGGAGGTTCAATCATCAATGTCGGATCGATATCAGGGGTTCGAGCACAGCCCGATGCAACTGCATACCAGTCGGCCAAGGCAGGACTTCGATGGCTGACTAAGAACGCGGCGATGGGATATGCAACGCACGGGATTCGTGTGAACTGCCTTAACCCGGGCGTAATCGTCACGGCATATCAGGCCTCACTGCCGGCCGAGCGTGAGCAACGGTTCATCGACAGAATCCCGATGCAGCACACCGGGAAGCCATTCGAGGTTGCAAGCGCTGCCGTGTTTCTTGCGAGCGACGAGTCCTCGTACGTGACAGGGGTGGATCTCGATGTCGACGGGGGCTTCAACATGTAGGTGATTGACATGCATGCGCCGGAGACAGATAAGGAAAGTGTCGCGTTTGTTGATGCTCACCACCACCTCTGGGATCTCAGGTCACACAAGTACGAGTGGCTGGAAGGGGAGGGAGACCCGAAAGAAACAGCCTGGCTTGGTGACTACAGCCAGATTCGGCGCAGTTATTTACTCGAGGAATTCCTGCGTGACGCAAGCCCGTCCGGACTTGCCAAATCCGTCCATGTACAGGCGAAATGGGGTGGGCCCGACTTGGCCGGTGAGACACGTTGGCTGCAAGGGCTTGCCGATCGATATGGCTTTCCGCAGGGAATCGTAGCCGAGGTTGACCTTAGAGCTTCAGACGCCGAGCGTCAATTGGAGCGGCACGCGGAATGCCCCAACTTTCGCGGCGTGCGGATGCTGCCAATGGCTGGTCTCGTGACAGACATGGCATTCCGGCGTGGCATGGCTGCGCTCAGTCGGCGGAAGCTATGTTATGACCTCAACACGCGAGTGCCATGGATGGCAGAGGGGGTCGATTTGGCTCGCCGTTTCGCGGACACGACCATCCTCGTCTGCAATACGGGCAATCCGATGGCGCGTACGGAGGACTACTTTCAGGAATGGCGCAAGGAGATGGTGGCACTTTCGGCGTTGCCCAACGTTGTGGTGAAGATCTCCGGCCTCGGGATGAGCGATCACGCCTGGACGGTTGACTCAATACGGCGATGGATCCTTACCGCGATTGACCTCTTCGGAACGGAGCGTTCCGTCTTCGCGAGCAATTGGCCTGTGGACGGACTCTTCAGCACCTATGGGCGGCTCATTGACGCGTATCGGACAATCACCACTTCCTTCAGCCCGTCGCAAAGAAAGGCGATGTTCTGCGTGAACGCTGAACGATACTACCGGATTTAGCAGCTAGACACTTGATAATTGTAGATCCTTAGATAGGAATACTCAGTCCAGGGGGCTGCGTACCGACTGCCGGCGAGACAGTACCTGCGCGAACGCTGAGATGATGAAGGCCTCTGAGCGCTGGCAGCGCACAGCTCGTAGAGCGTGCTTCTGGTTGGCTTGTCGATGTGCTGCAACGAGGCATGAGATCTTGGTCACGCTTTCGAAGTTTGTGATGCAGTGTGAATCTCGGAGTGAGATTGCACCAAGCGCGGTAGGACCCCACTTGGGGTTGCGAGTGTGAGGGACACCTTGTCCGACGGGTGCAAGCGTACGATTAGCACGCGAGGCCGCCGCGAACCTATTGTGCCTGCATCAGGGATACTTACGGCCATTTCGTGTTTACGAAACCAGGTGAAAGTCACATGACCGGGACTTGGCCTTTGGGGGGCGATTGGGGCATGGGGCCAACCCGACAGCCGGGCGAGCCGACTCAAGAAGGAGCAGTGCAATGTTGAACGGGGACTACTTTCACCGTGTGAACAAGCTCTCCCCAACGAGGTTTTGGGTCAACAATCCCAGCCGTGAGGAAGCACGACTGGCCATCGAAGCCGGCGCATTGGGATGCACCTGCAACCCATCCTATGGGCAGAAAATGCTAGACCACTCGACGGAGGTCGAAAGAGAATACGCAGCCACTCTGCTTGCCGAATCCGTGCGCGAGACCACCGACGACAATGAAGCGGTAACTCTCTTTCAGCGAAAACTGGTGAAAGGTATTGCCGAGATCTTCTTCCCGATGTATGAGGGGAGCAAGGGCGAGAATGGGTACGTAAGCATCCAGGGGGACCCAATTCGCGAGCATGACCCCGACCTGATCATCGGGGAGGCATTCAAGAATCGTGCGATCGGCGGCAATGCATGCATAAAGATTCCTTTGACTGCCTCGGGCCTCCAGGCAATGGAGACGCTGATCGCAGCGGACATCCCAATCAACGCGACCGAGATTTTCGCCATGGCCCAGGTCCGGGACTTGTGTCAGACGTATGTAAGCGTTTCTAAGAAGAGCGGGAAGCACCCGAAAATGTACCTCTCGCACATTGCGGGTATCTATGATGACTACCTGCAGAATTACGTCAAGAAGCACAATATCGACATTTACCCTGACGTGCTCATGCAAGCTGGGCTCTCTATTGCGCGTGTCGCATACCAGCACTTGCGGGACAACAACTACCCGATCACGCTCGTGGGTGGGGGTGCCCGGGGACTGCACCATTTCACCGAAATGATCGGCGGCGATTGCGTGGTCACCATCAACTGGCGCGGCACAGCCGACGTACTGTTGAAGGAGGATCCGCCGGTGGTTTGGCGTCTCTTTAACCCCGTGCCCGAGCATGTCATCAAGGAGCTCTCGGCCAAGCTCCCGGACTACAGACGCGGGTATGTCGAAAAAGGGCTTGAGGTCCAAGAGTATGAGGAATTCGGACCGGTCGAGCTCTTCCGCTCAGGTTTCGTTGGAAGTTGGAAACGGGTGTTGGAGCTTGTTGCCGAAATGCACAATCAGAAGGCGTAGCACAAGAGCTCGCTACGCTGTCTCGGAATGTGCGATACGGCACGCAAGAGGCAGATGTGAGCGTCGAATGGCAACCTTGCCTCGCACATCAATTGCGGCCCAGTCTGGTGTGGTGCGCAGGCTAGGGGGCAAAGTCGCCCGGCCAAGTGCCTTCGTGCCACATCAGAAGGGAAGGTAGTCGGAATGCCATGCAACACTGATCATTCCGACGAGGTGGAAACGAAAGCGCTGCCGGGCAGAAGCGTGTAGGTGGTATTCGATGCCTTGCAGGTGAAGATCCCGACAAACGGGCTCTGCGAAACACCGCCTCATGCGGCCATGTTTCCGCACGGTCACACCCAGGAGGAAGCGCTCTTTGTCCTTGAGGGCCATGTTCATGTGAACATCCGAGGGCTGAAGGGACCCATCCGTCCGGGGACGCAGTTTCGCTTCCCATCCTGCGTGGAACATGTCACAACAAACGAGGTCGATGGTGTCACGCGATTCGCCTTCTGGATCTCACCTCTTGTGGTGGTGGGCCGGTACGACAAGGGCAACCGCTGAAATCCAAGGCGCCGGAAGTTCATTACTCCTGATTCCCCTCAGTCGAGTCGTAGGGGTCACGGGATGTTCGAACCGTCGTCACATCCCTTCCCGGCTGAGCATGAGGGGATTGTGAATCGCGCGGATGACCTTCCGAACTTGCCCCGGCGTTGACCACCGCCAAGCTGAATGGAAAGGCCCAGTTAGCAGAGATGTGGAACGGGTAGCTATGAGATGGGTTCGTTGAGTTCGTGTCGGTCTTTTCTGATGAGGGGATTGCAGGCGATACTGCGATGACAGTCCTGGCACCGAATGTGAACTGGCTCTTGAAGGATAAGCCGCTTGCCGAGAGGCTAGAGCTTGTCGCGGACGAAGGGTTTGAAGCGATTGAAATCGGATTCTATGGTCAAGTTGATCTAGAAGAACTGATGTCAGTCAAGGAGCGGTGCGGCCTGCGGGTAGCGTTGCTGAACATGGATGTGCCCGGCTGGGGTCCTGGAAACAGGGGATTCATGGCAGACCCTTCACGAAAGGACGCCTTCAACACGGCGTTGGACAGGGCCCTGGCAGTTGCCAAGATGCTCCAGGCCCCGAAGCTCATGTTGCCTGTTGGGGCCTCGATCCCAGGTCTCACTTCGGAAGCGCAGATGGCCAGCATTGTCGACAATCTGATCCATGCTGGCCCGCTTGCTGAACGAGACGGTGTTCTACTTACGATCGAGCCTCTTAGCCCGACGTTCGCCTCCGACTACTTCATGACTAGTTCTGCGCAAGCCCTGGACATCGTACACACCGTGAATCATCCACATGTTAAATTCCAATTCGATACCTACCACCTCCAGATGACGGAGGGGAATCTGATCAGTACGTTGCGGGGGAATATTGACGCAATAGGACATATCCAATTCGCCGATGTGCCGGGACGCACCGAGCCGGGGCACGGTGAGTTGAACTTCCCAAACATCGCCAGAGCCGCCGACGAGGCCGGGTACAGCGGCTACATTGGGCTGGAATACGTGCCCATCTCTGAAGGTGTGGCGACTTTCGATTGGATTCCGGCTGGCTGGAGGAGAAGCAACACTCCGCCATCAGAATTGTGAGGTATCCATCCATCGGCTTCTGCCGAAGGACTCGCTCGTCTGCCCTTGCATCTTGGAGGGAACCGCTTCGGGCAGGCAATGTCCTTATCGGTTGGTCGAGCGAGCTGGCCGTCCGCGCGAAGCAGAGGACACACTTGGGAGGAGAGCATGGCCACAGAGGTGTTTCTGCCCAAGATGTCGGACAACATGGAAGCGGGCGTTATCGTCGCCTGGCTTGTGAAAGACGGCGAACGGGTGGAGAAAGGCCAACCGATCCTGGAGGTTGAAACAGACAAGGCCGCGGTGGAGCTGGAAGCCCCTGAAGGCGGAATCCTGAGAGGCATTCGGCCC
>Ga0315293_10007185_pt1 | contig 10355 bp, 14 predicted proteins | sample YL17G13_20_MG_FD_203071 | JGI IMG/M metagenome (GOLD analysis project Ga0315293, IMG submission 203071) | Sediment microbial communities from Yellowstone Lake, YNP, Wyoming, USA - YL17G13_20 | ecosystem: Environmental > Aquatic > Freshwater > Lake > Sediment | place: USA: Wyoming | collected... | reverse complement strand
TCCGGCGGCTCCTTATACGCTGGTGCTTCCCGCCGGCGTGCTGAACCTGATGATTCAGGTTGTGCTTATGGGAGACCACGCTCGGGGCATTCAGTAACCGCGTCGGAACGTCCGACTCCGTGTCGGAACGTCCGACTCCGTGTCGGTGCGTCCGACTCCGTGCCGGAACGTCCGGCTCCGTGTCGGAACGGCCGACTATGTGAAGTCTTTGCCGGGATTGCCGGCGTGAGAGGAACGAGCATGAACTATAAAGAATATACCAGCATTTATCCCGGCGGGGTAAAGGTTTTAGGCGGCAGTCTCTATGATACGCAATGGTGCGTGGCCGCCACGACCCTTCAGTTGACCTACTTCGCCGCCCTGGGCCCCTTGAACGTCACCAACATGGAATTAGCCGGCGTGCTGCCGGCGCCGAAGGCGTTCCTGGTCCGCGCAATTCGAGTCGATGTCCTTCAGCATCCTTGGACTCAGGCGCAGGTGGCGACCACGGTGATCCAACCGGGCGCTATGTATAACATGTGCCTGATGATCGACACCGGAGTTCTGGAGCTGTGGATCGGCAGCAAGATTTTCGCTCAATACCCCATTTGGCTGTTGCCCGGGGGATGCGGCACACATCCGCGTCAGGCAGTCGACGGCGATTCCGCCGCTGCCCCGGTGGTCTGTGACATGGCCACCAACGGCGATCCGCATACCTGGAACGTTCATATCCTGACCAAGCCGATTTTCATCGAGCCCCAGGTGAACTTCCGGGCGACGATCACTTGGCCGGTGGTATTGGCCGCCATGGTCGGCACGGCGGTTCCGATTCGTGTTATCCTGGACGGCGACCAGATCAGACCGATTCAGTAGGCTTGTGCGCGGGGGATGGGACCGGGTTTGATTTCCGGGCGGAAATCCCGGTCCCTCTCTATTTTGCCCGGACGGAGTCGGACGTTCCGGCTACGGAGTCGGACGCACCGACACGGAGTCGGACGTTCCGACACAGAGGCGGTTATAAAATGGATGTCGAAACTATCAACAATCAAGTCCGCAATCGGCGCATCCGCGACGATCACTTCATGGTCACGGCCACGTTTTTAGGCGGCGCCGTGCCCCCATTCGCCCTCGGCGCCGTTGTTACCATCCCGATTACATTTCAGGCAGATTCGGATTTCCTGGTCGAATCGACCGTGATGTCGGCTTATACGGCGCCGGGCGTTCCCGCCGTGGCGCCTGACTTTCTCATGTTCCTGTTCGATTCGGGCTCGGGACGGGCCCTCAGTGATGCGCCGGTCCACGTCGGCAATTGCACCGGAACCGCATTATGGCCATTTCACTGGAAGTGCCCGCGCCTGTTCAAGGGCGGCGGCACCATGGCGGTCATTCTGAGCGACCTCGGCGGAGTTCAGCCCATCACCGGTCGCGTCGACGTCACTTTCATCGGGCGCAAGATTTTCTACCTGGCGGAATATCAGCGGAGCATTTAATGGGCTCTTCCATTGTCGACGTACTTAACAACCTGCATCGGGCGCCGGGTCGACGGACGGTCTACTACCAGACCATCAACAATACCGATTGCGTAGTCGGTCCGGCGATCACCCCCCTGGTCCCGATCAAGATCATTTGTGATGAAGTTTTCGTGCAAGCCGACATGGCAAACCTCGGCATCATCGAAATCGGCGGTCTCGCCTTGGGGGCGACTAACGGCATTCAGCTTGACGCCGGCGCCGCCGTCGTATTCAATCCCATATCGGTCGGAGGCCAGCCGGGATGGCTGGGACAACAGGTCACGGGGATGACGGAACGCATGGGCGGATACTCCCAAGGACCAAGGGTGGTTTTTAACTTGGCGGACCTCCGGGTTTTTGCCAGCCTGCCGGCACAGCTTCTGCGGATCACTTACATGCAACTGGCAGCGATGGAATGAAAGCGCGGATTGACATATGCCGATTGGAATTCAGGCGGGACCAAAAACGGGGTTGCGAAGCGGGGCGGGCCCGTATGTGTTGTCATTCCACAACGCGGCGAACGTGGCGATTCCTACCGGCGCCTGGACACTCATAAACGATCCGGCCTGGGTATGGGCTTATCCTGCCGGTTGGCCCTATGGGCCCGTGACGGCCCGGACGCCAAGCACGCTTTGGATTCAAAACGTGGATCCCGCCGCAGGCCAATTTTTGTATGTAAGCCAGACCAACCTGTTCCCCATCCCGTTCGGGACTGTTCTTCAGGACATGTTTTTCGGCGCTTGGCCGAGTCCGCCCCTTGTCCTGGAAGACATGTTGGCTCCGGTTTACGTCCAAGGTGTAGGTGTCGCCGGCACACTGGCGAACATTATTCGCCTGGTCCGCGCACCGAATTATTACGCTTGACGTGGTCGGACGTCCCGACAAGGAGGACTTCATGAGGAAATTCGGTTTGGGCTTTATTTGTTTACTCCTGGCAATCGGCGCTTTTTGCCTGCCGGTAGAGGGCCAGCTTTGGCCGGGCAGCGCTTCAAGAGTCTTAACTAGGCCAACTCTGCCGGCAACCTGTGAGCCGCGTAATGGCCAGATCGTCTATCTGCAAACCGGTAATCGGGGTATCTATTCCTGCACTGAGCTTAATACCTGGACGCGGATCGATACTTCCGGGGAATTCAATGTTAAGGCCTTTGGCGCCCTTGGCAATGGCATTGCAGATGATACCGCCGAGATTCAGGCTGCCTTGGATGCGGCCTACGCGGTCGGCGGGACCACTTACATGCCCTACGGCCAGTATGTAGTGAGCGCCACCTTGAACATGACCGGGGCAAACTACCGGTGCTTGCGCGGCGACGGTACGTGGAACACCACGATTATTACAAGTGTAATCAATACCCCCGGGATCCTGCTTGGCGGGAACGCCACGACCCGTAAAAGCCGGGTGGAGGGCATTCGGCTGATACGGGCCGGCGGCTTGCCCGGGGCGCAGGTTCCCGGTAATTATGGGATCCAATGCCCGGACGCCGGTACCGGTGACGGCATAGTGATCAAGGATGTCTGTATTTCGGCATTTGCCAATGATGCCATTCGCATAGCCGGTCCTACGGGTCCGACTGTGATCGAGGATGTGCAAATTGATTATTGCGCCGGGTACGGCATTGAATTGGCGGCTGTCGGGGGGGATCGTCCACAGGATATAAGCATCATCCGGGGTAGCATCCAACAATCGTGGGGCGGGATTTACATTCAAGGTTCAGCCAATGTTAATGCCACTGACATCGAACTGGGAGCGGCAGCTTTATACCCTTGCATCTACCAGGTTGGGGGGACTGGTCCCTCTACGTTTACCAATGTGAGTGCTTCTCTTGCGGCGGTGCCGGCCCTGTTAGGAGTTGTTGTTATTAGCGGCTTCGGCAACACAATTATCGGCGGAATCAATATTGCCTACGTGGCTACCAATAATCTTTACTTCCAAGGGGCGGCTACCGGCAACACCGTGATTGGCGGCTATTATGTCGGATCTGGGGGTGTCTCCAGTGGTTATTTTGCCTCCATGGGCGGCGCGGTGCGGACCAGCTTTATCTCTCCTTTTGTCACTAATACATATGAAGCCGGCAAGGGTCTGGTCAATGACGATCCCCCCGGCGCGAATTTAACCCTGGCTGCGCATGTAACCACTGTTTCAGGGGCTGCTAACGCCGATGGTGTGACGTTGCCGAGGTCTGTGACGAACTATGCCGCTCAGCTGCAACCGATACTTTTCGGCGCTTTAGGGGCGCCGGTCAACGGAACACTGGTCTATTGCTCGGACTGCACGATTACGTCACCGTGCGCCGGCGCAGGAGCCGGAGCGCTTGCCAAGCGGTTAGGCGGAGCCTGGATCTGCAATTAGCCGGCCGGTCGGAGCGGCCGGTTTCGCGGAGGAAGTCATGTATTTCGATGATTACTGGCAAATGTGGACAGACGGAGCAGGAAACTACTACGACGGCAACATGAACTTTAAGGGCTACGAAGACCAGAATACCGGGGAGTGGTTTCCCGACGATTCCGGCGCCGACGTTTACGGAAACGGCGATTACGGAGGCGGCGATTACGGAGGCGGCGATTACGGAGGCGGCGATTACGGAGGCGGCGGCGGCGCGGCTCCAGTGCCCTCCACAACGCCGGACCTTACTATTCGCCCCTGGACGCCCGAAGCGCCGGACCTTACTATTCGCCCCTGGACGCCCGATGTCTCCGACGAACCCGGCTTCGACTGGCAAGGCCCGATTCTAGAGCTGCCGGCCGCCGGCGGCGGTTTTTTAAACCGGGTAAGAGAGATTCTGGGCAAAATCGGCAAGGGCGCCCTCAGTGTCCTAGAGAATATCAAAATCTCGGGTTCGGGCGGATCCGGCCCCGGCGGCGGCGGCCCCACCGTGGCAATCCCCGGCAAGGGCACTTATGACATGTATACCGGCCAAAGGATTCCGCCGGCTGCCGACACCATGGGCTACCTGCCGTGGCTGATCGCCGGCGGCGCGGCTTTGTTTTTCCTGAGCAAGCGGGGACGCTGAATGGCTACCGGCTGGGCGATTGCCGTTGGATTGATAATTGTCGCCGCAGCGGCCGCAGGGACCGGCGTGGCGACGGGCTCTGCCGGCATTATCGCGGCCATGGCGGCGGCTATTCAGTCTTTTGAGGGGTGGCGCCCCGGCTCGACGAGTTTCCGCAACAACAACCCCGGCAACCTGAAATATGCGAACCAGAAAGGCGCCGTCGGCTGCGATGCCGGCGGCTTCGCCGTGTTCCCGACATATGAGGCCGGCCGGCAGGCGCTTTGCACTCAACTGGCGATGGCTTTCAACGGAACGTCCCGCGTCTACACGCCCGAAGACACGCTCTACAATTTCTTCAGTAAATACACCGAAGGGGATTCAATCCCCTATGCGAACTTCGTGGCCGACAAATTAGGCGTGACCGCCCACACCCGCTTGAAGGACATCGCCCCTGCTTGATATAACGTAAGGAGAAAAAACATGTTTGAAAACGTAAAAGATTGGAAAACAACGGTTATCGGCATCCTGTTGCTTCTGGCGACCTTGCCGACCTTGGATTGGATTGCGCCGATTCTCAATCTTAATCCCCGGATTGCCAAATATGTCCTGGGAGTCGCCGGCATCGCCGGGGGGCTGATAAGCATTTTCGGCATACAGGCTAAAAACCCGGAGTAGGAGAAACGTCAAGTTTCAGATACCTGGGATGTATAATGGCAAGCCTGAATCCCTTTGTCGGCATGGCCGCCCTTATCAACGGTCTGATTGATTCCCGCAAAATGGGACAATGGGCCCGCTTGATGATTTCCATGGGCGTCTCCGGCCTGGTCACCTTTTTATTCACCCTTGGGACCGGCGGGCTCGCACACATGGCCTCGGGCGCCTCGCCCGGCATGGCTTTCGCGCTCGCGTTCTTTGAGGCCGGCATAGCGAGCGCCGCGATGATCTTTTTTGCCTGGCGCCGGTCGCCGTTGACCGGGAAAATCCCGATTAGCGCCCCGGCGGGGCTTGAAGCGGCGGAGCGGGCCATGCTCGAAAAGGTCATTGTCACTGTCAAGGGGAAGCAATAGTTGCTTCATAAAAGTCCTTTCCTCGAAACCATTGTTTACCAAAAATAAATCCGGTAGTTTCACTTCAGCAGCTCCTTTACGTTCCAAGGTCTCGTATCGTCGCCGTCACGGGCCCGCTTCTCGCCTCGCCGGCGGCGCACCTTGGTTACCGGGGTGAGCCGAAATGCCTGCTTGCCCCGTTGAATGCTCTCTTTCAATCCCGCCATTCGCATCGAAGTTACCGGAATGCCGTGCAAGTAGTCGAGTGCTTTTTGGTCGTTTTCCGCCGGATTGTCTGAGCGCAGAGAAATCCCCTTTAGGGCATAAACGCCTTTGAACTGGTATTCTTTCAGGCCATGGGCCTGAAACAAACCGCGCCCCTCATGCCTGAGATCGCCCATTTCATTTGAATTCGGCAGGTTTTTGGAGGTGAAAATGCTGTCGGTATCGGTGTACCAGATCCGGCCCGCCCGGCGAAGCCGGTTGCACATGAGCAACCGCGCCCTTGAAGTCACCGCAGACGCTATGTGCGGGAGCAAATGCGCGGCATGTGAGCCCCGCATGTAATAGGCCATGCCTTTCGGCAAAGGCCGGATTTCCGGCGAATTCGGGTCGCCGGGATTCAAAACGGCCGTGCCCGGATCCAGAATATAAGTTTCATGCTCGGGGCGCTGGCCGAATTTGCCGTATAAAGCGTTTAAAAGGATCTTGGCTGCGAAACGGATCGCCTGCCGGCCGGCAGCCTCGGCATCCTGCTTTATTTTGAAAATGCCGAGGCTGTAATCGCGTAGAATGGCCTCGGCGAAGAATTGAAACCCCTGGATGACCCTGACCCCTGCTCCGTCACAGATCGCCTGCCTCAGCTCCATGGACGTGAAATAACCGGTGAACCTGCCGACGGGGAAGTATAGCTTTTGCTCTTGAGATTCCGAGAGCAGGTACGGCAGGGATGGGATGTAAAGCTCGGGATAATCAACGTCGGCTTCATAAAACCCGATGAACTTATCATCGTTGTCCGGGATCCGGCGCGTCCCCATGTCGTAACGGACGGGCAACGGACCCATCATGGCATATGGGTATAAACTATTGACGTCGTAGCAATTCAGGGTTGCTGCATCCCATCGGTAAGTTTCGACGCGGCCGCCGAAGTAGCCGAGGCGGATCCAATCGGTTACCTTGTCGCGCACCGACGGCAGGTCGCGGCTTTGATAGTCATGGCGAAAAATCGACATCGCGGTCGCGGCCAGGGTGATGCACCTTTGTCCCGTCAGCAAAAAGAACTTTGCCAGTACCTCGTAAAGTCCCCGACAGTCATGCTCGTTGTAAAGCGGCGATGTCGGATCGAAAGCCAGTTTCTTATGCTCGACATCAAACTCTTGCGTCAAGCGGGCAAGGCCGGCGGGCATGAGCCGAAAAGAGTCTGTGAACCGCCAGCGGCCTTCGCCGATCTTGACCGTAAACGCAATACAGGCCGAGCCGGAGAATACGATGCCGATCAGCCACAGCGGATGCATCCCCCGAATCAAGTCAAACAGGAAATTGACATCATAGCGCCCGCCATAGTGGGCGAAGATTTTCCATTTATGGTACTTCGGCGTGCAAACATGGGCCAGAAACTTTTCCGGATCCCGGAAGCACGTATAAGTTTCACCGTCGAAGAATCCCATCATCTCGAATTCGGTCGAGTCTTTTCCCTTGGTTTCCAGGTCGTAAACGGCGTAGTTGAAAAAGTCTCGCCGCTTGCGCGGACGCAATGGCCAGCCGCGACCGCTTTTAAGAACCCCCGGTCCAACGCCTGCCGATAATTGTCTTGGTGATTGTTTCCGGGCTTTGCGGATCATAAAATTCTCCTGTAACGCTCAAGGTTTGGTGATAACGCGCTTGAAAATGCCGGGCAATCATGTTTCCGATGATCGCCTGCATGACATCGTCGGCATCGGGATCGTCAAGACTGATATCGGTCTGCTGTGTGAAAGTTTCATCGAAACGCGGCGCTTGCTCGGTGTCGCCGTAAAGCGAGACTTGCCGCAACGGCGAATCCGCCGGCATCAAATCAATGGTGTGCACGATGTTGTTGGTCCGCCGCTCCTGCCAGGACATGGCATTAAAAATATTCCGATAGTACCCATAAGCGCCGATTTCCTCTTCAGTGGCGGGCCGCTGCAAATGTAAATACAGCCTTACCAGCCGCATCGACCCTGGTTTCCGCTTTTTCCGTCCAAGCACCCCCGGCGGCGCCGGCCTTTGATATCGCTTAATAATGAGAATGGATTCGGCGGGCCCCACAGCGGCATCGAATTCAGCCTTGCCGCGCAGCATTTCCGGGCCCATGTCCAGAGTCCATTCCAGTTCCGCGCGAGCCTCTTCCCTGCCGAGGGACAGTGAGCGCCAATACTCAAACATCTTTTCAATTTCCCACTCCTCGAATTCAGCGTCGGCCAGCTCTTCATAGGCTTCGACCCACCAAGATTTCAATGGTGGTTTTTGCTTCTTAGGCGGATATCCCGGATGCCGGATAGGCGCCCTCTCGGGAGGCAACGGCTTTGGCGGCGTCGGCAGCGGCGTGAGCGGCAGCGGCTTGACCGGAACCATTATCACCCGCCCGGTTACATGACGCAGATTCCGCAAGCGCCGAGCCGTGGCGGTGGTGATAAAGCGTCCCTTGTATCGCCAGCGAACCGCCGGCCCTCGGGGCGCATACGGCAATGTAGGCTTGACAAACCTGGGGGGCTTCGGCTGTGGCGGATACTTAACCCGCGCCATGAGATGCCTGGCGGCGGTGAACCGGGCTTTCAGTTCGCGGGCGGCGCGGTCGCTAAGGAACCTGCCGGTCGCCTTGGATCGCCATTTCGCCCCAATGATCATAGGGCCGGTCCTTGTCGGCATCGGAGACAGAGTCAGCCGTTCTGACTAGGACGTTCCGATCTGGAGAAGAAAAGTGCCGGGGGCGCCGCCTCTCCAGGGAGCAGCCCCCCGGCGACTATTAACCTTGAGTGGAGTCCCAAGGCTAATAGGATACTACGGCCTCAACGGATAGTTCAAGCGCGAATAATTGAGAGTCGCGATGGCCGCATCGGATGCGTCCCAGGACAGGCTTTCGTCAATCCGGGCAGGCACTTTCATGACGTTGCCGGCCACGCCTAACGAGACTACGAAATAGTCCCGCATCGGCGTCGGCTGCTTGGTCATCTCAATAGAGCCCTCGTTGTGGATGTAATAATAGTGATCGCGTACCCACTTGACCTCGACAAGCGCATGGCTGCGCGAAATGTTAACGATTCTCCGCCCATCGAAAAAGGACAGGTACACCGCGCTGTCAGGCGGCTTATCGCATTGTTCGCTGATATCAACAACGCCGAGGAACCGGCCCAACATTTCTTCATCTTCACCGATCAGGATCTTTTTGCCGCTGGGCGTCCGGGCGACTACACAGTTCTCGTCCCAGCCGCCGGCTGCGGAATGACGGCTGCTTGCGGGATCTTCTTCGGGTTTCAGCTTCTTAGTCATAGGTTGCCTCATGAATGATGTTAATGGTTATTTGCGCGGCCTATAGGACATCCGCAATGAGATGCCGATAAGCAACTGGTGGAAGCCGGCGGAGCCGACCTTGGCCTCGGAACGGGCCGACCAGACCTTCATCATGGTGGCCTCGCGCCCATACATGATGACCCGCTCAATGCGGGCCGGGGGTTCCGAAGCTATCATGAAGTCGATGGCTTCGTGGATCGGATCCCTGCTGACGCCGACCACGGAGTCGGACGTTCCGGCCGCGGAGTCGGACGTTCCGGCCGCGGAGTCGGACGTTCCGGCCGCGGAGTCGGAGGACGGCGAAACGCCTTCGGGGGTAAATGGATAAGGCGCCGGCAGGCCCTGAGGGCGCCGGCGCTTATAGGTTCTTGATTGGGTTGTCATAGTTCCTCCATACGCTTGATTGCGCTTACATATGAAGTCGATGGCTTCGTGGATCGGATCCCTGCTGACGCCGACCACGGAGTCGGACGTTCCGACCACGGAGTCGGACGTTCCGGCCGCGGAGTCGGACGTTCCGGCCGCGGAGTCGGAGGACGGCGAAACGCCTTCAAGGAGCAGCGAAGCGCCTTCGGGGGTAAGTGGATAAGACGCCGGCAGGCCCTGGGGGCGCCGGCGCTTATAGGTTCTTGATTGGGTTGTCATAGTTCCTCCATGCGCTTGATTGCGCTTACGCGAGTCGGACGTTCCGACTCTGCTTTGAAACGGGTCGGCAGCTCAAAAACGGCTACCCTGAGACCTCTCCGATAACGAATGTCTACCCGGCGAGGTCCCCCGGCCCTCCATTGGGCCATGAGATCCTGCCGGTTAACATATCGGGCGCACCGGCCACAGTCTGAGCCTGGTCGGCACTCCGTTACCGGGCCGGCGATAACGAAATCCCGGCCGGCCATGAAATCCTTTGCGACTGCTTTCAGGTTCAAGTAATCCCGGCCATAAGCCGGAATCAATGCTATGTGATCGTTCGGTCCTTTCATGCTATCCCTCCTATCTTGATTGCGCTTACGCGAGTCGGACGTTCCGAGCCTTGCGAGCGTCCGCGATGTCGGTCATGCTGCCCCCGCCTGGCGGCACGCTGCCGGCGCCTCGTCGTACGCTGCCTGCGTCTGGAGGACTAATCCCCGCCCATCTTTCTTCTCGGCTTTCATCATGACAACCTCCTGCGGCCGGTACGATTCCGGCCACTGCCTGCTTGGATACTGCCCGCGCCTGCTCGCACGCTTCCTGCGTCTCGAGGACTAATTCCGACTTCCCGGCTTTCATTTGAGCGGGGGACAAAGATATCGAGCTCTCCGATGCAA
>Ga0315293_10007181_pt1 | contig 10358 bp, 12 predicted proteins | sample YL17G13_20_MG_FD_203071 | JGI IMG/M metagenome (GOLD analysis project Ga0315293, IMG submission 203071) | Sediment microbial communities from Yellowstone Lake, YNP, Wyoming, USA - YL17G13_20 | ecosystem: Environmental > Aquatic > Freshwater > Lake > Sediment | place: USA: Wyoming | collected... | reverse complement strand
GAATTAGTAGGAGCAATTGCTTTTGCTTTAGGAGGGCTATTGTATATTGCAAGGTTATTAATAACTATATTAATGAATCCTCCTCCACAATGGTATATGTTATTTTGGGTTGTACAAATTGCAGGTCCTGCATTTTTAATATCTTATTTATTCTATCTAAACATCAAAAATTGAAAATTTTTGTGGCTTAAAAATCCTTTAGGATTTTTAAATTATAAAAGAAAGAAAAAATAATGAATTTAAAATTTATAAATATTATTATACCCTAATTTTAATATTATTCAAAACCAGACTTTAGTAATAGTATATAATCTATGATAGGGCATATTTCAAAATACTTGCATTTTAATCTACAAATTTCATTAGGCCCCCTCATTCCTATTTTAGGGCTTATACTCCAATGAATAGTGTCACAATCTATTTGCTCGAGACTTAATTTTTTTCTATTACTTCCTAATACTCTAAACAGACCTTTAGGTTCATTTTCATTTATTTTTACTAATGAAAAATCTCCTTTTTTACCATCAATATAAAGAGAATTTCTATTGATACATTTTCCATCTAACATATGGTATTCTACTTTTACCATAATAATCAGAAATTAAAAATCTTAATAAGAATTATTGTGTTAGAGTTTTTTTCTCAGACTCACCCAAACAGCAGCAACAATAGCTCCAATAGTATTAAATACAATATCCCACATTGTATTTTCATAACCTCCAACTCCTGTTTGAGGCATTGATAGAACAGCAATAAATTCTACAATCTCATTTAATGCGCCTAAGCCCATTCCAATTAAAACTAATAATATTAAAATACTGGTTTTGCTGTAATTTTTATTTAAATTTGGTTTTAAAATATAATATGAAAACAAAGTTGCAAATCCAAATCCAAATGCATGCACAAACTGGTCAAATCTTAAAAAAGGAAATATCTGATAGCCATATAAAACATATTCTCCAGCAATAAAATATCCCCCGCACATATGCATTAATCCCCATAAACTTAATCCTATTAAGACCCCTGATGGAAAATTATATTTTAAATGCATTAATCCTATAAAAATAAGGAAAAAAACAACAACCCCGATATACATCAGAAATTCATAATTTGCCCTGTTTAAATATAAAAACACAAATATAATTAAATAAATTATATTAAATAATAAAATTATCCATTCAAGGCTTTTTATTTTTCTCATTTTAGTTTGTTAATTTTATAGTAATTTATAATCCTATTATTATGGGCTTCTGTTCATAAGCTTAATGTCAGTAGCCATAACTTATCTAGTTTTAGCATTATAGATTATTTTTTAATATTAATAATTTCTCCCATTTAAACATTAATACTGAATCCTGCTAAATAATATGCTATTAAACTGCAAATCATTCCAATAATTAATCCTTTAATTATTTTAGCTTTAGTATTTCCGACAAAATAAGATGAGATTAGCAGCCCAATGAAAACTAAAACAGCAAAAATAGTGAAGATTTTGCTTTGATAAAATAGGGTTGTGAAGATAACCAGAATCAAAGCTCTTGAAGAATAGCCATCATAATTCTTGATAAAAATGTTTATTAACAGCAAGGCAACTGCCGCGATTATAATTTCATCTGCAAAAGGCCTGTAAGGCTTGATTAAGGCTCTCCCAATAACCAAAATATAAAAAATCCAGCTGCCTAAAGCAAAAAAATCTCGTGCAAATTCTTTTAAGTTTTTATAATTCTTAATATCAAATTTTCTCATTTTGTATTTTTAGTAATTTATTAAATTATTCTGAACTCTTTTTGGATAGCTTAAGCTTACTTTTCATAGCTTTATTCCCCCTGTACATTACTTATTTCAGTTTAGATACTGGTCTGTTTTTTATTTCTGATATCTGTTTAATATCATTCCTATTGCAATAATTGCAAGTATTACTGGTATCCAAGGAATATTTATTAAAAATACCCCAGTATCATTTAAAATCCATATTATTGCAAATATCAATAAAATCACTGCTAAAACTGGAAATTTTATTTTTGCCATTTTACCTCCTTTTTTATTTATCTTTCTACTATTATTAAATAGTCTTTGAAATCAAGATAATTATTTCTTTGATATTTTTTAATTTTTTCTAAAAATTCTTTACTTTCAGAATCACTTGGATAAGAGTCAGTATTATGTATAAAACGATAGAATATTTTAAGGTCAAAGAAATTTTTAGTGCTTAAGATGTCTCCAACATACATTTTCATATTCAATTTTTTGATTTTAACATTGAACCCAAGTTTTTTATAAAAATTAATAATATACTGTGCATGATTAAAATTAGGGTATGCCTGTCTCAACATTATATTATAGTGGTCACTTTCTTCAGGCAAAGTTAATATCATTAATTTACCCCTTTGATTTAACATAGTTGTTAATTTTTTTAATTGGGTATCATAATCTTTTTCGTTAAGTGCCCAATAATAATTAGTATGTGATGTAAAGACAATATCATATTTTTTGTTTGTCTTAAAAGTAGCAAGAGTTCTTGGATAAATCTCTCCAACATTATTTTCAGGGGTTAGGAAGGCCTCTGCTGATGTCAATGCATTTTCATTAGGTTCTAATAAATCACAAATATAATTCCCTTCTATTCTATCGAGAATTTGTTTAGTAGTATGCCCTTCTCCGCAACCAATATCTAATATTTGTTTTTTTGTGCTCTTTTGAAGATTAATTTCATTTACAATTTCAAAGACAATATTAAACCAATCTTCCATAACACTTCTTATATATATGTTTTCATAAACATCTGAAAATTCTTTTTCTCCCCAAAAATGCCAGTTTGCCATTTTACAAATCCCTTGCCTGCAGGGTTTTTCTCTGGTTTGCTTTTGCTCTTTTAATAGCCTCACTTAAAATCTCCTCAACTTTTTTGTCCAAAGCAGGCTCAACTTCTTCTGCAACATTTCCAATAATGCCTTCTTTGTCAAGTTCCTTAACTTTTTTTCTTATCTGAGATTTAATTATAATTCCTGTCATGTTTTATTTTTTTAATAATTTATTTTTTAGTGATCTTATAAATAATTTAATTTTTATTTGAGTTGATTAAGCTCCTCTTTCATAGCTTATCTTACTTTTATTATTAATATAAATTTATTATGAATATATTAAATAATTTATCTCTTTTTATTTATTATTAGTTTTAGTTTTCTCTTCTTCATCCTTTTCCTTTTTTTCTTCAGGCTTCATAAATGGAAATAAAATAACATCTCTTATTGAATCCTGCCCTGTAATAAACATCATCATTCTGTCAATTCCTAATCCTAGCCCTCCTGTTGGAGGCATTCCAGTTTCAATTGCATTAATAAAATCTTCATCCAATGGATTTGCTTCTTCATCACCTTTTTTCAGGGCTTTTTGCTGTTCTTCTAATAATTGTCTTTGCAAAACAGGGTCATTTAATTCACTGTAAGCATTTCCTAATTCACTCCCCATGCAAAAAGGCTCAAATCTTTCAATTAATCTATGTAATTTATCATATCTGTGTTCTTTGCATAAAGGTGTTGTTTCTAAAGGATGATCTAAAATAAAAACCGGCTGTTCTATTTTTTCCTCGCAAAAATGTTCAAAAATATCCTGAACAGCCCAGCCCCAAGTCTTATGTTTAACTTCAATATTGTTTTTCTTAGCAAAATCCAGCAGCTCTTTATCTGTTTTTTTCTCAATATCAATATTAATGCATTCTTTTATAGCTTGTCTCATAGTCATTCTTCTCCAGGGCTTCTTAAAATCAATTATTTTGTCTCTAAATTTAACTTTTGTAGAACCATTAACTTTTTTCAAAACATAAACATAAATATCTTCAAATAAATCCATCATATCATTATAGTCTGCATAAGCCTGATAAATCTCCATCATTGTAAATTCAGGATTATGCCACCTGTCAATTCCCTCATTCCTGAAATTTCTAGAAATTGTAAATACTTTATCATACCCCCCGACAATCAATCTTTTTAAATATAATTCAGGGGAAATTGATAAAAATAGTTCCATATCTAAAGCATTAATCTTTGTTTTAAATGGCTTAGCATTTGCTCCTCCATAAATTGCCTGAAGATAAGGAGTTTCAACTTCTTCAAATCCTTTTGATTTTAAAAATTCCCTGATAGTTTCTAATACTTTAGTTCTTTTTTCAAAAACCTTCTTAACTTCAGGATTCATAATCAAATCCAAATATCTTTTTCTGTATCTTTCTTCTTTATCCTGTATTCCATGCCATTTTTCAGGCAAAGGCAAAATTGATTTAGTGAGCAATTCAAGCTTTTTAACTAATATAGAAATCTCTCCTGTTTTTGTTTTCATTACTGTTCCTTCACAACCAACAAAATCTCCTGCCTCAATATATTTTTTAAATAACTCAAAGTTTTCTTTATTTATTTCTCCTTGTTGCAATATAATCTGAATTTTTCCCCTGCTATCTTGAATAGTGCTGAAGATTAATTTACCCAAATCCCTTACTGTCATTACCCTCCCAGCGATAATCACCTTATCTTTACTTTTTTGATTATTTTTTAATTTATTGTACTTTTCTTTAATTTCAGAAGAATAATCTTTAACATCAAACTTATAAGCATAAGGATTAATTCCTTTTTTTCCTAATTCTATTAGTTTTCTCTTTTTTTCATTAATTATCTGTTCTTCTCTTGACATTTTAAACACCTATAAAATAACCACAAAAATATGATTTAAATAACTTACTAAATCAGGTTAATAAGGATAATTATAATCAGAATAACTATAATTGTGATTACAAAAACAAAAACCCAGAAATAAGAAACAGGCTCTGTTTCAGAACCATTGTTATTAAGTATTATAGAACCAAGGGTTTGGTTAACATCTGTACTTTTAAGGGTTATTGAATCATCAAATTCAGCGCTATCATCATAAGCTAACTCGCAACTATTTGTTTCAATACACCAGCTATCTTCATTATTCTCGCTTTTACATTGTCCGTTCTTACATCCATTATCACATTCTTTAACTAATTCTTTTGTTGTTTCTTCTTTGCATTCTCCAGTCACACAGCTAAAATCATGATAATCTTTATACACATCTCCACTAGAGCAATATTTATCAGAATAAAAATCTGAACCACACTGGCTGTCATTAGTACATGCTTCTGATTGTGAAATAATAAGAACTCTTGTTTCACTAACATTAGTCATGTCAAAAGCATTAGTACATGAAATAAGCCAGTTATGAACCCCAATTGAAGGGCTGTATTCAAATGAGTTTACATCATCTAAAGAAATTGAATTTGAAGTCAATCTTGTGCTGCTGTCAATTATTAAACTGCAGCTGTCTATTGCAGAGTCGCTTGCAACATTATAAGTAAAATCAACAGGCATGTTTGTTGTGTCTGTATTATTTATAGGAGAGATTAAATTAATAACAGGGCCCTCAATTGTTTGATTTATGCATTGCCCATTTAAACAACCATTTGTACAGCTCATAATTAATTTTTCTTCACTAAAAGAATCTATAAAACAAGAATTATCTCTGCATCCTCTTTGATAGCAAATTCTTGAGCTATATACATTATCATTCTTACAATGATTATCTCCAAAGCTATCACAACTGTCTTCTCCGCAATCTAAAATTAATTGAGGCGCAGTAAAATTAGAACAATAACTTTCTGCTGTTCCAGGATTATTGCATTTATAAAAAATAAACTCCTGGAAAATATCATTATTATAACAGAAATTAAGAGGATTACTGCAATGAGGTGTTCCACAATCAGAATCAGCACTGCAAATTATTGTTTGATTTATACACTCTCCATTTAAACAACCATCTGCACATTCTTTTATTAATTGTTTAGTTATTGAATTTGAACAATGACTTTCTGGAGTTCCAGGATTATTACATGTAAATGCTCTGAAATTTCTAAACACAGAATTTTCTTCACAAAAATTATCTCCTATAAATCCATCACTTCCGCATTGAGGATTAGAACTACACTTTATTGCAGGTTGTGTACACTCTCCATTTGAACATCCATATTCACAAATTTCAACAATCTCTGTACTATTTGTAAAAACACATTTTCCAAATGCACAAGAAGGTATTATATGATTTCTTACAACATCCTCATTCTTACAATAATCTTCTGAAAAACTTTCATTTCCGCAATCAGAATTTTGAGTACATTCTGAAGGTTCATTAACAACCAAAGTTCCAATTAAAAATTCTTGAGTATTTTGAGAAGAACATGCACAATCAGTAATTTCAGATTTAGCAACAATTTCATATGTTCCAGCACTGCTTGGAGTCCATTCAAATTCAAAATCTTTATCTGAAGCTAATAAAATCTCTTCTTCTATCTCACCAATCTTAATATCATTTGCATAAATACTTGCTTTGGTATTAGTTGAATATTCATCTTTAATATTTTCTGGTATGGCAGTTGTTTCTGGTATTCCTGCAGGATATTCAAAACCACTATGAATATTAGAAGTTATAGTAACTGTCTCACCAAGCTCAATATTATTTTCTGATAATTCTGCATTATTAATCTCTGCCTTGCATCCTGATTTTTTACTAAAGAATATATTATAATTTTCTGTTCCAGTTAAATCCCCCCACACATGCAATAAATAAATATGAGGGTTAAGGCATTCTTTGTAATCATATTCTGCATAATAATTATCCCCATTTCCAATTAATGAATACTGCCCATTTGTTGAAGATTGATGGAATGTTATTGCACTGCAGGAAATATCACTGCATTTGTAAACATCAGTATTAAAATCTTCATAATTTGAATCAACATTTATCTGATAATTATAAGCAAGTATTAATGGAATTACCAGAAGAATTGAAAATACTAAAATAGTTTTTAAATTAAATTTAATCATCTTAATCGTCCTCCTATAATACTTATGTTATCGCCGCCACCAAGTCTTCCACCACCTCTATCTATTCCTCCGCTTCCATGATGATGTCCATGACTATCTCCTCCCCAATCTAAAAAAGGTAAAATATGAGATATTATATATACAGTTTCTGCAGTCGCTTTATTACCAAAACCCTCTTCAAATTCAGTAGGAATAGCTATACCTCTTCCTATTTTCTTTCCAGCATCATCAAAATTCAGGAATAGAACATCTGCAGCTCCACCCATTAGATACCAATCAGCCCCTGTTAAATTTCTTCCACCCCAAGTATTGGCTCCCACTCTTTTCACAAAAGTTTTTCCGTCCAGAGCCCCCCGTTCTAGTGTTGCATTACAATTTAGTCCACTAACATAAGCAATAGCTCCTAATCCCGCCCCAACAATTTCTGCAGGAGGAGTAAGAATCGTTTCAGCAGTCTTATTTAAAACAATTATTCCTTGATAGACTATCCCTGCACATCCCAAAACAGCTTCAAGGGGCCCTTTTTTAAAGTTTTTATCATTTTCTTTTCCAAAGTCATTAGCATAAGTCCAAAAACCATCTCTCATATATTCAGGTTTTATTCCAACAGAATCTACATCTTTTAATGTAGCCATTCTATTTTCCTCAATAGTATTTTGAATAATCAGTGTATTTGCCTCTTCAGTTTTTTGTTCAAGGGTCTTAGGCTTTGCAACACGCGTGGTATTTTGTTGTTGTTCTAATAATCTATCATACTGGTTTCTTGCTTCTTGTTTTACATTTTCTATAATTTTTTCATATTTTGCTGTTGTTTCTTCTGCAGCTTCTTTTCTAACTTCTTCATTTTTATTTGCTAGAATCTCTATAACTTCTATATAAGCTGCTTTTTGTCCTTCATAGCAGTTTATTTTTGTTTGTTGCTCTAGTATTTTTGGTTCCTGGCTTTCTCTGCCTAAATAACCTCCAACTGCAAGTCCGCCCAATCCAAATATTATAGCTGCGCCAATTGCTACAGCATTTTTCTTAACCCAACTAAATGCTTTATTCATGTCAGGTATGTAAGCATGTCCTGTTCTTGCAAGAACTCCTGTTTTTTGTCTAGTCTCTGAATATTTTGCAAAATCAGGACGAATAACATTTGCCGCCCTTTCAGTTAATGATTTAGGCCTGGAGATTTCATGAATCTTTAAATTAGGATTTTCTATCTCTTGATGCAAAAAATTATACAAAGAATTAGTTACAGAAGCAACATTACCGCTGTTTTTAATTCTCTTTGAATTTTTTACAACATTAAATCCATAGGTTTCTAAAAAATTACTTAATGCCTTTCTTTCATTTAAATTTAAATTATATTTCTCTTTCTCTATTTCATTAATCATTTCAACAACTCTTTTTTCATGGCTTTCACAACTTTTCATAGAAATTCTATATAAATTATACAAAGGAGTTACTTCACAATTATTTTCAGATTGAGATTTTAGAGTATTATATGTTTCAGTTAATGCCGCTCTTATTCCCTTTCTCTGTGTTTTTGGTGCCATCTATCTCCTTGATCACACCCCTAACACCTCTAGAACAATTATTAACTTAATTTTTTATTTATAAATAAGATTATTTTCTTAAATATAGATTTTTTTATTACTGGGTTGTGAAACAGTTATCTATTTAAAAATCCAGTTATCTATTTAAAAATCCAGTTATCTGTTTAGAATAATCTAGAATAATATTATATCTTTAAGACTTTAAAGCCTTCAAAACCCTGGTTTTTTAATTCCTGGATTTGAACATCTGTAACTTTTGTATGCTGATTTCCTTTTTTACATACTTCTAACATAGCATTAACATTTTCATCTCTTCCTTCAATTAAGACTTCAACTCTTCCGTCATCTAAGTTCCGGACAAAGCCCCTTATCCCAAATTCCTTTGCTTTTTCTTCTAAAAATTTCCTGAAAAATACTCCTTGTACACTTCCACTAAGATAAACACGAATTGTTTTCATTTTATGAAGCTTTACCTCTTAAAGCGAATAATTGAAAATTAAAAATTTTCATATAATTAATTAAGAATTATAATATATAAACTTTAGCTTACCCTTAAATCAATTCATAAACTTAATATCTATTATCAGCCTCGCTTCGCTCGGCTGCTTTAATTTGTCTTGTCAAAAACCTTTGGTTTTTGATCACTATCAGAAATTAAAAAATTTCTGAAGTCTCCAAAAGCTCGCTCACTCGCTTTTTCCAAAGCTATTTTATATTAATTATTAATAATATAACTCTATTAATCGTGTAAAAGATGATTAATTAAGGCTAATCTGTGTTAAAGTATTAATTTTACTTAATACTTACTCTCTCAAATCTATTTCATTATGTATTATCACAAAAGCTTGTGAAGCAAAATAAGTCTTGTTTCCAATAGAAATCTTATTTTTAAATCTTTTAATTTCTTTTTTAAGCAATCCTTCATGATCTCCAATTACAAAAACACAATTATCTAAATCCTTGACATTTCTGATATTATTTCCCTTAGAATCAAGAACATAAATCTTCTTGCCTTCATTTTCTAATTCTTTTAATAATCCTATAAAACTTTTTTTCTCAATAAAACATCCTGGAAAAACCTCATTTTTATTTTTATCCTTGCATTTATACAGCATTCTTTTAATTAATCCTGCAACATCTTTCTTGCTTATTGGCATGTCTTTATTTGAAATGAATTCTAGATGCATTGGAGGATTTGGAGGCCCGTCAAAAATCAAATGCAAATGAACATTTTCTCTCATTTGATTAGAAATAAAAAACGCCTGTATAATAACATTGCAGACAATGTCCATTCTCCCCGCTTTCATTAAATCATCTCCAAAATTTCCAGAAGTTCTTGCTCTTGCAGAATAATAAACAAATTCTCTCATGAAAATAAAGAGGATTTAGGATTTATAAATTAAATGATTATAAAATTAATTATGCCTGGGCATAAGCAGGCATCTTGACAATATGCATCCCAAATCTTTGTAATGCAGGTTCTTCAGGAACAACATATCTCATTTCCATCATATCAAAAGAATCATTAACTACCTGTCCGTGCATGCTAACTGCTTGTTGGCTCTCAGAGCTCTCTTCTAAAACACTAAACCCCCTAGAAAAGCTTCTTCTTTTTCTGTTAAGAGAAGCGAGCGTATCTAAAAGCGGGCAGGAATCACCCCCACAGTTTAAAGCATATGCTTCAGAAACCCCTTGGTTAAACCTTGTCTTTTCTTTTTCCTCTTGGAAACTTTTTCCTTTACTTTTGCTTAAACTCATCTCATATGTATGAATTTGCTCTTTAAAAATTCTTCTTTTTCAACAGAACATCCGCAGGATGTTCTTATATAAGATATTTCTATCTAATTAAATGAAGAAGACAAGTAGGCAATGCTTACTTCCAAGAGTGACTCTTTTCTTAGAAACACTACCTATCTTCTGTCTTTGT
>Ga0315293_10007175_pt1 | contig 10359 bp, 18 predicted proteins | sample YL17G13_20_MG_FD_203071 | JGI IMG/M metagenome (GOLD analysis project Ga0315293, IMG submission 203071) | Sediment microbial communities from Yellowstone Lake, YNP, Wyoming, USA - YL17G13_20 | ecosystem: Environmental > Aquatic > Freshwater > Lake > Sediment | place: USA: Wyoming | collected... | reverse complement strand
GCATACCGTCACGCTGACCTGGCCTCCGGATCAGAACCTCACAAACAACGTGATGATCGTCTCGCAAGTGGTCACCGTATAACCCCCATGACTACCCTCGACAAATAGCAACCGACTGATAGATACTAAGAGGCAAGTTGTCAACTACTTGGCGACTTAACAAAGATGTTGCTTTGGTTGCTGGACGTGCCATAATCTAAGGCGATGTCACAACTGTTGGTTCTCTTATGCCTGTCGCTGACCCTCTCGGCGGCCGTATCCGACGTCGCATATGACGTCGCCGGCAGTGGAAGTCTTCTGGTAGCCGGCAACATCAGCATGCGAAACACCGCGGGCGCACCGAGCGAGTGGGCATCCAACCAGTTCACGGCCAGCCCCAGGGTGATGTACTATATCATTCCCAATTTGGCACTAGGGGCCGGCGTCGACTACAACTGGTTTAGCCACACCACATCATTCGGGGAGTTCGGCCTTGGCCCTCGGCTTGGTTACTACCTAGGCAAGCAGAATGCAAAGGGACACCCATTTGTGGAAACCGGCCTCAGCTTTCGTTCCCGGACCACAAATGAAGGCGACTGGACCGGCGCTGGTATTGACGTCAACGTCGGACTCATCAGCATGATCGGGTCAAGCTGGGGCACCGAAGTCAGAATCGGATACCTGTGGGAAACGTTAGCACAGTCTGGCCGCGCCAAAGCGGGAGGCGTGTTTACACTCGGTGCAGGCCTAGCAGCCTGGGCGAAGAAGCCGGCGGACCTGAAGAATCCCTGACAACCTGAGGCATATGACTCCAGAACCTGTCCACACTCTCTACACAAGCACTTCCGATAATAGAGAATGCGTCAAGCCCTGGACAGTGTTTCTGGCAAGTCTATGACATAGCGTAACTAACACAGCGCCGTTCACGTTTCGCCTGAGGACTGCCATCTGGCTGGTAGTCCTCTTCGTCATTGTTAGACTGGGGGAAGGGTTCCGGACGAGGAACCAACAAACGGAGGGAACAATGCCAGTGACCGAGTATCGACCGATAATCGAACGTCAACTCAAGACGGCGCCGCGCGCGACGCCGCTCGAGCACTACGCCCGGGAAGCCGAGCTGTTCCGACATCGTTTCGACGACGTCGGCAAGCGTCTGGTGTCCCTGCACCAGGGACCGCGGCGCTACAGCTCGCTCTTCCCTGAAACGCAGAACAACATTCACGATCTGGCTCAGCTTGCTTCGCTCTTCGCCAACTTTACCCAAGCTGTCGTCGACGGACTACATTACCACCAGCACGAGTACCACATCTCCCTGGTGAGCTCGAGACCAGAGCGGGAGTCCGGGCCAGCGGTCATCGTTGATGCCTCTCAGCGAGCGCACCGCTGGTCCGGACGACAACTTTACCCGGGAGGCAACCCTTGACAAGCTGGTACACAGTAAACAACCGACACTTCCCCGAGGTCGAGCTCGCGCTTCTGACATGGATCAAAGAGCACGCTCTACCCTTCAAGGCCACGGACATGGACCGTGGTCTGAATATCCCCTACAACCGAGCGACTGCCTGGATATCGAAGCTCAAACACCAAGGATTGTTATGGCGTCGGTTTCGGAAGTACGGGTTAACTCGAAAAGGGGACAGTCGACTCATCTGGTTGACGGAGAACCGGCCGGAAACTGGACTTTAACCTTGAAGCCCACCGACGTGCCGGCCGTCCGCGTCGACAGCCGGTCCAGCCGCACACAAACAGCGCGGCCTGGCTGTCACATCGCGGCCGTGCCGGCTTGTCGTAAACGTACAGCTGGCCTCCGGACAGATTCAGCGAGGACGCTCAATCTCTCTCGGTTGCACATCGACACGTCCGCGGCTTGTCGTAAACGTACAGCTGGGCTGCCAGGACCTATCGCTGATTGTATCCGTCAGTCTGTCAGTCTTCGCTGGTCGGCCTTCACGTCACCACCCCCCACCACCCACCCCTATGCAGAACGCCGAAAAGATGAAGTCGACTTTACAGGCGGCCGTCCTGTTGATCGGCGTCCAGCTCTATCTTCGGCCGAGATCTTACAGGCGAAGATTTCCTCGAGGCGAGCACGTGCCCGAGCTCGATGACCCCTTGACAAACATGAACTATACCTGTCCTTTCCACGCTGAGACTCTACTGTGCACTCCCCGCTGTCGTTTCTACAATAGCGAACCGCAGGAGTCGAGCACCGACCCAGGTGGCCCGGGCTCGTGTGCCCTGGCGCAGTTCTGTCGAGTCGCAACTCGCACTCTCGCGACCATCGAGTCGAACGAGGTGAAGCGCACGTTCCAGAAGGAAACAACACCATTACATACTACAGTCTAGTAAGTAATATCCCGGACCAGCAGTGATAACCAAAGCTAGTTTGTCAAGACGACCAGGTTTCACTGCTGGTCTCGGGATCCACCCATGACACTTCCGACAATTCCCACGCGGATGGACTCGGCAACGCTGGCGACTTGCGACCGAGGCACGGCCGCTGGGGTACCGGGGCAGCTAGACGCCTCTCGGCAGTCTGGCCCCTCCACCAGGGGCAGCAAATGGCGATCGCGCGTGCACAGCGCGGGAACCGAAAATGCTGCCCCTGGTACTGATCGTGGGAAAGTCGCCATGATCTATCTGCCAAGGACGATCTCGACTCTCTCTGAAGCGTTCCGCTACTTCGAGGAGATGTACAAGAATCGCGGACTCGCCGGCACCTTCGGCAAGCACTTCGGCCAGGAGTTCACGCCGTGCCACTTCGTCACGCTGACCCTACGCGACCAGTACGTCGCCGGCGTTGGTAAGATACCGCTTGGCACACTGTCGCTGGCCAAGGCCTGGCGCTTCTTCTGTCACTCGGTCCGCCACGTCCAGGGTCATCGGTTCGAGTTCATCATGACCATCGAACGGCAACGCCGCGGCGTACCGCACTGTCACGTTTTGACGTTCAACACCGCCGGCATCGTCGGTCACGAGCAATTCCTCGAGGAGGGATGCTGGCAGCGGTTCGGCAGAAGCCGCATTGAGAAATTCATTCCCGGAAAGAACAATGGAGCAGCAGAATACCTCGGGAAGTACATCGGGAAAGACCGTACGCACCTTAGGTTCGCGGTGTCAAGGATTCTGATGCGAATGGCTGCGAGCTCATCAACCGATGGACCTAACCGGTAATGCCAAGCAAGGCGCTATGAAGCGTCCGCGGCCTGACAAACCTGCTCTGGACCATTCAGAGCGGTTAACCGGAGTCTGATTTGTTCGTGCAGGGCGCACACGGGCTAGTAGTGTAAGCCCTGCCTTAATGGAACTACCTATTGTGGTTCAATGAATGAATACCACTACAGGTAGTGTTAGAGAGATGGTAGAGCACTACCTGGGGCCGGTCGAGGAACCGGGTCCGGGTGGACGCTACCCCGGAGAGGACCGAACGTCAGAGGAGGACCGAATGCCGAGAACTGAAGACGGATGGGATTCCGAGGAAGGCTCACAGTTCGAGCCGTTCAAGGAAGTCGGAGCCAAGGTAGAAGGCCGACTGGAGATCGCCAAGGACCCGGATCCGGAGGGACGTGGCGAGCTAATCTACTTCGTCGTGCCGGCGTCAGGACCGTCAATCCGTTTACCGTCGCACGTGGACCTCAAGTCTAAGCTCTTCCAGGTCGCGTGCAAGATGCGCAAGGGCAAGCCCCGGAAGGTTCGCATCGAGGTCACGGCCATCGATGACCGCGTGCGGACGTACCGGGTTGATAGCAAAGAGATCGAATAAAGTCCGGACCTAACGTAGCGTGAGAACGGAAGCATCCGGACAGCCGAGCCGGGTAAGCCTTGTGCGCCGGCAGAGCTGGCTTCCGTTCTCACGAACTACGTACAAGGAGGTCTCATGCAGATTGTAATCATCGCTGCAGCGGTGATCTTCGTCATCTACCTTTGGGCCAAATGGCTGATCGGTTCGTCGTCTAACGAGGTCAGTGACAAGGGAGAATCGGGAGGACAAATGGACAGAAGTCTGACTATGGTGACGGATCGTAAGGAACAGATAACGCCTCACTTCAACGCAGCAGAGTTCGTCTGTCCCGATGGCTGTCCCGATTTCAAAATCAGCAGACTCCTGGTTGAGCGATTGGAGGCCTTCAGGCCCATACTCGAGCAGCTGACAGGGTCCGAGCATCCCATTACGGTTCCCTCCGGATACCGGTGTCTGAAACACAACACAGCCAAGAAGGGTGCTACGAACAGCTTCCACATGAAAGGGTGCGCTGCGGACATCTCCGTCCCGGGCATGGCTGTTATAGACCTGCACAAACTCTTGTACGTCGCCTGGCACACCGCGAAGGTCGGCGGGCTGGGTTTCTACGACTGGGGTGCCCACGTCGATTTGGGTCCCGTTCGTCTGTGGGATGAACGGTCGACGAAGACACCGTTTGTGTGAGCAGGAAGTACTACTTCACTGCGGCCCGTCGCCGGGCGCTTCTCAAAGCAGCGAAGAAGCTCCAAGAGAATCCCGATCTAGGCGTCCAGCGGCGTGGCCGCGGTTTAATCAGAAGACTGCGAGGTAAACGTGGCACTGACTGAAGCCGAAGAAAATCAGCTCCGTCAACTCCTCGAGGAGATTCGGACCTACAAAGCCGAGCTGACTGATCTGCGTACGATGCTCGACTTCGAGAAGGGCAAATCCCATCCATCTGATGAGGTGATCGCTGAGCTGCGTACCCAGATCAAGCAGCTGCAGGAGGCAATGTCTCAGGCAGCCGACGAAAGGAAGGCAATCTGTGAACGAACCGACGAACCCGACCCCGCCATCCGAGAAGTCAAAGTCACCGGAAACGAGTTCCTCGGCTTCTGAGCCGAGACCGGACCTCACAGACCGTATTCGGAAGGCGGTCGGCGGTGATGCACCCGTGGTCAACAAGGGCGGTCGGCCGACCAACGACGACCGCGCCCAGCGACTGACTCAGGAGCTCGAGCGGGTCACCGGTAAGCAGGTCAAGCTCGTGGTGCCGGGAGCGCCGCCCGAGGCGGTTGACTTTGGCGGCGGCGAGATCTACACCCAGGATGAACTGCATGAATGCGTCGTCGAAGGTGAAGCCGACATCAATGTGTCGCTCTCGGAAGGCGCCGACCTGCTGGCTGAGCGCTACAGCGACAACAGCCTTAAGCTCGGCGTGAAGTCAAGCAAGGCACTGGCGCGGTCCTGGAACCGGGCTCTGACTTGGATGCTCGGTAAATGGTGGTTGAAGTTTAGTCCGCTGGCCATGGCCGGCCTTGTCACGCTGATTGTCGCTTTTCCTCGAGTCCTGAAGATCATCCGAGCTGAGATTGCGCGGCGGAAGGCGCAAGCGGCTGTCGGATGAAGACGCGTCGCTTCTGTGGGAAGACAAACCGACACGGCATTGTAGTATGCGACAACGGCCGGAAGTTCACTTCGTGGAAAGCAGCCGCGCAACATATCCGCAGGCACTACAAAAAGCAAAAGTGAAGTACCCGGTCACGATCATCCTCGGTAAGCGTCAGTACGGAAAGACCACCTGGGCTATCCGTCATGCTCTGCATCATCCCCGCGTGGTTGTGATCGACCCGAAGTCGGTTGAGCCTGGCTCACGCATTCACCGTTACGAAGAACCCTACGCAGTGCCCGGAGCGGTCTTCTTCTCCGGTCCCCTCGCTCCTTTGGTGGACGAGCTTGCCGACGTCATGAACCGGCGCATCTGGACGGTTGTCTTCCGGTCCGGTACGTCGTACATTGAGGTCGTCAAGCTCGTTCGCGAGGTCGGAGACTGTCACTTTCATTTCGATGAGCTGAACCGCTACCTCGAGGAGCCGGGGTTGCAGCGCGAGCTGCTTACTCTCCTGGCTGAGTCGTCGGCCAAGGGTGTCAGCTTCTCGTGCTGCGCTCATCGACCGCAGCGGCTCACGACCGATATCCGGGAGGCGGCCGACCAGCTCATCATCTTCCGGACTACCGGTCCGCGTGCCCAGGACGTCCTCAGAGACTTCGACGCGGACATCGACCTTGACCGGGTTGCGAATCTGAAAGTCGGCGAGTGGATCGAAGTCGAGCTGTGAGTTGGTTCGAACTTGTCCTCGATATCCTCAAGTACAGTATCGTCGCGTCGGTCGCGCTGACACTCGTCATCCCGGTCCTGGTTCTGTGGAAATTGCTCTCCGCGGTGCAAAATGCACTACTGGTTTTAGCGCAAATTTCCTCTCGCTTACGATTTCGTAAGCGGAACTGACCGGTTTTCAATCACTTCCGAGATTTCAGCGCCTCCAAAAATTCTCTCGCTGGCACGATTCTGGGGGGGGGGTATAATCTGGCCATGCTTCACATAAGCATTGACCAAAAGGAGGTCACGAAGTGAAAGACCTGGAAAACAAGAAGCTTCTCGGAGTCCCACTCGGGACCGTGACCGTGCTAGTCCTGGCCGGCATCGCGGTCTACGTCGTCACGTCGATGTGGGGCTCCAAGATACTTGGCTGGATGCGGAAGGCCACGTCTGCCTTCACTTCCACCAAGGGTGGCACCACCACGTAGGAACTGAACATGACGAAAATACGTATCGGTGGCAAGAAGTTCGTCAAGGATGTCACCCCCAACAATGCGACGGTCGTCGAGATCAACGGCCCTTGCCAGTTCTCGGCCATCGATCTGCATCTCCGTGGCACCCAGGGTTCCGGCGTAACCCGGGCTGTTGCGGCCAACGGTGCTTTCCACCTGCGGCTCAAGCAGGCCGGTCGGGAAGTCTACATGGGAATGCCGAGTTGGGCCAAGCTGACCCAGCTGCTCAGCTACGCCGGCGGTACACCCGCGGCCGAGTCCGCGACTGCCGGCGCGTTCAACTTCCACATCCTCATCCCGATGTACAACGTCCTGATCGGGGACCGGAACGCCATCAAGCTGCGGGCCGGCGAGAAGCTCTCGCTCACCGTACCGGATATGTCCGGTACCGCGTTCACGGCCGCCACGCTGGAGATCAACATCGTGCCGTCCAAGCATCCCCAGAACTACATTCCGTACTGGGTCGAGGAGACCGACATCACGCTCGGCGGCAAGGACTCCGACGTCCTGCCGGTGCCCAACATCTCGCTGTTGCTCATGGTGCTGGCCAGCGGTGCGACCGCGCCCACGACCATCGGCATTCTCAAGCGCGGCAACTACCGGTACGGCGAGATGTCGACCTGGGCGCAGCTGGTCAATGACACCAACCTTGTCGGTGAGCTCGAGACTGCCGGCACGTTCGTGGTCATCGACTTCGCCGGCGAGATGGGTGACATCCAGGAAGGCATGGGGGAGACCGGCTACACAATCAACGGCGGGTCCGGCGCCATCGAGTACCTGGCGTTCGGCATGCATCCGTCCGACGATAACGTCCTCAGTTCGTCGCAGGACGCGTATCTCGAGCATGTCTCGACGCTGGCGGACTCGTTCGTCCGTGCACGGACTGTCTCGCCGCCGTCAGCATCGGTTTCTGCGCCTTCGACCGACTATTAAGTCTTGATGGGGGGAGCCGGCAACGGCTCCCCCGGATAAGGAGTCATCGATGCTGTACGCAATCATCATCGCGGCGATAGTCGCAGTCCTACTGCTTAAGGGAAAAGCAGATACCGGTGGATCTGGCAGCGGCGGGACCGGCGGCGGGTCTGGTACGGGAGGCGACGTCGTGTTGCCGATGTATACCAACCTGTACGAAGACAAGGACGGCCAACTGGTTCTTTGGGGTAGGCTCGGCAATCCGATTACCGTCACACCGTTACTGGATCCGACTCGACCCGACTATCGGTACTTCAACTGGACGAAGTCAATCACACCACCGAGAAAGAAATGAAGTTCTACTGGAAGCCGGGTGAGACGCCCCAGAAGCCGGGTGAGACGCCCCAGAAGCCGCCGCCTCCCTCTGGTGGGAATATATGGAGGGGCATTGCCGCCGGGGGTAAATTTCAGATTATGGCACGGCGGGAACTAGGATTTCACTGGTTCAACACTCTGTGGCAGTGGTCAACTAATGCGATACCCGACAGCGGGAAGCTCGCTTGGAAGAAGGTTGATCCTATCGGTGGTGTAGTGACGCATGTAGAAGTGACTCTCACTGAGGGGTCAATGCAGTTTCGCATTTACAGAATGGACGACAAAGAAGTCGTGGAGGATAATCAGTATCTTGTTTCAGCCAGGGAAGTAGCAGAGGCACTTCGGGTGCATGACACCAGCTGGTATAATGGCATCGTGATTTATGCCGGATTCTATCTTGACGTCATTATCAGACTGGCATAAGGAAGCAAACTCTTCGAATCGGGAAGTTTAAATGTACTTCTACTACAAGACCGACGAAGCTTCCGGAAACGGCGACACTTCTAACCCTAAGGTAAATGTCTCCTGGCTGTCCTGGGTACTCGGCGTCATCGCCGCGGTGCTGGTCTTCAAGCCCGGGCTGCTGAAGAAGCTCAATCTGAAGAAGTTCAATCCGTTCCACAAGAAAACGAGCTGATGGACTACAGCCGGTACGAAGAGCGGGTCATCTACCGGAAGGGCGTCCAAGATCCCCGGGACGTCGACGTTGGGGTCGGACGCTTCCGCTGGTATTTCGATTACGTCTCCCAAGCCAGCGCCAAGGCTGCGCTCTTCACGGCCAGGCTCAATCCCGCTTATCAGATCTTCTGGAATCTCTACCGGTATGGGCCGGACAAAGACAAGTATCCGGGTGAGGGCAACTGGGCCTACTTCGAGATCCCCGCGCACAGCGCGCCCTGGATCCCGCACCGCGAGCGCGCACTCGAACCTCGTGTCGAGGGAAAGTACATCGTGGTCGAAGTCGACATGCTGGAGGAGGCATCGCCGGTCGCCGCCATTGTCCTTGTGCTCTGCGTAGCTCTAGGCCTGGCCCTCCTCGCCGTTGTTCTCAGCAAAGTTACAGAGTTTGTCGTGAAATCCGGCTTGCCCGACATCACAACGGGCCTGGGCGGTCTGCTGGGTAGCCTCAAGCAGATGCTGGACAAGGCGCCGGCTATCATGATCCCACTGCTGGCCATTGCCGGATTGCTGCTGCTCATGCTGCTGTTGCCCAAATCAGTCAGCGCGGCCAGGACCGCGTTCAAGAAGTCATGAGGTCTCTGACTCCGTTCTATTTGGCCGTGATCGCTCTCAGCGTGCTCGCCATTGCGACGCTGGAGTGGAAGGCTCTCTCCGTGGGCATCGACGGCAAAGCCCTCACAGCCGCGCTCACAGTCATCGGCGGAGGCATTGGCAGTGTCGTCACGGTGTTCGTCAATTCAGTTCGCAAGACCAAGGAGGTCTCACGTGAAGAAGCCAAACGCAAAGGTTAGGCCGGCAGCGCCGGCCGCCGCAGCTCCTACCGACCCGACTGTCCCGCTGCCTGCGGCAGTCGCGCCGGCGCCCAAGCCGCTCGTAAAGCTGTACGACCGCAATACCAAGTTCGGCGGGTTCAGCTTCTATGGAGCCGACAAGGTGCCGGCCGGTGCGAAGCGCATCGATGTCGCCGACGTCTACCCGGTCTATGTGCTTGAATGGGGCGTCGGGCCCTTCAAGATCAAGCTGGCGTTCGACGTCGGCCGCGACGCATGAAGACTAACGCGCCCGGCCAGCTGGTCGGTCGTCACTTCCGCTGGCACAACTTTGACCGGAAGTTCATCAACGATCAAGACGCCATCTCCTTCAGCATTCCGGTGCCGATCGGTTTCTGCTCAGCCATCATCCACGCCAAGGTGGACTTCAACCACAGTAACGGGTTGACCTACATGAAGGTTTACCAGATCTCCGGTCGCGACATCGGCTACGGGGCCTGTTTGACTCAGGATGAGATCAGGTACTCGAATGCCCTAAGTCCAACCGAATCAATCTGCACCATTGTACGGCGCGTGAATCTGGCGACAAGCCTGCTCAAAGTTGAATTCGTACCGACCTACTTCCCCGAGGAAGTGACGGATACCATTCAGCTTTCCGTTCTGCTCCTGGACAAGCCAGTGCATGAGGGTGCGCTGTTCCGCTCTGGGATTGACTGCGACCTCGAGGTGACGTCGGTTCTCAACACGCCAATTCCAGTATCGGTGCCCTGGACACCTCGCTGTGTTATCACCAACATCGGGTCCACCGGAGCATCCCGATGCCAGGCCGCCTTTGTCATCGTCGATCCTGGTACCGGCCCCGTGTTCAGCGGTGTTTCCGCCTACGTCGATATTCCTGTCGGCTACGCCGTAGAACTAACTTCAACCACGAACTGGACGCCGGCGGCCCCGGGTACGTACGTGCATACCGTCACGCTGACCTGGCCTCCGGATCAGAACCTCACAAACAACGTGATGATCGTCTCGCAAGTGGTCACCGTATAACCCCCATGACTACCCTCGACAAATAGCAACCGACTGATAGATACT
>Ga0315293_10007173_pt1 | contig 10360 bp, 8 predicted proteins | sample YL17G13_20_MG_FD_203071 | JGI IMG/M metagenome (GOLD analysis project Ga0315293, IMG submission 203071) | Sediment microbial communities from Yellowstone Lake, YNP, Wyoming, USA - YL17G13_20 | ecosystem: Environmental > Aquatic > Freshwater > Lake > Sediment | place: USA: Wyoming | collected... | reverse complement strand
GGATTATCTCGTCTACGTACTTCGACACATAATCCAATTCCAATTGGGATATCTGACCTGCAAGCCCCTCTGCGAGCGTTGGCACAACAGCTATCTCTACCACTTTCCTGGCCCGTAGCGATTCGTACATCGCCCTCGTTGCTGTTGATTGGGCTCCGATGAGTCTCAATGCAGGGTTCACTGTCTTGGCCCACGCACCCAGACCAGATATCAATCCCCCTCCCCCCACAGGCGCGATCAGGACGTTGATGTCGGGAATGTCCTCGAGGATTTCACAGGCAATCGTGCCTTGCCCTGCCATGATTCTATGATATTCTGAACTCGGCACGTAGACGGCCCCAGTCTTCTCTGCCAGTTTCATACAGTGGACGAGGGATTCGTCGCAATTCCTGCCCATGACAGTCAGATTCGCCCCCAGGGCTTTGATCTTGTCCAGCTTGATTATTGGTGTGCTCTCGGGCACTACCACTGTTGCCTTGACTGCGAGCATTTTCGAAGCGAGCGAGACGGCGATAGCATGATTTCCTGAGGAGGCAGTCACGACACCCAGAGTTCGCTCTTCTCTTGTCAGCGAACACATCATGTTGTAGACTCCGCGGAACTTGTAGGCGCCCGTCCTCTGAAGGTTCTCCCATTTCAGATATACCTCTGCCCCCGCAAGGTCACTGAGTGCTTTTGAGTGAGTCAGCGGGGTGCGGACAGCAATGCCCTTCAGGTTCCTTCTTGCTTTCAAGACTTCCACTGCATTCAATACCATCATTGTCTCCTTCGGTGGCAGGGGGATAATAGTGAGGCCTGAAATCAAACTTGCTATGGGGAAGGCAGTCCACGAGTTCAACATCCGCACATTGGTTACAGCTGATGACCCCGTCTTGTATTCAACAAGCCTAGCGAGCATCACTTTGTTTCCTGCAAGTTGTGACCAGAAGGCTTCCGGAGAAGCCGTTGCGAGAGAGCTTGTGAGAGCTGAAGTTGTCCTTCGGGATGGGGGGTCACTTACTGATGAAAGCAGGAGTATTGCTAAGAAAGAACTGATAAAGATCCTCCTGACGCAGATTGGTACTCAAGCTAGGATTGTAGGAGAGGTGACTCGAAGCCGAATGTATCACAAGAAACCCGAGGGACCCAAGACAACGACGCAGATACTCTTGACTTCGAACGCCTGCATCAGTGCCCCAATCAGTTGCAATTCGGCACTGAGGCTGAAGGTAGACATAAATGCCACACCCTCAGATTCAATTTGCCAGTTCTATGAAGCTCTGGCTAGAGAGCACCCGGTCGACAAGTACAGAGAACTTCACAAAGTCTGGGAGCTTCTCGGTGGCAAGGACTGCATAAGTGGCAATGAGATCGACTTGCATGAGTTGACTGCGATGCTTGCCAATAAGGGCAAGCCGGTAAATGACCCAATCATCTATCTATGGGAGCTTCGAAATTGGTGCAGTCACAAGAAGCCAAATTACGGCATGGATTCCATGAGTCCTGAACACCTATCAGAACTCAAGGATGCCCTCCCGTTTTTGGAGAAGGTTGTGAAGTATCTGATTGAAACGCACCTAGATACCAAGGCTTAGGCCTGCACTGGGCCAGCGGCCGGATGCGGACATCTCTGGCAAATTGGTTTTGTCTGGCTAGAACATGGAGTGGGTCCAACCGGGCCTGAGCCAGACACGAGCCAGATAGTTGCTTTCGAATTCCAATTCAGCGGCGATAACGCAGGGCCAGCTCTCAAAACCCTTTGTTTTCTTTTTCCAACCCCGTATTCAGTACGCAGTCCAACAATGGTCATTTTCCTGGATGTAGGGGGCCTCAACCAGGGTTTCAATTTGAGGCAATTGAAGATTGGCTAGATAGGGTCGGAGTGGGATAGGTCCGCTTCGCTAGCACCTATGCTGGCCGAAAATCAATCAGCCGGGATTGAGCACAGGAGAGCGCACCAAACCTTTTCTATTCTTTACCAACCTCCTCTTTTCAGAGACTGGATCCAACTGGTCTGTCCGCCTTGAGCCCATGCTCTGACCCTGCATCAACGCCTCATAGGCGTCTAGGAGCGACTGACGCAAATTGGGTCGTGTGCATACTCGTAAGTCTGACCGTTTCTTATCTACGGTCTTTTCGAAGCTGACGACCAGAATTATGCGTACTAGACAAAGAATGGAGCACTTTCGCATTGCCTGGACTGGCGCTATTAAGAAGGTAGGGAGTTTCTGACGAAGGTTATCTGGAAGTGTATTCATAAGAGGAGAGGCATATGACGTGCAGGACTGGCGGGAGGATTCCTAGATGGACGGGCGAATGATATTCAGAGGACGGCCATCCCTGGGGGTAGTATACACGAAGCCGTCAGTGGTGTCATTCGTTTTGGACCTGATTAGCTACGTCCCATCCAAGAACATCTCGGATAAACGGATCCTTGACGTGGGATGCAGCTATGGCCAGTTCATTGACGATTGCGCACACCACGAGGAGGGAGCTTCTTCCCAGGATTCATGATGTTCTGAGGGTCGAGCTCCCTCTTGATCGCCCACATCGTGTCGAGCGCGACCTCAGAGAACTCGAAGCCAAGGTCGTCCCTGTGCTTGAGGCCAACGCCTGTGCAGCCGGAGATCGAGCCGCCGAGGGCGGTTGCGAGCTGGGCCACCTCGCTCATAGCTTTTCTGTAGCTGTCCCATCCCTGCTCCCCTTCGGGCACATAGAGCCGGCTATACGCCATCCTGTACCGGCCGACATCGAGGCCGTACCTGCTACCGGGAACTGGGCGTATTCCATGCTTCGGAACAATCTCGCTCCAGACCTTCTCATAGAACTCCCTAAGGCGCTCCATTGGGACATAGGCGTTTATCTCGTCCTCCGGGTCGAGGAGAGCCCTCTCGCCGCACCAGCGCATCGTGTATCCGTCTATGATCCGCGCGGCCTCCTCCCTGCCCCCGAGCACTCCCCTTGCCTCCTCGAGGATGTTCCTCACGAACTCGACCTCAGCCCTGACCTCGCCGGAAGTCCCCTCAAAGGCTATGCAGAAGGCCACCTTCTTGTCGGGAGGCGCGCCCGATGAGGCATCTGCCCCAAGCTCGTAGAGCTCCCCTCCCACGAAGGTCACGCAGCTCGCCATGACCTTCTCCGCTGCGCCGAGCCCCTCCCAGAAGTCATCGTAGTAGGCAAGCAGGACATCTTTTGACTCCGGCAGCGGCTCGACGCGAAGCGTCGCCTCTGTTATGATCCCGAGAGTGCCCTCCGCGCCGACGAACAGCAGCTGGAGCCTGTAGCCCGTCGATGTATACAGCACCTTGGGGCCCGTCCTGAGCACTCTCCCGTCCGCGAGCACAACCTCAAGTGACATGACCCTGTCGGCGATTGTACCATACTTCTGATGCTTTCTGCTGAACCCGGCTGTGGAGATCGCCCCTCCAACAGTCGCGACCTTGAAAGAGCCCTGCTCCTGATTCAGAGCAAGACCGTGCTCAGCCAGGTGTTCTTCGAGCTCCTTGAGCGTGATGCCCGGCTGGACAGTGACATACAAGTTCGGGGTGCTCACCTCGAGCACCTTCGCCATCTTGACAGTGTCGACTATGATCCCGCCGTGGATGGGCACAAGCATGCCGGTCCTGTTCGACCCCCCGCCCTTGGGGATGAGAGGTATCCTGTGCTTCCCTGCGATGCCGACTGTCGCCTGAACCTCGGACGTCGTCTCGGGCAGGACCACGAAGTCGGGGAAGTGTTTGTAATCCTCATCGAACCCGATCCTGTATGTGTCCTTGGTGTACGGCAGGAGGTCCGCCTTCTTCCACAGCACCTTGGGCTCCCCGAGCGCCTTCACGAGCTGCTCCCTGACTTCGTCACGGAGCTTCGGGTCGATCATCTCGGGCCACTCCCTTTCTCGGCGATTTCCGCAAGGAACACCGCGAGCTCCGCGACCTTGAGCTGCGAGCCGACTGCCCTGGCTGCGTCGGAGAGCGTCTGGACGCAGAACGGGCATGCTGTCATGAGCGTGTCCGCGCCGGTCCTCTCCGCCTCCCTCAGCCTCCTGATGGCGGCCTTCTGCGACAGCTCCGGATACGCCGTCTTGACGCCCGCGCCGCCCCCACAGCACCGGGCCAGCTCCCTCGAGTTCTTCATCTCGATCAGGCTCAGGCTAGGGACCGCCCGGAGGACCTCCCTGGGGGCGTCGTAGACCTCGGTATGCCTGCCCAGGTGGCAGGGGTCGTGATAGGTCACCTTGGCCTTGTGCTCGCGGAACCGGAGCTTGCCCTCCTTGACCATGAGCACGAGGTATTCGGTCGCGTGAAGGAGCTCGAGGGCCTCCGCAAGCCTGCTGTAGTCTTGCTTGAGCGTCTTGTAGCAGCCCGAGCAGGCCGTGACGAGCCTCTTGACGCCCGACTCGCGTATCCGCTTCTCGTTCTCCGTCCTCAGCTTCTGGAACAGCCTCTTGTCGCCTATCCGCTTCACTGTGGAGCCGCAGCACAGCTCGTCCTCAAGCATCAGGCCGTAGCTCTCGCCCGCCATGTCCATCAGCTTCGCGAGTGCCCTCGGGCTCTCCTGGAGCGTTCTGTCGAGGGCGAACGTGCAGCCCACGTAGAACAGAGTATGCGTCTTGCCGGGCACGAGCCGCCTGTCTTTAAGCCCCCTCGCCCAGCGCTTCCTTGCGCTCTTCGGCTCCTGCCACGGGTTGCCGTAGTTCTCGAGGCTCTTGATCAGGACAGCGTGCTCAGGCAGTGGCTTCTGGCCTTTCTCGATCAGGTACCTACGGAACTCCTCGGTGGCATCGGCGTTCTTCAGCCGGGCTGTGCACGACTCTTCGTCCCGCCTGCACAGGAGGCACGAGTAGGCGATCCTCATGACCCTCTCGTCCGGCTCCGCGACACCCTGCAGGACTGCGCGTATGACCGCATTTCTGCCCTTCGGGGATATCGTCTCCTCCAGGATCTCGGCATACATGGGGCAGCCGTCTTTGCAGCAACCGCACCTACATAAATAGCACATGTCCGAGACCTTGAGCATCTCCGCGAACTCCGAATCCATGTTAAGCAGCCCTCGTCACTGGCCCGGCGTGCCTGAGCGCATGGTCTGGGAATGAAGGAGGTCGTATTTCATCGTTTGGAACTGACTTGTTGCATGAACCTAGCATGACCTTTTCTTGCCCCATAGATTCTTGAGGAGAGACGCCCTCGGGCGCAACATTCTTCAACAACAGATTCTAGGTCGAAAGGCAGGCGGCCCCGGGAATCCATCAGACGTCACCGTATGGAGGAGACAGTGCTCTCCTTCATCCCGTATCTGCGCGCGAGAGAGGAGTCAGTGAGCTGCGCGTCCTGCGTGAGACCTTGGTTTGACCTCTGCTGCTAGACGGCGGACTCAGTGTGGAATCTTCTCCTCGCCTTCTTTGACGATCTTCGCAAGCTCTTTCTTGAGGTCTTCTGGGAGCGGAGTCACTTCATGGGTCTCCAGGATCTCCTTTGCCTTCGCCCTTGCATGATCCACTGCGGACTTCGACCCCGATGCCTTCCATGTCTGATAGGGCTGACCGTCAGTCACGATCGGCTGCCACATCTCTTTGAAGTGCTCGAGGGTGTGCTTCTGCCCAAGAAAATGGCCCTCGTGGCCGACCTTCTTGACGACTTCAATAGCCATCGAATCCTCGGTGACGGGGAAACCCTTGAGCATGTCGACCATCATGGTGTATATCTCGTAGTCTATCAGAAGCTGCTCGTAGGAGAGCACCGTCCAGTTTTCGAGGAGACCCGGTCCAGAAGTGATGTCCGCACCTGAGAGATAGTACAGGAACGCCGAGAGAACCTTCTCATACGCCGCCTGAGCATCCGGCACCTTCGAGCACGAACCCCAGCCGCCGACGAATATCGGTATCTTGTAGTATCGAGCCATCTGCACATGCGATGCCCTCACCATGTTCGCCGCGGGAAACAGTCCCTCGAATATGCCTGTTTGGACATCCATTGCCATTGGCTCGGTGCTGTAGCACACGGGTGAGCCAGGGGCGGCCAGCTGACAGACGGTGGTCAAGGCCAGAACCTGAGCATTGCCGAGCAGGACAGCACCGGCAACGGTCATGGGGGATGTGGCGCCCACGAGTGGCATCGTCATCATCATGGGCGGGCAGCCAGCCCTGACGAACTCGATAGCAACGTCCGTAGTCATTCCCAAGACCATTGGAGAAGATGTGCAGGTGACAGCAGAGACGATTGGGCGTCTCTTCAGCTCCTTCTCTCCACCCACGACGGCTGCTGCCATCTTGAGCTCGTACTGCGCCTCCTCTTTCAAATATGTGGCTCCGCTAGTCACGTGCTTCTCGCAGTTGTTGAAGGCAGCCTCGAACTCATGAACTGTATGGGCGTGCTTCGGAACGTCCAAGGGCGTGACGAGCGGGTAGTACATGTTCATGAACTCAAGGTAGTCCACAATCTTTGCAGACTCAGCCACGTCCCGCTTGGTCGATGGTCTCCTCACGCCCGTCTCGAGGTCTATCGTCGCTAGCCCTGTTCCGTCTGTGCATATGTAGCAGTGCTTGCCGTCGAGGACGAGGTCGTTCTTCGGGTTCCTCGCGCACAACCTGACTGGGCGCTTGCATTTTCGCACTGATTCCATGACCAGATGCGCGGGTATCCTGGCAACCTTGGTTTTCTCATCGACGTCTGCGCCAGCAGTCTTGAGCAACTGGAGCGCCTCGCTGCTGACGATCCTTATCCCCATGGCCTCGAGGAGATGGAGCGAGTTGATGTGTATCTTCTCAACTTCAACTGGGTCCATAACCTCGATAGGTTTCATCTTGTAGAGGCCTCGACCCATCGGCTTTCCCATGGGTTCATCCTCCTTTCCCGACCAACTGCTTCGCGATGCCGACCGCCGAGCTCGCATCTGAGGAATAGACCGCCCCGATCTCCTTCGCCCAGGTCTCAGTGACCGCGGCTCCTCCGACCATCACGTGCGACTTGATGCCTGCACTCCTGAGCGCGTCCACGACGTCCTTCTGGACGCCCACTGTGGTCGTCATGAGGGATGAGGCGCCAATGATCTCGGCCTCTGTCTCTTTGGCTGCCGCAACGAAACCATCTGTCGGAGCATCCTTTCCGATGTCCTTCACTTCGAACCCGCCAGCTTCGAGCATGATGCGTACGAGATTCTTCCCGATGTCGTGTATGTCTCCGGCCACAGTGCCGAGCACGACCCGAGCAATCGAATGTCTCTTCTCCTTGCTCCTTTTCATCTCGGGCTCGAGGACCTTGATCGCCTCCTCCATGATGGTCGCTGCGTAGATCAGCTCGACAACGAACATCTCCTTCTTCTCGAACTTCTCACCAACGATGCGAATCCCCTTCCCAAGCCCATTCTCAATCGCTTCGACCGGGCTTACGCCAGCAGCGAGGGCTTTCTTCGCGGCCTCGACAGCCGCCTCCTGCTGAAGGTTCTTCACGCCGTTCTCCAGCTCCGTCAAGATACTCTCCTTATCCGATGCCATTTGATTCACCATTCTCTCTGACAACTTCCCTACGAAATGCCCTGCGGGTCATTATCGACATTCATCTTGGAATCGCCTCCTCCCCCTCATGGATGATTCTCGCGAGGTCGTCTTGGAGGGCGCGCGACAACGGTTCTACCTTGTGGGTCGCGAGTATCTGCTTGACCTTCTCGCCTGCCACTCTGACAACGTTCTTTGAGCCATCCTTCGCCCATGCCTGGTAAGGTCTCGGGTTGCTGAGCATGGGCATCCAGAGTTCTTTGAAATGCTGTATCGTGTGCTTCTGCCCGAGGAAGTGTCCCTCATGACCCACCTTGGCGCACACGTCCATGGCTATCGTCTCATCGGAGACCTCGATGCCTTTGAGCGTCTCGAGCATCATCGTGTACATCTCATGGTCCAACATGAGCTGCTCGTAGGAGAGGATTGTGTAGTTCTCCAGGAGGCCAGGTCCGGAATTGATGTCGGCTCCGGCCAGGACCATGCTGTAGCCCATGATGGACTTCTCATATGCCGCCTGCTCATCAGGTATCTTCGAGCACGAGCCCCAGCCACCAACGAATATTGGGAGTCGATAATGCTTCGACATCTGGATGTGCGCCAATGTCACCATGGTCGCTGCCGGGAACGCCGCGGCGAAAAGGCCGGTCATTGGTTCCATCGCCATAGGAACAGAGGAGTATATTACCGGAGAACCTGGCGTGTCCAGCTGCAGAACAGTGATCAGAGCCAAGACCTGCGCGTTGCCGAGCGTGATCGGTCCAGCGAGCGTAACAGGCGAACTCGCCCCGACTAGCGGCATCGTCATCACGATTGGCGGAACTCCTGCTCGGGCGAATTCGATCGCGGCATCGGTCGTCAATCCCAGGACGAGAGGCGACGATGTACACACGACGGCAGACAACAGAGGCCGCTTCCTGAGCTCGTATTCTCCTCCAGCCACGGCCTGAGCCATCTTCACAGCGAAAATCGCTTCCTCTCTCAAATAGGTAGTGCCACTGGTCACGTGTTTCTCGCAATTGTTGAAGGCCGCATCTAGTTCGTGAAGAACGTGCGAATGCTTCGGGACATCAAGCGGAGTTACAAGCGGAAAGTATATGTTGAGGTACTCGAGGTAGTCTGCAATCCTCGCGCAATCCTCGACATCCTTCTTCGTCGAGGCTCGCCTCTGCCCGGTCTCCAGGTCGAGGACACCTATTCCACTTCCGTCAGTGCAGAGATGTACGTGGTCATCATCAAGAGTGAAATCGTATTTCGGATTCCTTCCACAGAGTCTCACAGGTCTCTTGCACTTGTCGAGGGCTTCCTGGATCAGGTGAGACGGGATCTTGGCAACGCCCGCTCTGAAGTCGACGTCTGCCCCAGCATCGTTGAGAATGTTCAGTGCGCGCTCGCTGTAGATCTTTATGCCAATCTGGTCGAGCACATCGAGCGAAGAGATGTGGATTTGGTCAACGTCATTTGGAGACAAGATTCTGAGAGGCCTAGTTCTCACGATACCTCTGCTCATGGATCTGCTCGCCGTTGTGTGACCTCCCCGCCGGTTGTTCTCCGCCAAAGACGCGGTCTTGTCTATGAGCACCCTCGCAAAGGAAGAACAACCATGTGCCCGCTCCCCCTATCCAGATTCATCCTGCTGGCGAACGCTGGAGGTGACGTGTATTGTATCTATTTAACGCCATCGAAGGGAATTTCCGAGCGACGTCCGAGCAGCAGGCCCTGAGCTATGAGTTGGCAATGCTAGGTAACATCTGATGCCATCGAAGATCTTCAGACCGCACGCATACGAATCCATCGCATTCTTTCGTTATGCGTTATGTTTGTCTGCCTCTCTGAGCAGTCTTCGAATTTCCTCGTGGACAGCGGATGGTAACTCCTCTGGCTGATGCGAACTAAGAATGCGTCTAGCCTCTTCATGAGCCCGCTCTATTACGCTCTTGCTGCCAGCAGCTGTCCAGGTGGCGTATGACGTGACGTCGGTGATTCCTGGGCGCCACATCCTGCGCAAGGTGTCCACAGTCTGCTTATCCCCCATGAAATGACCTTCGTGACCCACTCTCTCGATGGATGGCAGTGCCAGAGACTCCTCGTCGATGGGGAACCCTTCAAGCATGGAACCCATCATCTTGAACATCTCCACATCGATCATGAACTGTTCGTAAGAGAGCACCGTGAAACTCTCCAAAAGACCGGGACCGCCCAGGAAGTCAGCTCCTGCAAGGAACATCGTGTATGCGCTCAAGGCCTTCTCATAGGCTGCCTGGGGGTCAGGGATCTTCGAGCTCGAACCATGGCCCCCCGAGAAGAATGGAAGGTCGTAGTGTTCGGCCATCTGTATGTGCCCTGCAACGACAAGGTTTCCTGGCGGGAGCGCACCGCCGAACGAACCTGTTGTGATGTCCATCGACATTGGTACCGAGGAATAGATGACTGGGGCACCTGGGTGGGCGAGTTGGAGGATGGTGTTAACGCCGATCACCTGGACCTCGCAGGAACCCTCGCAATCATCAATGCGGAGGTCCTTGCGGGGGCGACCATATGCGAACTTTTCAATCATGGTTCTCCCGTGATCTACGGCTCAGTGGCATCGATAATGGATATGCGCACCGGAGCGCCCGCGATGCCGCAGTTGAACGCGCTGGACCCGCCCCAACAACTGCCAGTTCACCTGACAACATTTTCAATCACTTCTTGTTTTAATTTGCATTCCTTCTTCAACTTTGGTTACACATGCTCTAACGTTGGACCTTCCTCGACGGTTACCATGCAATCATGGCACTATCCAATAGCGCAAAAAACACCACGAGGTTCCTTTTTCCTCAAGCTATTTCTAAACACGTGAATTCCATTTGCCCATAATGCGGCCGCTACAGGCTCTCCTTCGGCTCTGTA
>Ga0315293_10007172_pt1 | contig 10361 bp, 7 predicted proteins | sample YL17G13_20_MG_FD_203071 | JGI IMG/M metagenome (GOLD analysis project Ga0315293, IMG submission 203071) | Sediment microbial communities from Yellowstone Lake, YNP, Wyoming, USA - YL17G13_20 | ecosystem: Environmental > Aquatic > Freshwater > Lake > Sediment | place: USA: Wyoming | collected... | reverse complement strand
GCGTATTTCCTCGAAGCCAATTCAGACGGCATGTTTGCCCCGTCCTGCTGATCCACTTGTGATAGGAAGGGCAAATCACCCGTTGCACGAGTGGGAGAGTTTTTGTAAGTTGTTACCCCATAAGCGAGCGAAAGTGGCGGAATTGGCAGACGCGCTGGACTTAGGATCCAGTTCCATTAAGGAGTGGGGGTTCGACTCCCCCCTTTCGCAGAAGACCCCGATTAAGTTGGCTCCGCCTGTGTTTCATGGGTAGGCCGACGACGGAGACGCAGGCGTCCGTAGTAGACTTGAAGGAATGAGATTGTGAAGATTGAAGTCAAACAAGGTGATGGGCTTAAACGAGAACTGTCGGTAGAGGTTCCACCCGACCGCGTGCAGTCTGAAATGGAAAAGAAATTCGATGAAGTGAAACGGTCGGTCACGCTCAAGGGGTTCCGAAAAGGAAAGGCCCCGATGACTATGATTAAGACGGTGTACGCCGACGAAGTCAAAGCCGATGTTGTGGACGACCTCATAAAGGCGACACTTCCTGAGGCGGTTCGTCAGCATACGCTCAATGTGGCTTCTCGTCCGACCCTGACCAATCTCAACTTCAACGACGACGGCGGCTTCACCTACACAGCGACGGTGGAAGTATTTCCCGAAATCCCAACCGTCACGTTTGAGAAGCTCGAAATTCCCACACACGAAGTCACGATCAAGGATGAAGAGCTTGATGACGTGGTGGCGTATTTCCGCAAGCGTCATGCCGACGTTCGACCGGTCGACCGGGAAGCGCGCGAAGGGGATATTGTCATCGCCAACATGAAGAAGATCGCCGACCCGAAATTGGCTCTGGATACCGCCGATTTTCCCGACTCCCAAATCGATCTCGGCAATAAAATGACGGTGAGGGAATTCAGGGAACGACTCCTCGGCACAAAAGCCGGAGATCAGAAGCAGATAGAAGTCGTTTATCCGGACGACTACTCCGATGGCCGATTCGCCGGCGCTCGGATCACTTACGACTGCCATGTGAAGCAGATCAAGGAGCAAATCCTGCCGGATGTGGACGACGCATTCGCCAAGCAATCGGGCGTGGGCCAGACCGCTCTCGAAATGCGGCTCAAAATTCGCGAAGATCTGAAAAACCGCCGGGAAGATGATCTGCGCCGGGAACAAAAACGGGAGCTGGTCCGTCAGATTTGCGAAACCAACCCGATTCCGATTCCGGACGGGATGGTAAACAACTACTTGGATTCAGTCGTAGAAGATTTCAAGAAGAACTACCCAGATGCTGTTGAGGACGAAATTCGGCAAAATTATCGTCAGGTTGGGATCGACACGATGCGCTGGGATATGCTCTGGCACAGTCTGGCGGAGCAACAAAAGATTGAAGTTTCGCCGGCGGATACCGAAAAATGGATAGAAGCGTTTGCGGTACGGAACAGCATCACCCTGGATCAGGCGCGAGAGACCCTCAACAAGTCGGGCCGGCTCAAGGAGCTACGCGAATCTCTCCTTGAGGAAAAGGTGATGGCGTTCTTGATGGCGAGAGCCCGGACGGTTCCGGCTCTACGCAGTGACAAGGATAAATGACGCTTGGTTTTGTAGGACCAGAATTTTGAAGGATGTTATGGCTGAAAACGAACTGAAATCGAATTACCTCATCCCTATGGTGGTGGAGCAGACCGGACGCGGCGAGCGCGCCTATGACATATTCTCGCGGCTGCTCAAGGACCGGATTGTATTTATCGGAACACCGATCGACGACAACATCTCCAACCTCGTTATCGCACAGTTGCTGTTTCTTGACGCCGAAGACCCTGACAAGGATATTTTTATCTACATTAACTCCCCGGGCGGCTCTGTGTCAGCTGGATTGGCGATCTACGACACGATGCAGTTTATCAAGCCGGACGTGCACACGACCTGCATGGGCTTGGCGGCTTCGATGGGCGCATTTCTGCTGGCCGCCGGCACCAACGGCAAACGCTCCGCGCTGCCCAACAGTCGGATTATGATTCACCAGCCAAGCGCCGGCGCGCAGGGTCAGGTGTCCGATATCGTCATCATGACTGAGGAGTTCACCAAAGCCAAGCAGCGCCTTAATGAGCTACTAGTCAAGCATAGCGGGCAGCCGCTGGAGAAAATCGAAAAGGACACGGACCGAAACCACTTCATGTCCGCTGAAGAGGCTAAGAACTACGGCCTGATCGACAAAGTGTATGAGTTTGGCCGTCAGGAGAAGAAATAGGATTTCCCGTCTCACAATTGAGGCGCTGCCTATCGCGAGACGGTGACAGGAGCCCATGACAAACGCCAACACGCCAACATCGCGGACGCCGCACCGCTGTTCCTTCTGCGGCAAGCCGTACGGTCAGGTCAAAAGGCTGTTTTCCGGACATGAGGCCTATATCTGCAATGAGTGTGTTACGCTCTGTGCCGATCTGCTGGTAAGCGCTCCGGATGTCGAAACAGCCGACGAAATCCATGATCTCCCCCGACCGGCAGATATCAAGAACTTTCTCGATCAATACGTCATCGGACAAGAAGAGGCCAAGCGAACGGTCGCGGTAGCAGTATACAACCACTATAAGCGCATCAATTATCAGGTCAAGGGACGCAACGCCGCGTTACGTCATGAGGATGGGGATGTTGATCTTGAGAAATCCAACATTCTGATGCTGGGTCCGACCGGCACCGGCAAAACATTGATAGCTCGCACGCTTGCGCGGTTTCTGAAAGTTCCGTTCACGATTGCCGATGCTACCGTCCTGACTGAAGCCGGTTATGTCGGCGAGGACGTCGAGAATATCCTGGTCCGCCTGTTTCAGGCGTCGAACTACAACGCCGCCAAAACCGAGCGCGGAATTATCTATATAGACGAGATCGACAAGATTTCCCGCAAGGACGGAAATCCGTCGATTACGCGCGATGTTTCGGGCGAAGGGGTCCAGCAGGGGTTGTTGAAGATTCTCGAAGGAACCGTGTCCAATATCCCGCCCAAAGGAGGACGGAAACATCCGGAGCAGGCGTTTGTGCAGATTGACACAAGCAATATTCTGTTCATCTGCGGCGGGGCATTCGATGGTTTGGAAAAGATTGTCGCGCGACGCTTGGGTAGCCGAATTGTCGGATTCGAGAGCAACAAGAAGCACATCGATCACAAATCGGACGAAATTCTCAAACACGTCATTCCGGCGGACCTGATCGAGTACGGGCTGATTCCGGAAATGGTCGGGCGACTGCCGGTAGTGGCAGCGCTGCAGCCGCTGGACGAAGCCGCCATGCTGAGCATTCTCACCGAACCGCGCAATGCCTTGACCAAACAGTATTCGCGCTTGCTGGAAATAGAGGGGGTCAAAGTGCAGTTCGAGCCGGCGGCATTGCGGGCGGCGGTCCGAATCGCGCGCGAAAAGAAGACCGGCGCTCGGGCGCTGCGTTCAATATTCGAGAAGGCGATGCTCGGTATCATGTATGATATCCCGTCTCAGCCGGAAATCGCCGAGGTGATTATCACCGAGGAGACGATTACACAGGGCCAGCCCCCCCGACTGGTCACTCATGCCGAGAAGAAAAAGGCGGGTTGACGACCTTTCCCCGGGTGAAGATGAGTCTCGCAGCGTGGAACCCCTTCGCGGTTCCGCGTTTCTCTACCGGCTGGTGCTCTTATCTGCTCCAATTCGCTGGCACGTGGGGGCACGTGCCGCGCACAGGAGTTTTTCTCAAAGCTTGGCCCTCGAGAGTATCTCCTCGATGACAGGTGCTTTCCACACGACTCCGATGTCAGACTTACTAGCTTTGTCAATAACCTCAATAGGAAGTCTGGCCGAATAGACACCGAGGAATCGGGTTGCTCCTTTTCCCATCATGTGATTGCCAGTCTTGAGCTGCACATAGTTATCGTAAGATCGATAGAAAACAGGGGACCATGACATTCCAGAGATACTCCTAACATCAACTAACATCTGAGGAAGTGTGCTGTAATCGTAATCAGGTTCCGATGCTATCATGCCGGTCTTCCACACGGCTTGCCGCCAGCAGACAACTCCAGAGCAAGACTGGACAGAGACAAAGAGTCGATCCCTGGAATCTTAGAATCCTGACATACTCCAGTGGCATTGAAAAAGGAAATAATGCACACTAGGACGAGTGCGTGGATTAATCGATTCATGCCAACACCCTTCTCATCACTGTTCGAAATCCACAGCGTCGATCTCTTGACCGAAGTAGTCGTGCTAGCCATTGTCTGTCAATAGGGTTTTAGCCCCGTAGGCCGCACCTTCGCTGTGGAATACCAGTGTCGGGACGCCAGCCCCCCGCAATTTCCATGTCAATTTGCATCAGAATTCCCGCCCCGCCGCATTAGTAGAAGGAGTATTCTGTATGCGCGCGTCCGACATCCTGAAATCGTCGAACCCAAGGCGGTATCCTCACACCAGATGGCCGGGAAGTTGTGGGAGCCCTCTTTGTTATTGCCCAAAACAAACCCAATTATCCGTTGTGTGCCAAGTACTTAGTATAAAAAGCAAAGCCAATTCAAACCCAATTCGAAGCCAATTTTGGAGCAGATTGGGCGCGTCCTCGCGCTTGACGAACTCATTGGACGGGAAACAAATACCCCACAGCAAGCTGTGGGGCACGAAGAAATCTAATACGCAATGTCGAAACCCGAAGGGGTTTCGACCTACAAACTACTGCCGAATTCGGGACAGAATTACCGGGTATCCAGAAAGTACCTCGAGCTCTTCCCGAACGATCCTGAGCGTGGGCGTGTGCTGATGCCTGATCACTTAATGACTCATGGAATCATGGCGTCGTACAATTTTGATCCGGCAGCTCTCATCTGGTTTGGCCTCGATCTGCTGAAAAAACGCTGACCTCTGGGTAGGCGGTGGGATTGTAGGGAGCCTGTCGGGATCAGACGTATTGCCCACCGTATCGGGTTTCCTTACCCGCGTCAACGGCGCAAGACTCCGGCGTGCAGAATCAATGTGCCCCGACACTTCAATTCTCTCGTCGTCACGACAACTCCACCCTTGCCACATGACGCAGATTTTGTATCTTTACCGTGAGCATGCTCGGAGAACGGCATCGGTGATTGCGTGAGTGAGACATCATGAATGTTCTCGTATTCCTTTTTGGAGCTATCGTCCTCTTCTATCTCGCCTACCGTTTCTATGCCCGGTATATCAGCCGCATTCTCGGCGTCAGCGACCGGCGTCCCACCCCGGCAATCGAACATCAAGATGGGCGAGATTTTGTTCCGACCAGGCCGTCGGTCCTCTTTGCACATCACTTTTCCACAATAGCCGGTGCAGGTCCAATCGTCGGACCTACCCTCGGAATTCTGTACGGCGTCGGTCCGGCCTGGTTCTGGGTAGTGTTCGGAGCCATCCTATTCGGAGGGGTACATGACTTTGTGGCGCTGTTCGCTTCGATTCGGGAGCGAGGGTGCTCAATGGCGGAAATTGCGCGCAAAGCGCTCGGCCCAACCGGATTCCTACTGTTTATTCTATTCACGATCATCATGATAATTCTGGTTACGTCCGCATTTCTGTCACTGACATCCATATCACTTACATCGCTCTGGCCGCTTGAGCGGCTTCAGTTGCCCGCCGACCAATCGTTGCTTCGGACGAGAGTTGTCGATGGCCAGGTGAACGGTGTGATCGGCGGGATAGCGTCGATGTCGGTTGTAATCATAACCCTTGTATCACCGCTTTTTGGCCTCTTGTTGACGCGGCGAGGCATTAAAGCCTGGCTTGCCTATTTGATCGCCTTGGCGCTGGCGGCCGGATCAATCTGGATTGGCTTTATATATCCAATCACGTTTTCGCCGCTTGTCTGGATGGTGATAATATCCGTCTACACTATGTTCGCCTGTCAGGCGCCGGTCTGGCTGATAATTCAGCCGCGCGATTTTGTGAATGTTCAGATACTCTACGGCGGGATGATCGCCATGTTCATCGGCATCCTCGTCGGCGGTTTTCAAGGCGTCACGCTTTCCTACCCAATGACCAACTACGCGGTCGGCGCCGCCAAGATGGGTCCGGTTTGGCCGTTCCTATTTATAACGATCGCCTGCGGCGCCATCTCCGGATTTCATTCATTAGTCTCGGGCGGAACATCGTCAAAACAAATTGCCAGGGAGAGCCTGGCTCGGCCAATCAGCTACGGTGCGATGCTCCTTGAAGGGCTGTTGGCTGTCCTGGTGATTCTTACCATCGGCTCCTCACTTGGATATGATGACTACCTGAGAGTAGTCTGGCCGGATGTCGGCGAGGGAAATCCGATTCTGGCATATGCGCTGTCGATGGGTCATCTTCTGACTTCGGTGACAGGATTACCGGTAGCCTTTGGCACAGTAATTGGCGTGCTGGTGGTTGAGGGGTTCGTGATTACTACTCTCGATACCGCCGTTCGGCTCAACCGCTACTTGTTCGAGGAACTCTGGAAAAGCCTGTTTGCGAAGCCGCCCTATCTCTTCCGACAGTACTGGTTCAATTCCGGCCTCTGTGTTGTGCTCATGTTCTTGTTGGCGTACAGCAATGGTTACAAACTGATCTGGCCGTTGTTTGGCTCCTCGAATCAATTGCTTGCCGCTTTGAGCTTGATAGGCGTAACAGTCTGGCTGCACCGGGCCGGCAAACCGAGCTGGTTTACTCTCATTCCCGCCCTCGTCATGATTGCAACGACTATCGGCGCCCTAAGCTACGCGCTGATAGTAGATTATCTGCCCACAGGGAATGTCGCCTTAGCTGCCACAGACATCCTCCTGCTGGTTCTCAGCCTCGGAGTGGTAGCGCTCTCGCTGAAACAGTTCGCTTCGTTCCGCACTCGCCCCAAACCGGCGGTTCACCCCTAACCCCTTCCCAGACAATAAACAAACCGCTAAATCCGCCGATAATATCGGGGAAGAGCTATAATTGCCTGTGCTATGAAGCTGTTTCTGGACCGACACAAGACCCTGCTGCCGCGAGTCGATGTCATTTACCTGCTGACTCGCGTCATGACTTTTGTCGGGTTGGTCTGGTTCCTTGTGGACCAGTATAAGTCAGGTCAGGATTGGCAGCTCGTCCTGATTTTGGTCTGCACCTACTGCCTGCATCTGGGTGTGTTTACGGCGGCCGCGAGACAGCGATTTGATCTCAAGCTGGCCTATCTTTCGGCCATCATTTACGACCTGCTGTTCATCCCGGTGTATATTTCAATAACCGGCGGGCTGGATTCATCGTTCTTTTTGCTCTATTACCTGACGGTCTCGGTAGCGGCTTACGTGCTCACGTTCTGGTCTGCAGCCATCATCTCATTTCTTGCCACCACCTCCTATCTGATATGTGTATGGCCGGGTATTAGCGTTGCCAATTCCATCGACGTCTCCATGCGTATCGGTCTGCTCTGGGCGCTGCTGCTGGGAATCTCCTATGTCAGTGATTTCCTCCGCCGTTCCGAGACTCGTTTGATGAAGCTTTTCGATACGTTGAACTTGCGGACCTCGGAACTGGAGAAATCCCAGGCGCAATTGGAGATGATCTATGAGAACACCCGTATCCTGGCGGCCCTGCTCGATAACGACGGCGTTATCCGTGAAGTGATACGGATCATGGGCGCCACCCTTCAGTACCAAACCTGCGCTGTGATCCTGAAAGACAAGTGGGGAAACTTCTACTATCGCGCCCGATCGGTGGAGGGACGGCAGAATTTCCACCTGAAGGCGATCGAGGTCCAGACCACTGAACTGGTGCGCAAAGTGGCGGTGATGGGCGAACCGGTCCGACTGCGAGACATTCGGGAGCGCACCGACTACCAGACGCTTATGCCGAACGCCCAGGCAGTAATGATAGTCCCAATGACTTCGCACAATCAAACACACGGCCTCCTGGTGGCGGAAAGCTCTCAGGGCGATCACTATTCCGAACGGGACGTGCAGATGCTCACCATAGTCGCCCGGTCGGCGGCGCTGGCTATTGAGAACTCCGAACTGCACAAACGGATGGAAGAGTTGACCACGATTGATGAATTGACCGAGACCTATAACTATCGCTATTTTGTGCAGAAGCTTCAAGAGGAAAAGAAGCGCGCCCTCCGGTACGGAGTGCCGGTGTCGATCATCATGGTTGATATCGACTGGTTCAAGAAGCTGAACGATACGTATGGTCATGAAATCGGCAATATCGTCCTGCGCGACCTGTCGCGGATTGTGAAGAAGTGCATCCGGGATGTTGACATTTTCGCCCGCTACGGAGGCGAGGAGTTCGTCATCATTCTGCCGCAGACGCCTCAGGTTGAGGCTTCACAAATCGGCGAGCGAATCCGGGAGCAGGTAGAAAAGACGGTAATCGACGCCGGGCCGGCAGGAAAACTGAAGATTACGGTCTCGGTAGGCGTGAGTTCGTTTCCGGAGAACGGACGGTCGCAGGAGGAATTGGTTTCAGTCGCTGACCAGGCTTTGTATCGAGCCAAAGGGTCAGGCAAGAACCTGGTGTGTACCATCTGAAAAGGACGATGAACGCAAGCTATCCAGACGAGCACACGGAAACAGTTCTCTATGCGTGACGTGATCAAACAGATTGGCCAGTTGTTCTTTGTTGGGTTTCCCGGCGAAACCCCTTCAGAGACATTCCTCAGGTTTGTCTCCGAGGAGGCGATCGGCGGGGTCATTCTGTTTGCCGATAATTGCCCAACCCATCTGGCAGCACGGCAGAATATTGAGATGATCCGCAGCCGGTGTGCTGACGGCATGCCGTTGATTGCGATCGATCAGGAGGGCGGACGTGTCTGCCGACTCAAGGGCGCTCCGGTCGAGTACCGCGCCGCTTCGGAATACGGGCAGGACAAATCGCCCGCCCGCTTTGCAGAGCAGTATTCGCGGGCTGCGGTCTATTTGGAGGCGTTAGGTGTCGACATCAACTTAGCTCCGGTTGCCGACATCTTTCTTGATCCCGAGAGTAGTTGCCTCAAAGACCGCTGCTATGGCGATACGCCGGAGCAGGTTGCCCGGTTTGTAGAGGCGGCTGTGGTCGTCTCGTACAGTGCCGGCCTCTTGTCATGTCTTAAGCATTTTCCGGGCCTTGGCGCCGCCAAAAACGACCCGCATCTTCGTACCTCAACCGCTGCCTACGACCGCTTAGTATGGGAGCAACGCGAACGAATCCCGTTCGCAGCAGGCGTATCGGCCGGTTGTGACTTGGTTATGACTACTCATCTACGCGTTCCGGCAATTGATAGCCGAATCGCGACTGGCTCAGAAATAATGATCTCTGAGCTGATCCGGGATTCGCTTGGATTCGAGGGGCCGATCATAACCGATGACCTGTGCATGGCCGGAGCCGCTGAACTCGGTAATATCGGCGAACGAACCGTGGCAGCTTTCAACGCCGGACACGATCTGTTGTTGTTCGGACAGGACTTGGAAGCTTCCATGCAGGCATTTGACTATTTCTGTGAGGCCGCTCGCCGACGTGAAGTCGACTCTGAGCGCATCAGAGGATCGCTGGAGCGGCTGGCCGGCATCAAAATAAAGCTCGGACGCCCGGTCCTCAGATAATATGTCCCTCGCGCAACTACTGGCACGGAAGCAACTGGTGATTCTGGGGATGAACTCCGGCACATCGGCCGATGGCCTCGATCTCGCTGTTCTTCGGATGTCGTCTTCGCCGAAAGACCCCGCCAAGTATCTGGCCGGCAAATGCATCAAGTATCCGCCGCTACTGAGGAATGCTGTCTTGAAAATGAGCGACACCAAGACAGTTGAACTGAATCACGTCATCTATCTCGACAATCTGCTTGGCAGGTTCTATGGAACTGTGGCCACACGGTTTCTGGCGGCGCTGGCTCGACGCGGTATCGCGGTGGACGCCATTGCTTCGCACGGCCAGACTGTCCGACACCTGCCCGGCAAAACCCGGTATCTCGGACATGAGGTTCATGGCACCCTCCAAATCGGTTCGTTGGAGACAATTGCTACCCTGACCAGCAAACCGGTTGTCGGCGATTTTCGTCAGGCTGATATCGCGCTCGGTAATGAAGGCGCCCCGATCACGGTGGCAGCGATGGCACGGCTGTTTGGACATTCGACTCGTTCCCGGCTTGTCGTGAATATAGGCGGAATGGCGAATTACTTCTATTTTCCGACCGGCGCAGAGCCATCCAGAATCAGGGCCGCCGACACCGGCCCCGGAAACGCCATCTCTGATCTTCTCTGTCGCTCTTTGTACAATCGGCAATACGACCCCAACGGCGTTCACGCGTCACGCGGCATGGTCTCGAGGGAACTGCTCCGCTCCGCAAAACAAAATAGTTCCGTTGGGGGCATGATGATATCCACCGGCCGTGAGTTATTCGGCGCGGAATTGGCCGCCGATCTAATCAAGCGC
>Ga0315293_10007171_pt1 | contig 10361 bp, 23 predicted proteins | sample YL17G13_20_MG_FD_203071 | JGI IMG/M metagenome (GOLD analysis project Ga0315293, IMG submission 203071) | Sediment microbial communities from Yellowstone Lake, YNP, Wyoming, USA - YL17G13_20 | ecosystem: Environmental > Aquatic > Freshwater > Lake > Sediment | place: USA: Wyoming | collected... | reverse complement strand
TAGTAGAAGCCTTATCAGTAACTGATGCTGAAGCTACTACCGTAAATCATTTTAAAGGTATTCAAATGGAATACACCGTGAAATCAGTTAAGCAATCTAGGATTTGCGATGCTATCCTAAGTAAAAAATAATAGTCGTTCTAGTAAGAAGGAACGTTACCGATTCAGAGGAGCGGTCAATACTCCTCTTTTTTTTAAAATAAACAAATCAATATATGGCAAAGCAAAAGAAAGAAGAAAGCGCTATAAACGCTCAAGTGTCTGAATTAACAGCAGAACAGTTAGAATCATTACCTGAAGTAGATAATACCGGTAAAGAAGATGGTACTGAGGTTGAATTCATTATGGATGATTCAGAAGATGAAGCACCTGTAACAAAGAAAGGTTTTACAGAACCACAAAGGCAAAGAACAGAGTTAGAAGCTGCGTGTTATACTTATTTGAAATCATTGTCATCACACGACTTTGCATTACTTTCTAAGTTCGGAGAAGCAGAAGCGTTGCTTAAGAAATTCTAAGTGGGTGCTATAAAGTCATAATATTAAATGCTCCGTTATTGGGGCATTTTTTATTTCTAATATTTATAGTAAATAATGTATTATGTCACTAACAAAACTTTACCTGGATGATATTCGAGTGCCAGTTAATTATACTTGGGGCGTAGTTAAGAGCTATAAGGAATTTGTAGAATGGATTGAGGACAAGTCATTGCCTGATGTAATTTCCTTAGACCATGATTTATGTTCCGAGCATAGTAAATATTACTTTGCCAATATTAAGGGAGTAGAAAATGCAGTTATTGATTATGATAATTTCAAAGTTAAAACCGGTTATGATTGTGCCATATTTTTAATAGAATATTGTATGACTAATAACCTAAAACTGACTTCTACCATATATACGCATTCGCATAATGAAGTAGGACGGATGAATATCATCAATGCTCTAAATTCATTTTGGAAATATCAGAAGGTGGATAAATACTGCTACTATAAAGAATTCGACTATACCACCGGACTAAAAAGCTAATACGCCTCAAATCCTGTGACTATATCCAGGTAAATTTATAGACGCCCTTCTAAGGGCTTATTGTTTGTTGATAATCAATTAGTTATATCACACTGAGTATCAATTAGTTATATATTATGAAAAGAATCTCATTGATTCTCAATCCGTTATACGCCTATTTCCAAATTTGGCATTTTTATCTTGTATAGATAAACTGGTTCCTTATATTTAAGTATAGATAAAAAGAACAGAAAAATGTCAAAAATCACTCCAAAAGTAAGTTTAAAGTTAGACTCGAATGTGTCTATTGAAATTAATGGTTTATTGAGCTCTGGCTCTTTAGCTCAAAATTCAAATGAGAACATCAAATACAAGGTCATTGAAATTTTGAAAAAATACCGTTCAAAATACAAAACCGTTCGTATTATTGATGGTTGCATTTCAATTATCACCGACGGTGGTACCGAATATACCTATCGCTTAAAGAAAAATAATCCTATTGAAACTCAATAAGTTATAGGATTAGGCAAAAAGTGCTTGTTTAATTCAAGTAGTTTACCTAGATTTAAGTATAGAAAAAGTTAAAACCAAATAAATCAACCAAATGGAATTAGAATTAAAAATCGAAAAGAAAAATGGCTATTTTATAGCCGTAGACCAATCGGGTACCGAATATACTAAATCGGATGGTCCGCGTCAAATTATGATGCAATTGGCTTATGAAAATAACCAAGTACTATACCAAGCCGGTGAGAAATGGCGCAGACGTGCTATGGATTCGTCAGAAGTTAAGATAGCCGTAGCCGCAAAGTCGAGCGATACAACCGAACCGGTGAATGCGGGAATTATTGACCCGACAAAATTACCTGAGGATATTATGAAGTTCATTCATGATGCACCTAAATTCCGTCCAAAGACTATTATTGTTACCGACCTTAAATGGAAGTTCCTTATACGAAGTATTGTTCGAGGTAAGAATGTTATGATGACCGGACCTGCAGGAAGCGGTAAAACGCAGACAGCAATTGCCGCTGCAAAAGCATTAGGTCGTCCAATGTCGTATTTTAACTTAGGAGCAACTCAAGACCCTAAGTCGTACCTTATCGGTAACACGCATTTTGAAAAAGATAAAGGAACTATATTCCGTGATTCGGCTTTTATAAAAGCTATTGAGACTGAAAACTCAGTAATATTGCTTGATGAGTTATCTCGAGCGCACCCTGAAGCAGCAAATATCCTGATGACTGTTCTTGACCCGAATTTACGCTCGCTTAGAATTGATGAAGACCCTAATACACCGGTAATTAATGTAGCTGAAGGTGTTTCTTTCATCGCAACCGCGAATATCGGTAATGAATATACCGCAACTCGAGTTATGGACCGAGCGTTGGTTGATAGATTTGTAACTTTTGAAATGGATGTGCTGTCTAAACCTCAAGAATCTAGTTTAATTAAAATGACCTTTCCTGGATTGAAAGGTAATCCGGTTGTTGACTCGATTACTACTATGGCGGATATGTTCAGAAATGAATTGAAATCATCGACGCCGCAAATTAGTACTGCGATATCCACTCGTGTAGTTCTTGAATTGGCTAGTTTGATTGTTGATGAATTTAGCTTCCAAGAAGCAGTTGAGTGCACGGTGTATCCTTTCTATTCAAAAGATGGTGGAGCTGCATCTGAATTGACATTTGTTCGTCAGGTAGTTCAGAAATTTATTGACTCTAGCACTGCAAAGGAGAAATTAGTTTAAAAGTTGGTTGGTTGGTGAGTAATACCGGGGAAGCAGTAATGTGACCCCGGTTATTATTCTAAACCAGATAAATCTAAAAAATAAAAATGAGCTTCAAAAGAAAGGTTTGGTATTTTTTTAAGGACCATAAATTCAGAGACCTAGAGAGATGGCTTCGAATTGGTTTAATTAGAATGGAAAGGGATAAACAAAATAAAATCAATTCTGTTTTCGATTTATCGGAAATGGATTAAAAATCAAAATAAAAGATAAATGAAAGGTTACAAAGTTTTTAATCCTGATTTTACTGCTAATGGAGGAAATTTCCAGTATGCAGAAAATACTACCTTTGAAATGGATTTACCTATTAAAATCTGTTCTAGAGGATTTCATTTTTGTGAGAAAGCAAGTGATTGTTTTTCATATTATGATTTTGACCCAAAGAACATCGTGTGCGAAGTTGAATCTTTAGATAAAGTTGAACTTCATAATTCAGATTCTAAAGTTTGCACAAATAAGATTTTAATAGGAAGAAAATTGTCGTGGGATGAAGTTTTGAAAGTCGCTAATGAAGGAATAAATAATACCGGGCATTCAAACTCTAGTAACAGGAACTCTGGTTACAGGAACTCTGGTAACTGGAACTCTGGTAACAGTAACTCTGGTAACTGGAACTCTGGTGACAGTAACTCTGGTGACAGGAACTCTGGTTACAGGAACTCTGGTTACAGGAACTCTGGTGACAGTAACTCTGGTGACAGTAACTCTGGTAACTGGAACTCTGGTAACAGGAACTCTGGTGACAGTAACTCTGGTGACAGTAACTCTGGTGACAGTAACTCTGGTGACAGTAACTCTGGTAACTGGAACTCTGGTTACAGGAACTCTGGTGACAGTAACTCTGGTTACAGGAACTCTGGTGCTTTCTGTACTGATGTCGACCCTATACTTTATCTATTCAATAAACCTACTGCAATGACTATAAAAGAGTGGGAAAGTCATAAAGTAATTAAAATTATGAATAGTATTGACCCGACTATATGGGTACGAGAATCAATTATGACTGATAAAGAAAAGTTAGATAATCCTAAATACAAAACTACCGAAGGTTATTTGAAAACAATAACAATGAAAGAAGCTTGGATTAATATGTGGGGCAATATGACTGATGAAAATAAAAAGATATTTACTACTTTACCTAATTTTGATTCGGATATTTTCTTTGAAATAACAGGAATAAAACTTTAATTTCTAAAAAATAAAATATGATACTTTACTTAGTGATTACTTGGTTAATGGGATTCGGATTTAATAGTCCTTTTTGGGGGATGGGAACCTCCGGGAAATTTTGGTTTGTAGTTGCAGTAATATGGGCTCCAATACTTGTCCCGATTCAGCTAGGTAATTGTATTAGAAAATTCATATTCAATGATTAAAGCAACTATAACTCATAAGTTCAATGTCAATGGCAGCTTCGTTGAGGCTATGGAAATACCTGCTACGAAAGAGGATAATGCAGTAGGGATATTAGGAAAGTTCTTAATATTCAGTTTTAAGTATGGTGAAGACGGTAAAAAGCAGTATTTTTTAATTGGTGAAATTCGCGCAATGAACGGTGAAACATTTACTATTCATATCTTTGATTTTAAAATATATGGATTAGTAAGACCGAATATTAAATTGGAATTGATTCCTGAAGAATTGCAAACTAAAATTAGTTACACTGAGATACAATAACGACAAATGGCAAGAGATTTTGGAACTGTAAAAAAGAAAGTAATAAAACGCTACCCGAATGCAAAGACAATGTATGATGAAAAGGAAAAATCATATCACATAGTCGACGAATACGGCAATAGGATATTAACAGAAGAATACTATATGCCACCAGCGACTACAGTTAGAAAAGCATGGGAACAAATTGAAAGGATTTTATTTGTTGAGAATATGATGGAAAAGTCATTTAATGCTTTTTCTGATGAAAAAATGAATACACGAATTTTAAAACAAGCCACTAATAATGACGACGTATAAATTCAAAATAGGTGATAAGGTTAGGGTTACTAGCACCGGAAGTTCTTGTTTAGGAGTTACAATAGAAGGTAGAAGTGATAGACATGGTGCTAAGAAGAATGATATTGTAATTATAACCGGAATAACTAATGAACACGGAGCAGCGAGTTCTGATGACCCTAGATATTATGGTGATAATTTTAATCTTCGTGCTTGTCAAATAGAATTAGCACCAGCACGCGTCGAATTAGTTCCAGGTAATTGGTATACTACTAACGATTGGACTTCTGGTAGTTATGCTAGGTTTGTTGATTTATGGAATAATCAATTCCGTTTTTCTGAATGTATATCTTTGGGCGAGTATAGAGATACCGGTGGTTCATGGTCATACTATCCAGAATCTACTAAAGAAGTTCCTACATCAGAAATACTTCCTATATTAGCAAAGTATAAGCCGGCTGTTACTACACCATTGGAGCATAGCATTAAAGCAGGTGATGCTTTTAGATGTCATACTGATTTAGTGATGAGTGGTAGTAAAGCGATTCAAGCAACTAGAAATACGATTTATAAGTCAGAAAAGGATGGTTGCTTTACTAATAATAGTGGTAATAAAGAACATATAATTCCATCTGCGGATTTCAGTAAATGGTTTGAATTAATTGGACCTAAAACTGAAGCAATTACTATGCAAGAAAAGAAACAACCTTCAAATAAAGATTTCATAGTTAATCATTGGATTAAAGTTATAAAAGACGGAAGAGATTCTGGTATAAGTTATCGGATAGGTCAATATTATCAGATATCTGAAATTAAGGAAGACAGTGCTTTTATACGAGTTCGAGATAATGATAGTGGTAAAGAATTTCAATTATCAATATCTAAATTACCTTATGAAGGTATTGAATGTGAATATGCAGGCCCTAAGCGTACCGAATTAAATGATGAAGTTGCCGGCGGCAGTAGTATCAAATATCGTTCATCTGCCATTATTAGATTGGAAAAAAGATTGGAAAAAACTAAACCTAAACTAGTAACAGCAGCAGAACAAACACCGGTTACATTTTCTGTAAAATCTAAAAAGAAAAAATCATTTCAATTAATAACAATAACATAAACAAAAACAATTAAAAACAAACAATTAATTATGAGTACAATGACGAGTTACGCCAAAGAAATCCTTGCAAGAATCCAAGGTAACGAAAGTTTAGTAATCGCTGCACAAAATGAAAGAAAAGCAAATGCAGCTGTTAACGGTCAAATCGCAGCTTTAGAAGCTTTGGTTGTTGACCAAGAAGAAGCGGTGACGGACGCTGAAGAAGCATTGACTGAATCTAAGTATCCGACTACAAAGATTTCAGATAATTCTGCGTACATCCGTGGTATCCGAAATGCTCAAGAACGAGTTACTTCTGCTACTGAAACATTAGCAACCACAAATGAGTCATTGACTTATTTTAAAGGTGTTAAGGCTGACTTCGCTAAGCAAGTTACTGTGCCTACTGCCTAATTATTAGCTTTACCTGAAAGTACGACCGGATAGTTTGAAATGAGCTATCCGGATACGTACGTGAAAAAATAACTAAATGGATAGTTCAGTAAGAAAATGTAAGGTTTGTGGCATTGTAATACCGGAAGGTAGAATTAAGATTTTACCTAATACGCATACGTGTGTTGAGCATTCTGATACTTCTAAGTATTATGTTCGAACCGTAATTAATAGCGACGAGGATTACGGTGAATTGGAAGTGATTAAGGACCAAGATTTAATTGAAAAAGTTAAAAAATATGAATCTGAAACTGGTAACAATGGTATGCTCTTCGGCGGCTAAGTTGCCGATGAGGTTATATTTCTTTTTACTTAATCTCTTTACCTAATAGAACCTTTAAGGATTCAATGATACTGATTATAGCTTATATCACATAGGCTCTTATTCGTGTTCTTAGAACATCAAAACAATTAAATTTTCAATGGAAGAAGCTTTCTTATTAATATTATGCACGGCGGTTTTACTCATAGTAATACTCATTGCTGACAAAGGTAAAAAGGATTGATAATCAATTAGTTATAACTTATTGAGAATCAATATGATTCTTTTTATAAAGGTCTTGTATAATTCAATCCTTTATCATAGATTTATGTATAGTAAAAAGATAAAGTAATGAAATCAGAAAACGATTTAGCTAAAAGAATTAATGGAGCTATTAAAATGATTAAATCAGATTCATATTTAGCTCAGTCTGACCGCATTAGATATGCAACTATTATTGAAGCGTATTTATTTGCTCTTGATTATTTTGCTAATGACAGTGGAACTATATACGATGTATCAATAAAGAAGCAAAAGAAATTTTTATGGTGGAAATATGAAGAAGTTGAAAATTTCGTTGATTGCATGGTGAGGCACGGTAATATATACTTAGAATCGATTTTATTTTTTTATAATAATCCAAATGCTTAAATAAATGACACTAGAAAGAAAGATTTTTTTAATTACAGCTAATGAAATTGATGTTACTAAACTTTCATATGTTGAAATGATGTTTTATTCTAACCATAATATCAATTTATTTGTAGATTGTTTAATTGCCATCAAACAAAATAAAAGAAAATAATTACTATGAAAGTGTTTGAATATTGGACAGGTGAAAAGCCATCAGGAACGGAAGAGTTTGTATTTCTACAAATGCAGGGAGCAAGAGGTTGGGAATTAGTTCAGATACTAGGTGATTATTATTACTTCAAAAGAGAGAATGTTAAAACTTCAATATCCGGAGGCACAGGACCAGGATAAAAATAAAAAAGAAAATGAAAACGATTAAACCAACTATCAAACACGTTATTATGCCTTGCAAATCTGTACACGACAGGGATAGGTACAAAATAGTTCGTGAATTTTATAATCCGGGCGGTGAATTATATAGAACACTAACCGTTATTAAAAATCAAAGCAAAGAGAGAATTGACAATTACCTTAAAACATTGACTCATGAACACGCTTGAAAGCATTTTAATTAAATTATTTGCACTATTTGTATTTTGGGTTACATTATCATTTCTAACTCAGGATATGATGTTTTGGTATGATAATTGGTTAGGTAGAATCGTATTCATAATCGTATTATGGAAAGTAATTTTCACAGATGTAAACAATTTATAAATGAATAAAATAATCTTTCTAGATATTGATGGCGTTTTAAACTGCCAAGAAGCATACTCTAAAGGAGAATGCGAAAGAGAAGATGACTACGGCCAGGCATTCTATTCTAAATCAAAAGATTTATTGAATAAACTAATTGAAGAAACCAAAGCTAAAATTGTTATATCATCAACCTGGAGAATGTCAGGTGAACAGGTTATGAAGGATATGTGGCGTGATAGAGGAATGTCCGGTGAAATAATTGGAATTACTCCTCATTTAAAGAGTACGTGTCCCATACATACTGATTCAAATATTAAGTATACTATTCCTAGAGGCTGCGAAATAGATTATTATCTAAAAGAAGTTCTAGGTTTCAGACATATTAATTGGGATAAAGATTGGCAAGAAAGAAATATAACTGAATGCGGTATTGATAACTATATCATTATAGATGATGATAGTGATATGCTTTACCATCAGAAGAATCATTTCATTCATGTATTACCATCACCTAGAAATATGAGCGGATTTAATGATATGTATTATAAGCAAGCATTTGATACTCTTTCAAAAACAGTAATTGATTTAAACTATTAAACAACCAATAAATGAAACTAAGACCTAACAAATTCAAAATTGGAGACAAGGTTTCCGGTAAACCTGGAACATGTTATGATTATATCGTTAACGATACCATAATTAAATTTGACCCGACACCGAATAGTGATAATCAACTTAATCCGGTTCTTAAAAAGAACGGTGAAATATCAGAAGATTGGTTGATATATGCAACCGGTTCTAAATATACTAAGGAGTATATTCTTAAAAATCAAATGACTATTCGTATTAGAACTAAAAAGAATAGAATAATTGAATTTAAACAAATTGAAGTAAAAGAAAAACTAGAACCAGAATTATGAAACTTGAAGAAATTATAAATTGTCCTTTAGGGACTAAAGTATTTAGAATACAAGAGGGAGTAATAGCTGCTTTTGAAACTTTAGGATTTCATCCAAAATACCCTACATATTTTTATTTTTGTGGAAATGGTTCAGTAACAAATGTTATATGCTATTTCATAGAAAGAAAAATTAAACCAGAAGAATGGGAAATTGATTATGAAAAAGCAAAAGAAATAATGTGGGAACAATTACAAAGAAAAGTTCATGCTATAAATGCAATTTACATGAATGATAAAAAATTAGTAAAATTTGATTAATTATGAAAAATAATATAACGGTACTAGATTTTTTACAAGATAATGGTTTAATTGAACCAGGTAAAACTAGTTTTACTATTAAATTTAATAACGGTAAACCTGATATTGATTTAATAAAACTTATAACTACCTATGCACAAATAAAATGTGCTGAACAACGAACTATCATCGGTGATGAACTAGTAACTTATACTGAGGATATAAGTATACCGAATCAAAGAAAGATTCATGATTTATGTGTAACCGCTGATGCCCCTGAATTCTAATAAATACAATACAATAATATGTTAGCTTAAATAAAGCGACGCTGATTTAATACGTAAGTGCAATGAGTATTAAATAAAATAGAGCCCGATGGTTGCACGATGCCGGAGACGATAATAAAAGTATAGATAGTACAATAAAGAAGAAAGAAAAAAATATTTAAAAACAACCCATTAAAATGATAAGCAGCTTAATAATACACTTAATAGCAGTAGTAATAGCATACCTAATCGGTAACTATACTTACAGAGGAATGTTTAAAGAAAGTAAATTAGAATACCCTTTCGGAGCAAAGGTAATAGTAATTCTAACAGCAGCAACCGGTATACTAGGATTAGCCGCATGGTTAGTTATATTACTACCTTACTTAATCTTTAGAAACCCTAAATGGTAGATAATAATAATATTAATCATGTCGCACGAAGAAGAATACCTATCACTAACACTACTAGATAGCTTTAGAAAATCATTACTACTTAAAGAAAAGAAAGACGGTATATTAATACTATACAGAAAAGAAGTACGAAGAAAGAAGAAGCTAGCACGATTAAAAGACGGTCCTGCACAGGAGCCATGATGAAGAAACATAAGAGAATAGAATACTATAAATGGATTAAAGCTAACCCTTTGAATAGTGTTCAAAAATAAAAGTTAACGTCTATCCCCAAATTTGGAGACTATAGATTAATATGAATTCAGTATAACTATGGAGATGTAATATATAAAAGAAAATTGGAAAATTTGGATTGGAATAAACCTGTATGTGGGAAAGTGTGAAGAACCAAGTTTTCTGCCAACTGAATCTAGCTCTAGTTGCTCAGATTCCTTGGAGACTAGTTTTTTCATAAACCTGACTAGTTTTTTCATAAAACTGTCTAGTTTTTTCATAAAACTGTCTAGTTTTTTCATAAAACTGTCTAGTTTTTTCATAAACCTGACTAGTTTTTTCATAAACCTGACTAGTTTTTTCATAAAACTGTCTA
>Ga0315293_10007169_pt1 | contig 10363 bp, 17 predicted proteins | sample YL17G13_20_MG_FD_203071 | JGI IMG/M metagenome (GOLD analysis project Ga0315293, IMG submission 203071) | Sediment microbial communities from Yellowstone Lake, YNP, Wyoming, USA - YL17G13_20 | ecosystem: Environmental > Aquatic > Freshwater > Lake > Sediment | place: USA: Wyoming | collected... | reverse complement strand
GAATGATGAGATAGAACTATTATCAGCAGTAGAACAACTAAGCGAAGGTGTAAACATACCTAATCTTAGATCAGGGATAATCATGCATGCTTATTCTAACAATAGGAAGACATCTCAGAAGTTAGGAAGGATGTTAAGACTTAATCCTGATGATACCGCTGGTATACACATTCTATGCTATCGTGATACAGTTGATGAGCAATGGGTTAGGAGTGCCATTGAAAGCTTTGATAAAGATAAAATAGTATGGCTGAACTAATATTGTATAAGACAAAAGGATGTGATACTACGTTCTTAACGGCATGTATTATAAAATTTTGTGAGCATAAACCTGATCAAGCAGAACAGTGTGCTACTATAGTTAATGGTAGAGGCAGCTATGCTATTAAATCAGGAGATCTTGATACAATAGAAGAGATGGCGTTTTTATTTGAAAACGTAGGATTAGTAACCAAAATAGTAGAATGATGAAGATTATAGGAATAATATTATTGGTTATACTAGGAATGAGTTTATTACTGTTAACATGCATGGGTTTGTATGCTCTTTGGTTTATGGCTTTTCCTGAATTTATTAATAAAATAAAACTAAAATTAAAGTCTAATGGAAGATTATATTAATCATTGGGGATTAGCTATGGAATATGCTGAATCCAAAATAAAATTAGAAATGGGAGTTAGTACAACAGCTGACTATGACCATCAAATAGATATAAAAGAAGGTTATGAAGCTGGATTTTTAAAAGCTGTAGAATTATTTAAAACTGACAAAGAACTTATGATTAAAACTTTTAAAATAGAAGACTGATGACAGAGACAGGTAAGATAATTACAATACCTGTAAAGACCTCAGATATATGGTCAGGTATGGTAGCTGTTTTATGCTCAGCAAACAAGATTATAGATTTAGTAACAGTAGATCATATTACGATGCAAGGTAACTATTATGTGTTAGGTAAGAACATGGAGTGTTCTATGACAGATGATATGTTCCTAGCTCACTTATTTATTCAAACAGACCAAGACAAATTACATAAGCTAAAGTTTAACCAATGGAATTCAGCAATGAAATCTAAGTTGGTTAATACTGATCAACCCATAAATTTTGTTTTACTATCATCTACATTCTCTACAGGCTACTATCTTAAAATATGCAACACATGTGGCGCGCATTACAACGCAGCTAAAAAACAAATTGAATGTGAAGATTGCACAGATAAGAATAGATATGCCAAGATAGTTATAGAGAAGAAAGAAAAAAGACCAAGAACTAAACGCAATGATACCATTTAAAGTTGTGTGCGTTGATGCTACAGACATGCCTGACCAGTTACCTAGCTCTAGAAGAGTGGTAGAGGGTCAGGTATACACTGTAACAGAAATTGCATACTTACAGTTACAATCAATCCAAGGCTATAGATTAGCTGAGATTGATTCTTTTTTTCCATATGAATATTTTAAAGCCTCTAGGTTCAGGCCGTTAGCAGAACAAAAAACTATCAAAGAGGAGGCAGATTTAGAAAGAGCTATATGAAACAAAAAAAAGGTGTATTAAACATTAAGCTTACTAAAGAGAATGGTAGGCTTATACATAAAGATGCAAGTGATGCGTCTCTATACAAAATATTTATGGAAGCATTAGAAGAGGGACAGACAGTGGATGTCTTCTTTGATGCACATGTAGATAATGGCACGTATGCACAGATATCTAAACTTAAGGTATCTATACGTGAATTAGCAAATGAATCAGGAGATTCTTTTGAAGAAATGCAGAATATAGTTAAAGAGAAAGCAGGGCTATGCTGGGAAGGTCATTGCAAATCATTTGGTGATTGCAGCATAGAAGAGCTTAATCTTGCGATTCAGGCTGCTGTTGAGATTGGGGATTATCTAAATCTGAATCTACGTCAGGTGTTTGGAAAGTAGCAGGATCAACAATCTCAAATTTATTTTCAGCTCTAACTACAGATTCAATTTCTTTAATTAATACAGTCAGAGTTAACAAGTGATACTCAAAAGAATCTTTTGGCTCACGTGTAGCAATGTCAGCAAATATCTGAGCAATCTCAGCATGACTTCTTGTAGAGATGTGATCTGATAAAAGCTGTGACAGCCTTACATAAAAGCCACCAGAAATTTTGATGGATACTATTTCCTCTACAGGGAAGATTTCTAATGGTGGTAATTTATCTGACATATAAAAAAGTTTAAACAAATATACAATATTTATGAATGAGAAGTTAAAAGAAGTACAGTTAAAATTACATGATGCAATTAAGCCATCAGGATGGGGAAACAAACTTAAGATGTTTGTATTGAGCGATGACTTTTATAAGATCCTTGAAAGATTAATGATTGAATCTAATGCAGGTAAGAAGTTTACGCCAACTATAAAGCATTTGTTTAAAGCTTTTGAAGAATGTCCTTACGATGAGCTTAAAGTAGTAATAGTAGGGCAAGATCCATATCCTAAAGAAGGAGTAGCTGATGGTATAGCTTTCAGTTGTAGTAAAACAGAGCATCCATCTCAGGTACAGCCAAGTTTAAGATCAATACATAAAGCTTTAGATGCTGAAGGAATAGAACACTTTCATACATATAATCTAAAGGACTGGGCTAATCAAGGTATATTAATGCTAAATACAGCTCTTACTACTACAATAGGTACACCAGGAGCACATGCAGCACTATGGGAACCTTTTATGAAATATTTATTTGAAGTGTTGAATGAACAAAAAGGATTAGTTTATATCTTTATGGGTAAGGTTGCGCAGTCATGGCGTAGTCATATCAATCAAGAAGACAACTATATTTTTACATGTTCTCACCCAGCATCTGCCGCCTATTCACAAGGTGAGTGGTACAGTAATGGTGTCTTCAAGAATACAGATAAGATTATCAAAGAAAATTATAACTACAACATAAAATGGTAAGAAAGAAAGAAAAGATTTACTTAGTTGAAAATGATCACAGATTCCAGGAATATTGTGAGGAGAATGGATTTACAGCTAACAACGTACCTATAGATAATTTTATAGATGTTGCTAAAGAAATTGGGTGGGCTATGACAACAAATGAATTTGAAATGCATCATAACACAAGGACTTTACCAACACATTATTTCATGCGTATAAAAGATAACTGATGCTAGCACATAAAGAAGTATTTGATATCATTGCCTCTAAAGGATTAAGTCCTAATCAATACTATTTACTTGCATGTATACAAGACAATATCCAAAGCAAGAAGATTAATGTAGCGTTAGAACTTAATGCATTGGTACATGAAGAATATGTCATAGTCACTAAAGATGATAAGTTAATTATGACAGATAAAGCAAAGAAGTTAATTAGAAAAGTAGAAGATCTGTTTGTAACTCAGGCCAAGAATGCTGCTAAGCAAAAGCTTGGAGATGATTATGAGCAGATGATTGCTGACTATAATGACATCTTTCCTGCAATAAAACTCCCTACAGGCAAATATGCTAGGAGTAATGTAAAGAATCTAAAGAATGCTTTCAAATGGTTCTTTGATAATTTTGATTATTCATGGGATGTTATCTTTGATGCAACAGAAAAGTATATCTATGATTTTGAAATGCAAGGTTTCAAATACATGAGAACTGCTCAGTATTTTATACGCAAACAAGATACAGATAAGAGCTGGTCTTCAGACCTTGCAAACTACTGTGACATAGTGTTATCTGGAGAAGATGAACAACAAAATCATTACTCAGTTAAAGTTGTTTAAGTCAAAAAAATATATTATATTTACTTCTAATTAACCAGATAAATAATGTCAGATAGAGAGAGAGCATTGCCTTGGAAATCAAGGCGAGAAGGGTATATATCCGCCCTAAAATATATGAAGGGAAGAATGGAGGGTACTGTAAAAACATACAGAACTCCATGGGAAAAAGTAAATGAAGCAGGTGTTGATGGTATAGAATGGAACTCTTTAGTTGTAATAGGAGGAAGACCAGGCACAGGCAAGACACTTATCAAAGATCAAATCATACGTGAAGGTTTCAGATTAAACAAAGGACAAAGTATTAAGGTACTTGAGTTTACTCTTGAAATGGTATCAGAAAAATCAAGACTAAGAGAATTTACAAGTGTAGCAAAGAAGTCTTACCGTTATCTATGTAATGCTGATAAGAAAGAAGATGGGCCTCTATCAGTAATAGACTTTGAGAAATGTAAAGACTATGCTATAGAAGCATCTAAGCTACCTGTAGATGAAGTAGAAACACCACCAAGTATAGATCAATTTGAAGCTACAGTTACAAGCTATTTAGAATCAAGTGCAGTAGTAGAAGATGGAGTTAAGATATACTGTAATACAGTTATCACTCTTGATCACTCTATTTTAATTAAAGGTTCTAATAAACAAGAGCTACTCTATCAACTAGGAGAGACATGTACAAAGCTTAAAAGAAAATACCCAATCATATTTATAATATTAAGTCAATTAAACAGATCAGTTGAATCTCCAGAAAGAAATGAAGATGGAAAGTATGGAAACTACATTCTTGAATCAGATTTATTTGGAGCAGATGCTTTACTACAACATGCAGATTTAGTTATAGGAATCAACAGACCTAAGATGAAATTTATCAACTACTATGGCCCTGATAAATACATCATAGAAGATGATTCCGTTTTAGTTTTTCATTTTATAAAGTGCAGAAATGGTGATACGCGAATGAGCTTTTTTAGAGCAAAATACAAGACAATGGAGATTGAGGAGATGGATACACCTCCAAGATACACAGCAGTAAAAAGAAGTAAAACTTAATTAGTTAAAAATGGTACATGAAAAAACAGCAAAAGAAAAGATTGATGAATTAAAAGCTTTGCACCAACCAACTTTTGACAAATTGAAATTAACTAATCCGTTATTTATACCACGGATATGTTACATTCCAATAGGAGAGAAGGAGCAAGTAGTGTCTTTCTTTGAGCAAGATTTTGCCAAAGGAAAAGATATCTATACGCATTTTGTAAGTAAAGGATATGATTCTGAAGATGCTAAAAACAGATTATGGAAATGGGCGTATAATCCATATTATGCTACTGAGTATAAAAGATCTGAGCCACATCGTGAAACAGGACATATAAGATTCATTGTTCCTGTAGATGAGTTAGAACTTATTGATGAAAAATATATTGACGATGTAGTTGGTATAGATGTAAGTAAATTTGATATTGAGAATGCTATTCCCAATCCAAATGAAGATCCGCTTATAGAGCAGATGACAATTAGAGATCTTGCAGCTATCTTATTAAAGAGACCTGTAAGTAGAAAGAAGTGGTTAAATGAAATAGTAAGTAATAGTAGAAAAATCTAGTAAAAATGAGTAAGATAGTTCTTCCAACAGCAAAAGTATCTGCTGAAACAAAAAGTCCAAAAAATTTAATTATATTCTCTAAGCCAAAGGTAGGTAAGACAAGTCTGTTAGCAGAGTTACCTAATTGTTTGATACTAGATTTAGAATCAGGTACTGACTATGTAGATGCTATGAAACTTAAAGCTTCTACTACAGCAGAGATAAGAGAAATAGGTCAAGCAATTATTGAAGCAGGTAAACCATATGATTATATTGCTGTTGATACAATAACTGCATTAGAAGCTATGTGTACTGCTGATGCAGAGAAGATGTACATGGGAACATCAATGGGTGTTAACTGGGTTAAGAAAAATGCAGATGGCTCTATTAACTATAAGGAGTCTCAAAAATCCAAATATGGCAGCGTTCTTAATTTACCTAATGGTCAGGGCTATGGTTACCTTAGAGAAGCAATTGTTAATCAAATTGAGTATATCAAAACGTTAGCACCTAGAATTATTCTTTTAGGTCACGTAAAGGATACTCAGCTAGAGAAGTCAGGAGTAGAGGTAAGCTCTATGGATCTTGATTTAACAGGTAAGATTAAAAGAATTGTATCTTCTCAATCAGATGCTATTGGTTATCTATATAGAAAAGGCAAAGACAATGTTCTTACCTTTAAAACTAATGATGAGGTAGCATGTGGTGCAAGACCAGTACATTTAAGAAATCAAGAGATGGTTATCTCTGAATTAAAAGATGGGCAGTATGTTGCTCATTGGGACAAAGTATATATTGACTAAACAAACAATTTAAAACAATGGGATTAAGTACATTAGACATTACTATACCTGGATCAGGTAGTAATAACAGTAACAACAACGGTGGTGGTTATAAAGGATTGAATCCAGGTAACTATAAAGCTAAAGTGCATAGATTTGAGCTATGGGATCAACCATTTGCTCCTGAAGAAAAGGGTCTATATCTAGTTATGAAAATGGAAAGTGCAAAACCATCTCCTGACTTTGAAGGTTATCCAGTAGATGAAAACAATCCTGATGGGCCTAAGTATGAAGGACTTATTGGTAATGTAAGAACAAGCGCATATGCATTTAAAGATGGATTCAACGCTAAAAAGAATGTTGCAGTTGTAAGAGACACAGCTATCTTAGAGGAGCTTCTTAGACTATGCACAGAGTTTGATTGCGTTCAGTGGTTTAAAGATGCACATGGTAAGTATGATACTATCCATGAATGGGTAGACGCATTCAATGAAACTGCTCCTTTTAAAGATAAGTATCTTGAAGTATGTATTGCAGCTAAAGAATACATGGGTAAAGATGGTAAAGTAAAAAGACCATTGGCAATTGCACCATATGAGAAAGTAGATGGTAAGTATCATAACGGATATAAAGCACTTACAAGTCAGAAAACTGTTGTAAAGTTTGATGCTGATAAACATTGGAAGAAAGTAAATCCAGAGCCTGTATCTGAATTTAAAGCTGATGATCAACCAGATGATGCAGCATTTGAATCTATAACAAAGTTTGATAAAGATGGTGATGAAATGCCATTTGATTTAGATGCTGGATTTGATATCTAATAATTAACTAATATTGAAGGGGGATGTGATGTCCCCCTTTTTTATTTCCATACTATGCTAAAGTTAAACCCCGCAGTATTTTTTATTGAAGATGTTCCAAGTAACTGGATATTTGAAAGTTATTTGAACTTAAATGAAAAGCTTACAGGTCAGTCTATCAAGATACATTCCATATTTAAAGCAGAAAAAACTCCTTCAATGTGCATCTATTATTCTGATGCAGATAAGATGTACAAGTACAAAGATTTCTCTACAGATAAATCAGGTAATGGTGCAGGATTAGTATCAGATATGTTTAACATATCATATGCTGGTGCATGTAGTAAAATCATGGATGATTATAATCTATATCTTAGTAAAGGAGATTTATCAAATGATGATCAAATAAGAAAGCATATAATTCCCACACCAAAATATAAGATTACAGAATTTGTAACGCGTGGTTGGAATAATATTGATGCAGCATATTGGTTACAATTTGGTATAGGATCTGATGTATTAAAGCACTATGGAGTAGTTCCTCTACAGGAGTATACAATGTGCAGACAATATTCAGATGGTAAAGAGGAAGTAATAAAGATAGCTAGACTAAATGTATATGGTTACTTTAATAAACAAGGAGAACTTTGCAAGGTATATCAGCCTATGCAGAAGAATAAGAAGTTCATTAAGGTAAATGATTATATACAAGGATCAGATCAATTAACAGAAACAAATAAGTATCTAGTCATATGCAGTTCATTAAAAGATGTAATGGCATTGAAAGCAATGAAGTTCAACAACATTGATGCAATAGCACCAGATAGCGAGAACTCTAGAATTCCAAAAGAAATAATCAGTGCATACCTTGAAAGATATACTACAGTATGTACAATGTTTGATGATGATGTAGCAGGTATGAAGTCTATGCAGAAATACAAAGATGACTACGGTATAGAATCAATTCATCTACAGATGAGTAAAGATCTATCAGATTCAATTAGAGATTATGGAATGAGCAATGTAAAGATTGTATTACATCCTATATTAAAGAAAGTATTAACACCAAAAAGTTTGAAGCATGAGTAGTTATTTTGATGGTTGGATCTATAACAATATAGAATTTACTGAAGACATGATACCTGAAGGAGCTGTAGGTTTTGTATATGAAATGACAGCAGTTATAGATGGAGCATCTCGTATATACATTGGAAAGAAAAACTTTTACTCAGATGTTAAAACAAAACTGGGTAAGAAAGTATTAGCTCAGCAAACAGATAAACGCCTTAAGACATACAAGCGTGTAAGAAAAACTGTTTATCAGAAGTATTATAGTAGCAATGAAGTGCTTAAGAAAGCACATAAGGATGGAGTTAAAATACGTAGAAAAATACTGATGATATGCTATAGTCCTACGGAACTTACATATCAAGAAGCTAAGTATCTATTCTGTAATGATGTATTAGATTATGATATGTATTTGAACTCCAACATATTAGGTAAATTTTATAAAACAAAGTAAATGAACATACATCAGGAAAGCTTAGCTAAAGCTACTAAAGAACTGATGTTCAGTGAACCTTTTTACGGTCTATTTCTAGTATCATTAAATAAACAATGGGATGAAAAGGTATCTACTGCATGTGTAGGAGTATCAGGTATCTCTTTTGGTTTAAAGATAAGCCCAACATTTTGGGAGAAGTTGACACCTTTACAAAAGAAAGGTATACTTAAACATGAGTTAATGCATATTGCCTTATTCCATCTAACAGATTATAAACATCTAGCAGATCATAAGTTAGCAAATATTGCAATGGATATAGAGATCAACCAGTACATTGATCCTACGTGGCTGCCAGAAGGCGCTATGGGACTTTCAACATTCCCTGAATTAAAACTAGAGGAAAAGAAAGGTACTAAATATTATTATGATAAGCTCAAGGAGTTGAAAGATGAGGTGCAAGAGTGCCTTAAGAAAGCTATTGAGAATGGAGATACATCAGTTACATTACCTGATGGTACAGTAGTTCAGTTATCAGAACATGATTGGGATGAAATGGATTCTTTAGATGAAGGTTCACAACGTGTTATTAGAGATCAGGTATCAGGTATACTTAAGAATATTGCAGAAACTGTAGAGAAATCACACGGTAGTGTACCAGGAGAATTTAAAGATATACTTCAAAAGCTACTAGAAATACCTGAACCTAAGTTTGATTGGAAGTCACATGTCAGAAGATTTGCTGGTAAATCTATTAAGGTTTATACAAAAAAGTCCAGAAGGAAGTTTAGCAAAAGATATGAAGACAATCCAGGTCTTAAGATCAAACAAAAGAAACACATATTAGTAGGTATAGATACATCAGGATCTGTAAAGAAAGAAGAGCTCCAAGAATTTCTATACGAGATACATCACCTAAATAAAACAGGTAATGATGTTACTATAGTACAATGTGATACAGCTATATCTCATGTAGGTAAATACAAACCAGGTGAAGATTATGCTATACATGGTAGAGGAGGAACAGATTTCCAACCTGTAATAGATTATTATAACGAGCACTTCAATGAGATAAGCTGTTTAATATACTTTACAGATGGTGAATGTAGTCCTCCAATTAATGCAAAAGGAAACATCCTATGGGTGTTAAGTAGTGAAAGTGAAATGAATGATGATCTCCCTGGAGAAAAAATTAAATTAGAATTATGAAAAGTAATAGCGTAAGATTAGACAGTAATGAATTAAAAAGTTTTTTAATGCACATGATTAGCAATAATCGTCATATACAAGCGGAGGGTAAGAATCCTGTAGCAGTAGAGATTATTGGTGAATCAGGTTTAGGTAAAACAAGTAGTGTAATTCAGTTAGCAACAGATGAAAAGTTAAACTTTGTAAAGCTGAATTTAGCTCAGATAGAAGAACTAGGTGACCTTGTAGGCTTTCCTATTAGACAATTTAAGATGCTTAAGGAAGCTGAATCTGGATTAAAAGTACATCAGTGGATTGATGAGCATGCTGTAGAAGAATATAGTAGACAAGGATATAAATTCACTGGTCAAAAAAGAATGTCATACTGTCCACCAGAATGGATTGCAGATAAGACAGGTGGAGGTATTCTATTACTAGATGACTGGAATCGCAGCGATCAGCGCTTTATACAAGCAGTAATGGAATTAGTAGACCGTCAGGAGTATATCTCATGGAAGTTACCAAAAGATTGGCATATACTATTAACAGCTAACCCTGACGATGGTAACTATATGGTAAATAGTATTGACGTTGCACAAAGAACCAGATTTGTTAGTGTTGAATTTAAGTTTGACGTAGATAGATGGGCAGAGTGGGCAGAAGCTAATAACATTGATGGTAGATGTATCAACTTCTTATTAATGCATCCAGAGGTAGTTAATGAAAGAGTTAATCCAAGATCTATTACTACATTCTTTAATGCA
>Ga0315293_10007167_pt1 | contig 10367 bp, 8 predicted proteins | sample YL17G13_20_MG_FD_203071 | JGI IMG/M metagenome (GOLD analysis project Ga0315293, IMG submission 203071) | Sediment microbial communities from Yellowstone Lake, YNP, Wyoming, USA - YL17G13_20 | ecosystem: Environmental > Aquatic > Freshwater > Lake > Sediment | place: USA: Wyoming | collected... | reverse complement strand
ATCGTAACAGATGAATTTCTTGTAAAATTTGCCTCTTCTGCATCAGAAGCAGAAATCAGGGCTTTTAACACATTACATAATGTCGAGATTGTAAGAAAGGCGGAATGGGATGCTTGGTACCTCTTGAGAGTAAAAGAACCGAGAAATATGAATACGTTAAAAGCGGCTAATCTTTATTACGAAGACCCTATTACAGAATTCGCTCACCCCAACTTTGTAAGAAGATTACAATTGATGTCTGTAACCCCGAACGATACATATTTCCCAAACCAATGGGCTTTGAATAATACAGGACAGACAGGAGGGACTCCGGATGCCGATATGGATGCGCCTGAAGGCTGGGAAATCACCATCGGCAGTCACGAGATTACAATTGCCATTATAGATTTGGGAGTTGACCTTACTCATGAAGATTTGATTACCAACTTAGTGGACGGAAAAGATACTCTCGAAGACGATAATGACCCTAGCCCTTTATATGATGCTTATAATGGGCATGGGACTTCTTGCGCTGGATTAGCTGCTGCGCAAACAAATAACGAAGTAGGAGTCGCTGGTGTTGCCTGGGGTTGTAAGATAATGCCAATTAGATTTGGTTATGCAACTCCTGAGGGTTTGCTCATCACCGACGACGATAAAATTGTAGAGGCTATTACTTGGGCAGCTGATAACGGAGCGGATGTGTTAAGCAATAGTTGGGGAGGTGGCCCAGAGAGTGATGATGTTAACGATGCAATTATATACGCAAAAAATAATGGCAGGGATGGAAAAAGGGTGTATTATAGTATTTGCGGCTGGGAACGACTGGGGACCACCTGTTTCTTATCCTGCAAGACTTCAACAAGTAATAGCAGTTGGGGCAACAGACCATAATGATGTAAGGTGGTTCTATAGTAACTATGGTCGTCCTGAACTGGATGTTATGTCGCCCAGCGCGGCGGGCAGTCAATTAGGAGTAAGCCTTTGGACTACTGATATTACGGGAGTTGCTGGATACAATCCTGGTGATACTCCGCGAGGAGATGCCGCTGGTAACTATACAAAATGGTTTGGTGGAACTTCTGGTGCCACACCGCAGGTAGCAGGATTGGCAGGACTGATTCTTTCCGTCAATCCTGAGCTTGACAGCAATGAGGTTCAGGACATCATTCAACGAACTGCTGATGATAAAGGAGAGCCTGGTCCGGACCATTACTATGGCTATGGAAGAGTTAATATTTACAATGTGCTGCTTGAGGCAATCCCCTCAAAAGGGCATATTGACCTCGACCAGGATTATTACAATTCTAATTGCACCATAGGCATCTTCTTGGCGGACCACGACCTTGAAGGGCAAGGCACTCAGAATGTGTATATCACGACCAGCGGGGGTGATTCAGAGACAGTCACTCTAACCGAAATAACGCCGGCTGTCGGTGTTTACAGGGGAACAATTTCGACCGCTTCAGGAGACCCGAATACCGAAGATGGAGAACTTCAGGTATCTGACGGTGAAACTATTACCGGTACATACGAAGATGAAGATGATGGAACCGGTAATCCAGCATCGTCAAACGATACGGCAACAGCCGACTGTGTTTGTCCTGTTATTTCTAATCTTGACTTCAATGAGAGTCCCATAGGTCCTGATATTACGGTTAGTTTTGAAACAAGCGAATCCACGTTTGCTCGTGTGCTATATGGTCTTAACTGCGGAGGACCTTATAATACTACGGCGTTAAGCCGTGGATGTAATCACACTGTGAAACTAAAAGAAGCTTCTCCTTTGAATGACCATTATTTTGTCGTTGAGGCGACCGACTTTGCTGGCAACGAAACTGTGGATAGTAACAGCAGCTATTGCTACAGATTCACCACTGATGGCCCCAGAGAAATCAATGTTCCAGCCGACTTTACCACGATACAAGAAGCAATCAACCCCCTCTGGGACGGCTCGACTATCACGGTTGCTGCCGGGACCTACAATGAAACGGTCAACTTCAAGGGTAAGGGTATTACGCTACGCAGTATGGACCCGGAAAACTGGAATGTGGTTGCAAATACAATCATATACAGCGAGTCCGGTCTTGTTGTAAGTTTTACCAATCATGAAGATGATAATAGTAAACTGATGGGTCTCACGGTAGAGGGCCCTGGCGAAGAGATAGGAGGTGCTGGTATATCGATAACCTCAGCTTCCAGCCCAATAATAACCAATTGCAGAATTACTGGTCACGTTTGTGGTGTATTCTGTGAAGGTTCATATCCTATGGTCAAGAGTAACAAAATCTTTGGAAATCTTGACGCGGGAGTATATTGCACTGGTTATGGAGTTCCACTTATAGAGAATAATTGGATTTACAACAATAAATACTGGAATACAGCAGGAATAAAATTCACCGACACCGAATTTGCGGGCATTGTTCAAAACAACACTATTGTTGGTAATGACATTGGAATTAAGAGATACGTCAACGTATTCGTTCCTCCTGAGATCATTAACTGCATCCTTTGGAGTAATGAAGATGACCTTAATGAATGCAGTTTGACATATAGCTGTATTCAGCATCCAGAAGATGCCGAAGGTATAGGAAATATTACTGGTGATGCAAATAACCCAATGTTTGTTGACCACAACGGTGATGATTATCATTTAGAGGCAAATTCGCCCTGCATTAATGCCGGTGACCCAAACGGCAGCTATATAGGTCAACTGGACTTTGACGGAAGGTGCAGAGTTGTAGGTAATGCTATTGATATGGGCGCTGATGAGCAAGATTGCTTCCCAAGCAACTATTCGACGTACCAAGACTGGGTGGCGATGGGCAGACCCGATTGTTGGTGCGCGACAACTTGCGGGTCGGGTTACCAATGCGATGGTGATGCTGACGGCAAAACCGAAGATCCTAACAACTATCGGATTTATCAAAACGACCTGGATTTGGTTATAGCCAACTGGAAGAAAACCATCTCTGACCCGACTCTGAACCCCTGCGCCGATATCGACCATAAGCCTCAAGGTATCCCGAAGTACCGTGTTTACATCAATGATTATAACATACTGGTCACCAACTGGAAGAAAACAGACCCACAGCTTCCCTGTAATTGCCCACGAAATGAATGATTTTCAACTTTGAATATTTTGAAAAATCAAGATTAAAATACCGACCTTCCTTGTCGCCTTTTTTATACCTAAATAAAAAACCGTGTAAATCAGCGTCTAAAAAATTTGTGTCTATTCGTGTGAATTCGTGGTTAATTTTTATTGAAAATACAAAAGGAGTTTGGTATAATATATACGAGATTTGGGGGGGATGATGTCCGCCAGGAGCGGCAAGCTCGCGGTGAACCGCACGCTAAGGAACAGCAGTTCCATGAATCAGACAGTTTTGGCCACAAAAAGGTTCAGAATGATAAAATCCATAGGAAAAACTCGTTGCTAAACTTAATTAGTGAAAATTCGTGTTTATTCGTGGTTATTCCTTACATTTTTCCTTTGTGCCGGCGCCTGTCCGCCGTAGCTTTTGTGAAGGCGGATGTCTTTGTGGCTATGAGTCAATTATGCAAAACAAAGCCAATTTGCTGAATACTCAAATGAACGTAACTATTGTTTTAACAAAGTATTATGAAAATGAAATCGTCTTCAGGTTCTAAAAAAACAAACCCAATCAAACCCAAACAAACTCGAAGAGAAGCGCGTAGGGTGGGGTCTTTACCCCACCAATTCTTCTCGAAGCGAAGCGGAGATCCCCTACGGGTGAGCTTCTCGGAATCCTCAAACCGGGGACCAAACAACGCCAACCTGTAGTGAGCTTGCCTGCACTGAGCAAGGTCGAAGTGTCGAACCTATTTCAAACGTGACCTTTCAAAATGGGGCATCACGAGGATTATTTATCTGGATTAACCCGCCGATAAATGGTAAAAGGTAAGGCATTGTGAAGTCAAAAAGTCAAAAGATGGCAACTAAAAGGTTAAATATCTTTGAGAAGCCCAATCTCAAAGAGCCGAGGCTGGTGCTTGGTTTTTCCGGCTGGATGGACGGCGGCGATATCTCCACTGGGACAGTCAAGTGCTTCATCGACAAGCTCGGCGCACAAAAGATCGCCACTATTAACCCTGAGGGTTTTTATATCTATAATTTCCCCGGGATGATGGAGGTAACCGCCATGTTTAGGCCGCACACCAAAATAGAGAGCGGCCTGATTACCTCTTTTGAGATTCCCGCTGATGCCTTTTTCGCCAGTGAGGAGGCCGACCTTATACTCTTTCTGGGAAAAGAGCCTAATTTGCTCTGGGAAGAGTTTGCCACCTGCCTTCTCTGGTTGTGCGCAGAATTTGGCGTCAAAATGATATATTTTGTCGGCAGCATCGCCGGCCTTATCCCTCACACTCGTGAGCCGCGACTTTTCTGCTCCGTTTCGGATGCAAAACTCAAGGAGACCTTCCAGCATTACGGCGTAAAATTCACAAGTTACGAAGGCCCCGCCAGCTTTGTCACTTACCTGACTACCCGATGCAACCAGCAGGCTCTCAGCCTTGTAAGTTTGGTAGCTACCATTCCTGCTTATGTGCAAGGCGCAAACCCCAAGTGTATAGAGGCCGTTACACGGCGCCTGGCTGGTATGCTGGGTGTGGATTTAGAGCTTGATGACCTGCAGGCTGCCAGTGACGAATTCGAGAAGAAGCTAAGCCAGATTGTGCAGCAGCAGCCGGAGTTGGCCGGCAGCATCCGCAAGCTGGAAGAAGATTACGATAACGAGATTTTCGACAGCGAGATGGGGGAATTGAAAACCTGGCTCCAGCAGCAGGGCATCAGTGTCGATTAAAAACATATTCCACCAAAGCCCGGCCCCGCCCTAATTCTTCGTTTGATGATTGCTGTGACGACAATTTTGCAGAAAACTCGTTGGGTTCGTTCAATTGGTGCGGGGTTAGCGCAGGTTGTTTTCCTGAGCAATTTTCCTTTAGTTTTACTTTGTTGTGGAATTGGCAGGTTCAATTCGGCAAGTACATTTTTCATATCCTCCCAGACATACTGACGGTTTTTCTGCCGCATTTTTCTGTCTGCAGGAAAGTGAAATTGAACCCGAAGTTGTGCCGATGCGACTATAATAATGGAACTACGAAAAGGAGCGACAGTTGACAGAGAAGCAAGCAATATATTACGAGCTTCTGGTTCTGCGGTGCCGGCAGGGACAAAAAGAAGCCTTCGAAGAGTTGGTCCGAAACTGGGAGAAACGACTGTTCTTTTATGTTCGCAGGTTGGTAGATGATGAACAAGATGCCTGGCAAATCCTTCAGCAAAGCTGGGTAAAGGTGCTGCGAGGCATTAAGAAGCTGCGCCAGCCGCGTAAATTACCGGCCTGGCTTTACGGTATCGCTCACAATACCGCTATAGACCACTTAAGAACAAAGCATTCACAACAAGTTTTAATCGAGGGCAATGCCGATGTCTCGAACATTGAGGACTGCAATTCGACTCTCACCTTTGACGACGTTGAGCAGGTCTATTACGGACTGGGCAGGATATCTTTGCCGCACCGGGAGGTATTGACTTTGTTTTTCCTGCAAGACCTCTCAACTGACGAAATTGCCCAGGTGCTGGGCATATCTATCGGCACAGTGAAATCGAGGTTGCATTATGCAAAGCGGGCGCTAAAAGCCATTCTTGAAAAGGAGGATTCAGAATTATGAATCAATCAAACAAAACATTTAGCGACAAATTGCTTGAAATGGAAAAACCAAACACTACTTACAAAGAACAATTTGAAATACAATTACAAACAGTTCTCGAAAAGAGATTGAATTACGCCTGGAGGGTAGGGCTGCTATTATTGGGCGCAGCCGGCCTGTTGATTGCCATTCCGTGTGGCCACATGGCCTTTTTGACAAGGGTCGGCGGCGAGCTCGACTTGTTTGTTCGCATCGTTTATCTTTCCGGTATGGTTCTCGCGCTTAGCTGGGCTATCCTGATGGGTTGGGTTGCAGTAAGAGGAAAGCTTAATTTAAGACTACATCCTGCCTATATAGCAATTATTGGTATCGCTCTATGCTTTTTCTTTATGCTCAATTTTACGGGCCGCTTTGTTTTGCCCTTGGCAAGGGAGGAGCACAGGTCAATACTTGGAACACTGCTGGTTCTTATTGGATTCTTTCTTATCGTTACCTTTGTTCTGTGTCTGATACTCCGCGTCTTATATCGGACAGAGTTCAAGACCCGCGAAAAGCTGTTGGAAATTGAATACCGTCTTGCCGAGCTTGCTGAAAAGCTCGAAGCCAAACCGGACAAGTGAAAAAAATGCCCGTCGTTGTCCGCTTCATTTCGGGACCGGCAGGCCGAGTTCGGCGAGGACCTTTTTCATATCCTCCCAGACGTAGCGGCGGTTTTCATCGGAGTAGTTTCGTAGTAAATATGCAGGGTGAAATGTCGCCATAAGTTTTAGCGGCGGTCGGCCAATGCCGGCATAATACTCGTGGAACTGGCCACGCAACTGGCCTATGGATCTGGTGGTGTTTAACAGCATCCTGGCTGCGTGGGCACCGAGGGCCACAATAACATCAGGATTGATTGCCTCAATTTGCCTCTGAAGATAAGGCAGGCAGCTTATCATTTCATCCGGGCGAGGGTCACGGTTTTCAGGGGGGCGACACTTGATGATGTTGCCTATATAGACATCGCTGCGTTTCAGGCCGCAAGCGGTGATTATTCTATCTAAGAATTGGCCGGCTCTCCCGACAAATGGTCGGCCTTGCGCATCTTCATCGGCTCCGGGTGCTTCACCGACAAACATTATTCTTGCATTCGCACTACCCTCGCCGGGGACAGCATTTGTTCGAAGCGCCCCTAATGGACATTTGCGACATTGGCGGACTTCATCGGCGAGTTTTTCGAGCTCCGCCGCCGACTCGGTAACATTTGTAGAGCTCATTTGCTTAGGTTCGGAAGTCCTGGCCTCGCCCTTGACAGCAAAGCCTGTGAAAAACTGCTCCATTTCGAGGTGCTGTCGAACAGCTCTATTTATGTCCGCATCTTTTTTCATCGAGATAAATTGTAATGATATTTTAGAAATGAGGCAATAAAATAGGACGCTTTCTCTGGAAAGCGCCCCATTTGGAATTCGGAAACTGTCTCAAGCCACAAATGCTATCTGCAGCAAGATTGAAGGCTTTTACACCAGCCAGACCCTTCGCTTCGCTCAAGGTAACAGTTACACAAGGCCCTGGGCGAGCATTGCATTGGCCACTTTGATGAAGCCGGCGATGTTTGCACCTGTCACAAAGTTGCCAGGGCAGCCATATTCTTCTGATGCCTCACTGGCATTTTTGTAGATTGTTACCATAATGATTTTCAGCTCGGCATCCGCCTTTTCAAACGTCCAGGGAATGCGCTGACTGTTCTGTGCCATTTCAAGGCCTGAGACGGCGACGCCGCCGGCATTTGAAGCCTTGCCAGGTAAAAACAGAACCTTATTGGCATGGAATACATCAACTGCTTCCGGAGTGCAGGGCATATTGGCGCCCTCGGCGACAGCGATACAGCCATTTTTGACTAATGCTTTGGCAGCGGCTTCATCAAGCTCATTTTGTGTTGCGCAGGGCAGGGCAACGTCGCACTTAACATTCCAGATGCTGCTGCAACCTTCGGTGTATTTGGCGTTTTTGTGAATCGCGACATACTCTTTTATGCGTTTTCGCTCCACTTCTTTGATTTGCTTGACGGTGTTGAGCTTGATGCCATCGGGGTCGTAAATGAAGCCGTTAGAATCGCTCATCGTAACGACCTTTCCGCCGAGCTGCTGAACTTTTTCGGTGGCGTAAATGGCGACGTTGCCTGCTCCCGAAACAGCCACGGTCATACCGTCAAAGCTCTTACCCTTTGCTTCCAATGCCTCCTGCACTATATAGGTAAGGCCGTAGCCGGTAGCTTCGGTTCGCACCAGCGAACCTCCCCATTCGAGGCCCTTGCCGGTAAGGACGCCGGTGAACTCATTTTTGATTCGTTTATACTGGCCGAACATAAAACCGATTTCGCGCCCGCCAACGCCGATGTCACCTGCAGGGACGTCGGTATCGGGGCCGACGTGACGGAAAAGCTCTGTCATAAAGCTCTGGCAGAAGCGCATCACTTCGCCATCGCTTTTGCCTTTAGGGTCGAAATCGGAGCCGCCTTTGCCGCCGCCCATCATAAGACCGGTCAGAGAGTTCTTGAGGATTTGCTCGAAGCCGAGGAACTTAATTATGCCCAGATAGACGGTGGGATGGAAACGGATGCCGCCCTTGTAAGGGCCGAGCGCACTATTGAACTCGATTCTGAAGCCGCGATTGACCTGGAATTCCCCCTTATCATCCTGCCACGGGACACGAAAGATGATTTGCCTTTCTGGTTCAACCAGGCGCTCGAGAATCCTCGTGCGGACGTATTGAGGATTCCTGTCAAGAACGACTCCTAAGCTATCGAGCACTTCTTTTACTGCCTGGTGAAATTCCGGCTCGCCGGGATTGCGTTTAAGCACTTGCTCGTAAACGGCCTGGATAACACTATTTGCTGCCACTTGATTAACCTCCATTAAAAACTGAAATTTTTGCTCGCTACCTGAATTACAATAAGCTAAACTAATAATAAAATCAGTAATTGCCTTAGAACCCAAGATATGGTTAGAATACCACACTGTGGCGGGGCAACACAATGGGCTAAATGATAATACTATATATCAGGATACCTTATAATGCACATAAAAACACTAAAAGTATTCTGCGACTTATCTGATTCACGAAGCTTCTCAAAAACCGCTGAAAAGCATCTTTTAAGTCAATCAGCGATTTCCCAGCAGCTTGCGCAACTGGAGCTTGCATACAATTGCCAACTGCTGGATAGAAAGAAAAGACCGCTGGAACTGACCGCTGCAGGACAATTATTTTACCAGGCCGCCAAGGATATCCTTGAGAGATACGAACAATTGAAAACCGACCTGAATGTGTTGAAGTCATCTACCGGCAGCAGAATAAACGTAGGTGCAATTTTCAGTATCGGCATGCACACCCTGCCGGATTATGTTAAAAAGTTTCTGGCCGGCTACCCAAATGTTAACGTGCACGTTGAGTACCTCAGCAACGATAAGATTTATGAGATGGTCTTATCTGGTGACATCGATATCGGTCTTGTGGCGGTTCCGAAACGCGATAAGAGATTAGAGGTGCACGATTTCGAGAACGAGCCGCTGGTTCTGGCCTTCAGTCCGAAACATCCATTATCGCAAGAATCACAGATTGATATTCATAGATTACAGTTTGAAAGATTCATTGCCTTTGAGAAGAACACCCCGACGCGTGCCTGGATAGATAGCATCCTGGAGCGCTACAATGTTACCGTCCGGACAGTGATGGAGTTCGATAACATCGAAACCATCAAACGAGCGGTGGAAATAAATTCCGGTGTAGGCATATTGCCTCAGACGGCAATACTTCAAGAAGAAGCCAGCGGGACGATAAAGGCAATACAATTTACAAATGAAAAATTCTTCAGGCCTACTGGAATAATTGTTCGCAAAGGGAAAATTTTAAGCCAGGCTGGCCGATACTTCATTGAACTATTGCGAAAGAAAGGTAGATAACAAGAATATCGAATTTAGAATGTCGAATGATGAATTTCGAAGCGGCTTTATTGATTACCAGGAAGGATATAAGCTAATCAGCAACCCAGACAGATTATTTTATGGTGATTAAAGCGGTCATATTTGATTTGGATGGGACAATAACCCAGCCTTATTTTGACTTTGATGCCCTCAGAGAAGAGATGGGGCTGCCCAGAGACTCCGGGCCGGTTCTTGAGTCAGTGGCGAAGATGACGCCACAGCAGCAAAAACGCGCAGAGCAAATCCTGCATTCGCATGAGGAAAGAGCAGTGAAAGAATCTAAGCTCAATGCCGGTGCAAAACGCACACTTTTGAGCCTGCGGGCAGCGGGGATTCAAATAGGTGTCCTGACGCGTAACAGGCGAAGCAACGCCTTTGCTATTGCCGATAAGCACGGTCTAAAATTCGATGCTGTTATCGGCAGAGAAGATGGCCCGATTAAACCCGATTCGTTTGGCGTAACGCGATTGTGCGAGCACTTCAATGTCCAGCCCCAGGAGACCTTGGTGGTTGGCGACTATTTATTCGATTTGCTGTCTGCAAAGGCGGCGGGAGCGGTCGCTGTGCTGCTGACCAATCACGAGCGGGCGGGAGAATTTGCGAAACACGCGGATTTTTGTATAAAAACGATAGACCAGATTCTTCAAATCAGGCGCATTTTAACCTGAAGCGCAACGCTTCAGGTTAAAAGCAGCCCCCCTTCGGGTGGCTGGAGTTTTTCGCATTTGCTACCAGGATAGATAAAGTAAGAATGAG
>Ga0315293_10007163_pt1 | contig 10373 bp, 5 predicted proteins | sample YL17G13_20_MG_FD_203071 | JGI IMG/M metagenome (GOLD analysis project Ga0315293, IMG submission 203071) | Sediment microbial communities from Yellowstone Lake, YNP, Wyoming, USA - YL17G13_20 | ecosystem: Environmental > Aquatic > Freshwater > Lake > Sediment | place: USA: Wyoming | collected... | reverse complement strand
GAAGCAAATAGTTCCCAAGCAAACCGGTTGCACCGGTGAGCAAAAAATAACTCATAGGGAAAATTTCCAATTGGTTTTTCGTCAATAAGGCATTGGAGCACCGAACGCTCCGCCCGAATCCGATCTAAATTCTCATTGTAGCTCGGGTTCTTCAACTATTCCAATCGACGGAACCGGCTGATGACATCGGTTTCTGCTGAAGAGACGTCAAAACCGCAATCGACGAACGGACTCCCAAACAATGACAGAAACCACCCAAACATCCTATCTGAACCAAGCATCCATTTTTGGCAATTCCTGATCAAGCTTACTCCAAGGGTGCCAAGGTTCTATCAAGCAATCGTTTTTTCGATCCCTATTGGGATTTTTCCTTAAGTGTTGATCGAAATATTGATCCCAATTCACTTAATCTCAAATTTTTGCTTCCTCGTCTTTACATGCAATACCCCCCCCCCAGCTAACGCAGTGCGAATGGTGACCATGGGGCAAACAGGGGTAATGGGGCGATTCAATTTTTATTAATTGATGCCAGAAACGATTGCTTATTATAACGGCCCCAATTCATATCGACGGGGAGGCCGGACTTTGGTTCACCGCTTGCAAGCCTCGGCTCGATTTTTTTCGTCCCGGAGCAGATCTTACCGCACCAGCGGTCCCCTTTGCGGTGAAAAGACTTCGGTAATCGCCATTCGCCGCCAGACAGTGGCCGACTTCCGAAACCTCTGTGCGGCACAGCATCCCCAGGCTACTGCAATGGTCTGAATTCGGGAATTCGCTTCGGATATGGCTCCCAGAACGCGAGACCGACTCTAAACCCAAATTGACACTAAAGAACGGACCGTCATATAGTCCGCCTTGATGTCGTCCTGGGACCCCAATGCGTTGTAGCCGGTGACTGTTGGATCAACTCAACGAACCAGCAACCTTCAGAAATGCACAGCCGCACGCACCAAAGGTCACGTCGAAAACAGTAAGCCGGAATCCAGGTAACGGCCATTATTGATTTTTCTTCGTCCAATTCAGTTTCGCAAAGTTATTCGTCACGGAAGCAACTTTCGAGCTTTATTGTTTGAAGTAACCAATCACTTGGGAGCATCGGTGGCGGGCAACAAACACCCGTTGCGTATTGGCTGGTTCATGCCTTTCTGCGTCGCAGCGGTTGCGGTCGTGGGTGTGGCGATGCGTCTATGCCTCTTCGTTTCAGCCGATGAGTCTGTTCCGTTTTCGACTTCGGCGCCGATTCAGATCTCTGCCGACTGGTGTCAAGAGTGGCAGGAGCAGAACACAACGATTGCCCTCTTTCGCGGGACGTGTCGTCTCGTTCATGGAGACCGGACGTTCGTCGCGAACAACATGGTCGTCTGGGTCCGAAAGCCAATGTCCGCCGAAGATTCCCGCCAACGACTAACCGTCTATCTCGAGGATTCCGTTGAGGTTCAGGAGCTCAATGGCACACGCACCGAAAATTCAATGTGGCTTGAGTTAAATACGTCCGCCGGAGTGGCATTGTCTGTGCGGGGCAGGATTGCAGATCATTCCGGTCAAGATGATCCGATGTTTCAACGTGCCATCCATCGGCGAGAAGGATCTGAGCGAGTTGGACTGCGGCAGACTCAGATGACGGTGGCAACTCCTCAAGCCTCCACCCCCCCCGAGAGCGTTCTGACTCTGCAACAAACGAGCGGCTTGAGGCGAGTCCGAGTCTCGCCCCGCAGTTTTGCCATGCCTTTCAATGTCCAAAGTTCCATCTCCGACAACTCGACTCCTCGGGAAATGGTAACGATCATCACCGGAGGAGTGAATGTTCTCGTGGACGGGATTGTCATTGGAGGTGAAGAAGGAATAGGGGCAATCGACCTCAGTGCCGATCGAGCCGTGATTTGGACCGATGCCACCGACAATGAACAGTTCTCTCAGGAAACGCTGCAGCGGCCAGACAGTAAACTTCAGATGTACCTCGAAGGAAACATCGTCGTTCGCCAGCAACTGCAATTGACACAATTCGGTGGCCAAGAAGTTCGCAATAAAGTGACGGCTGAGCGTGCATTTTACGATGGCCGAGAGAATCGCGCACTCATCCTCGACGCCGAACTTCAGTCCTATGTTCCAAAATTGGATGCCGCAGTTCGAATTCGTGCGGAGCGATTGCGTCAGAATTCGGCACAATCGTATCATGCACAAAATGCTTGGTTCACGACGAGTAACTACGGTAAGCCTGGTTATCGCGTCCAAGCCAGTGATATTTTTTTGGAGTCTCGTCCGACGCACAGTCCGACCTCACTCATGGACCCACAAACGGGTCAACTTGCGGGCGATGAACAAACGCGGATCACCGTACTGAACTCCCAGCTTGTCGTTGGTGACGTTCCTTTATTCTATTTGCCAAAGCTGAGTTTTCTGGCTGACGATTACAGCATTCCACTCATCGGCGTTGACGGAGGAGACGATCGAATCTTCGGAGCGAAACTACGGACCCGTTGGGATGCCTTTCAACTCTTCGGACTTCAGCGGCCCGAAGGTCTTGACGCAAATTGGGCCTTGTCGGGCGACTACTTGAGTCAACGGGGACCCGCGATAGGGACCGATGGCAAATATGGAGGAATTGACGCTTTCGGCAATATTTTCGGGGGAACCGGCCTCGCCTATTACATCAACGATTCCGGCGATGACAATCTGGGGAGTGATCGCCGCGCGTTGGCTCCGGAGACCACCAATCGTGGCATTCTTCAAGGGCAACACAGACATTTTTTCGAGCAGTCCAACTTGACTCTGGATGCGGAAGTTGGAATTGCAAGCGACCGGAACTTTCGCGAGCAGTATCGCCGCCGAGAGTTTGACTCTGACATGGATCTTGAAACACTGGTCAATGCGCGACAAGTGTTCGATGAAAACTGGCAGGGATCTCTGCTCGCTCGGTCAACCATCAATGAATTCGAGAACAATACCGCGTGGCTGCCGCGTGGCGACTTGTATTCGCTCGGAGAACCTCTGCTCGGGGGTCTGTTGAATTGGAGTTCCCACACATCAGCGGCATTCGCATCATTGCATCAGGCTGACGCGCCTACGAATCCTAATGACGCATTCACTCCGTTGTCTTATTACACGGACGCTAGTGGTCTCGTGGCCATGTCGCGGCACGAGGTGGAAATGCCGTTCTCCCTCGGGCCGATCAAAGTAGCACCGTATGCGATGGGCGAGGCGGCCTTCTGGAGCGACGGCTTGACTGCGCAGTCGATTGACCGTTTCTACGGACGAGGCGGCATTCGCGCCAGCACCCAATTTGGTCGAGTATTTCCGCAAGTTCAAAGCGACATCTTCAATCTCAGCGGCCTGACTCACAAAGTTGTGCTCGATGCCGATTACAGCTACTCAGAATCGTCTCGTGATCTCTCCGAAATCGCGCAGTGGAACGAGTTCGACGATGACGCTCAAGAACGGTTTCGTGAGCGAATGGTGACTACAGAGTTTTCAGGAACTCTGCCAAACCAACTCGACCCCCGATTTTACGCCGTTCGCACTGGAGCCGGTTCGAACGTGACATCGCCCTACCACGAACTGGTCGACAATCAGCAGGTCTTGCGTCTCGGAATGAGGCAACGATTGCAAACCAAGGTGGGCCCTCCCGAACGCCAGAGGTTGAAAGATTGGATGACCTTGGACTTGGGACTGTCATACTTTCCGGATGCCAATCGCGACAACTTTGGCAATGACATTGGGCTTGTCAGTTCTCGCTACGTCTGGAACGTCGGAGATCGGACGAGCATCATCGCGGGGAGTCTATATGACTTCTTCGACAATGGCCAACAACTCTGGCATTGCGGCGTTCAGAGCCAACGCAGTTTGCGTGGGAGCATGTACGTTGGACTGCGACAGGTCAAAACTGGCTCAATCAACAGTCAGATCGTCACCGCAAGTTATGGTTATACGATGAGCCCCAAATGGGTCTCCACCATGAGCACCGCGTTCGATTTCGGCGAAGGTCAAAATCGCGGGCAATCCCTGACCGTGACGCGTGTTGGCGAATGGCTGCTGTTTCACGTCGGAGCCAACTACGACGCCAGTCAAAACAATCCAGGAATCATGCTCTCTATCGAGCCGAAACTCGGTGGACGGTCTGGTTATTCGGCGAATCAACTCAGCTCGCTTCCCGGCATTCAAAACTGAGTGACTGTCTGCTCATCAGCGAGTGACGCAGCTTGCAAAATCCGCAGTTTACGAATGAACCCTTCTGTGCCGCGACGCATTCGATTTGCGGAACAGATTTCCAAAGTATTCGATGCTGATCATTCGTCCGTGACGCAACCTTCAGTCGCAGTTTTCACATTTTTAATGTACTTGTAAAGTGTGCCGCGTGTGGCCTTGTAGGCTGGCGCGATCCAGCCCGAGCGACGCCGAGCGAGTTCCTCCGATGACAACGCGACATCTATGCGGTTGAGATTGGCATCAATCGTGATCCTATCGCCATTTTCAACGAGTGCGATCGGGCCACCGTCTTGAGCCTCCGGCGTGATATGGCCCACGATGAAACCGTGGGAACCGCCTGAAAATCGGCCGTCGGTGATGAGCGCCACGTACTCACCAAGCCCCGCTCCCATGATCACCGATGTTGGAGTCAACATTTCCGGCATCCCGGGACCACCCTTTGGGCCCTCGAAACGGATGATAATCACATCGCCCTTCTGAATCTGATGTTGTTCGAACCCGAGGAGCATCGCCTCCTCAGAATCGTAAACTCGCGCCGGTCCCGTAAACACGAGGCCCTCCTTGCCTGTGATTTTTGCCACCGCTCCATCAGGACAGAAGTTGCCACGCATGATCCGCAGATGGCCGGATTCCTTAATCGGTGTTTCGATGGGGTGAATGATTCGTTGCCCGTCCGCAAGGCCGTTCAATTTTTCAAGGTTCTCCCCGATGGTCTTACCTGTGACGGTCAGGCAATCCCCGTTCAGATAGCCTTTTTCCAGCAGATACTTCATCACCGCCGGCGTCCCGCCCACGTGGTGCAAATCTTCCATCACATACTTGCCACTCGGTTTGAGATCCGCGATGTACGGCACGCGGTCACTGACGGTTTGAAAATCGTCGATCGTCAGCGGCACATCCACAGCCCGGGCCATCGCGATCAGATGCAGTACGGCATTCGTCGAACCTCCCGTCGCCATGATCACAACCATCGCATTTTCAAATGCGGCACGAGTCATGATGTCACGTGGTTTGATGTCCTTCTCCAACAGAATGCGAATCGCTTGACCAGCCGCCAAACATTCGCCTTCTTTCAGCGGATCGACGGCCGGGATTGACGAACTGTACGGTAACGACATGCCCAAGGCCTCGATCGCCGATGCCATCGTATTGGCCGTGTACATTCCGCCGCAGGCTCCGGCTCCTGGGATACTGCAGCCGATAATTTCTTCACGCTCCTCGTCACTGATGTGGCCCGAAACGTATTCCCCATACGCTTGAAATGCGGAGACAATATCCAGCTTCGGGTGCCGTGGAGTACAACCCGCGCGGATCGTACCTCCGTAGATCATCAACGAGGGACGGTTAAGACGCCCCATGGCCATCAGGCAGCCCGGCATGTTTTTGTCGCAGCCGGGAAGTGAAATATTGGCGTCGTACCACTGAGCCGACATCACGGTCTCGATGCTGTCGGCGATAAGATCCCGTGACTGCAATGAAAACGACATCCCATCCGTTCCCATCGAAATCCCGTCGCTCACGCCGATCGTATTGAATCGCATTCCCACCAGACCCGCCGCTGTCACACCTTCCTTCACCTTCTCCGCCAGTTTATTGAGGTGCATGTTGCAGGTATTCCCTTCGTACCAAACGCTGGCTATGCCGATTTGAGGCTTGTCCATATCCGCGCGTGTCAGCCCGGTTCCATAGAGCATGGCCTGCGACGCGCCTTGCGAGCGCGGTTGCGTGATTCGGGAACTGTATTTATTGAGCATCTCGAGGATTCACTTTCTAATCAATTCGGTTCCCAGATTCCGTCGGAGGCTTGGGTATTTTCCGGCGGGGTCAATCCAGAAAAAACAATGTCAACATCTGCTGCGGGCTCTGCATTTTACGGAAAACGGGGTGTCGGTGATCGTCACTCTGGCTAACAAGGAGCGGATGCCAAGTCGCCAATCCTGTATCGGCCGAGTGCTGCTATTCAATAATCTCTGCAAGATGTGATACGCGATCCACCCGAGGCAACACTTTCGGCTGATAGATTGTCGTGTAGGCTGTTGCTTTTCGATGCTCATTGATCGCCGCCTGATCAGACCAATGCTCGTTGAGAATGAATAACCGTGGATCACTTTTGGAATGATATACCTCAAAACGCTCACACCCCGGTTCACGCCTCGACAGTCGCTGTTGTTCGGACAACAGCGTTTTGATTTCGGCAACGTCATCCGCGTTCGTGACTGTCAGAAAAACATTCACATAAATCACAATCACTGGCCCCACAGGTTCTAAAGGTTCTATTCAGGAGACAATTACCTCGTCCGGCCAAAACTAGGCGAATGAATTTCTGGCGGAAGATCTTCATTCGAGTGCGGTTTCGATGTTCCCCCTTGCGCCAGAACAGGGCAGGCTCGCGTCGTCGTTTATCCGAGTTGGTTGTTTGGCGGTAAGAGCCGCCGCCACAACTTGCGGACGAGTCCTGTTTTTTGGAAGAACACACCCGATGCGCTCCGTTTTTTCAGCCGGAGTGCTGGAGGATAACAGCCGAGATCCAACCATGCTACCTTCCCGGTGGTCTTGTCGAATGCCAAACAATGACCATAATGCAGCGAACTTTGTCACAGGAATCGGACATTCCTGCAAATCAGATCGGAAGACCTCGGTGGATAACTTTTGTGAAGGTGCGAATTCCATGAAAACGTGTTGTTTGTGGCGGACGGCGTTGGCGGTGACTTCTGTGTTGTGTGGTCTCTCCGTGATGTCTGTCGTTGTCGCAGCGGCTGACTGGGGTTCCATCAAAGGTCAAGTGATCGCGGACGGAGACACCAAGGCATTGACGCTGCTCGTCACCAAAGGGGATGCCGCGGCAAAGGATCCCTCCGTCTGTGCCGCGGAAGATGTTCCCGACGAGTCGCTGGTGGTCGATCCGAAAACAAAGGGGATTGCGAACGTAGTGGTCTATTTGCAAAAGAAGCCCAGCAAAGTTCACCCGGATCTTACCAAAAGTACGCACCCAGAGGTTGTGTTCGATCAAAAGGGCTGCCGATTTCTGCCCCACGTGTTGTTAGTCCGAACCGACCAAAAGGTGCGTGTTCTCTCCGGCGATGGAATTGCCCACAACACGCACACCTATCCCTTGAAGAATAAGCAAGAGAACTTCATCGTCTCACCCAACGATCGAATCGGAGTCTCGGTCCCCTCAGTGAATATCGGTGAGCGGTTGCCGGCAAAAATCGGCTGCGATATTCATCCGTGGATGCAGGCGTGGTGGGTCATCCTCGACCATTCCTACGCAGCAGTGACAAGCCAAGACGGCACGTTTGAAATTAAGGACTTACCGGTTGGGGATCATGAATTTGTCGTCTGGCAGGAAAAAGCAGGCTACCTCGACAAAAAGTATAAAGTCACCGTCAAGAGCGGGACCAATGACCTCAAGCCGATGAAGGTCCCCGCCGCGACTCTGACAGGCAAATGAGTCTGTGCAGCAGCACGGATTGACTCAGCCACAGGGGCCATGCGACGGTTTCATAAAAACCAACGCTTTCGGCGGTTTCGGAGATACGTCGGAGGGGGGCATCTCAAGCGGCCGACGCGATGCCTCCAATCCGTGGTTTGGCCTATTCCTCAAAGTTAAAAACCTTGGCTCGAGTCCGATCATCGGATCGGGCAAAGGTCGCCTTGAAAAAAGCGAAAGCAGCCGAGACAAATCGGCGATTAGACGCCTTTTGCGGACCTAAGAGACAGAAGGCCAATCAGTGACGATCACTCCAAAGCAGCCCCAAAGTCCCCAACGCATAAAATGTGTATTCCACGTCAGCGGCTTGGTCCCATGATGCGGCTCGAAAACCACCTGCCGGTTGCTCCAGCGAAAGCACGAACTGTTCAACTTTCACAGAGTCGATCAGGTCTCGAGTGTCGAGATCGAGGCCCGTGAGGAATCCGGTAAATGTCGAGAGTGTATCGGCGAACGGAATACGTGTATTTGCCTGAAAGCCACCTTCGTCACCGCGGACATCACGGAGATAGGCGAGCACATCTTCGCGCAGATTCTTACCAATCGACGAATGCAGGGTCAGGACCGCGACGGCCGCGGCCGTGGGGTTCGTCCCACTGCGTTTCATCGGAGCGATTTCCACAAATCCACCATCGTCGCGTTGTCGGTCGTGCATGAAACGGACCAGCCGATCAGGGTGGGGCAGCGGTTGACCGATCAGCTCGTAACAGAGCGTCACCAAAAACGAATGGTACGTGCTCCCCAGTGCTCCTTCGTGCGTTTTGGCATAGCCTCCATCAACCGTGCGGAAAGCCTCGAGGATCGTCGCCAGACGGCTCGGCCAATTGGAGTCGGCTGCGGCCAAAAGATCGATTCCCGCCGAGGCCTGAACCATGAGTGCCGCATAGAGCCAACTGACGACATCAATCACGCTGGCCTGATGATGTCGTGACATGTCCAAAAATTGAGCGACTCGCCGTGCATCCTCAGTGGAGAAGGCTCGCAGAGCAGTTAAGGCTCGAACTGCAAATGCCGTGTAATACAGATCCGAATCACGGCCCTCAGATGCAGAGTGGACATCATCCGACGGAAGGCCTCGCCCCCCAAATCCACCATCCGGGTTTTGTTGCGTGATTAAAAACAATCGATTTCGTTCGCGATGCTCTGCGGTCCAATGGGCCAATCCTCGCGAAATTCGCTGATCCAGCCGGAACAAATAGGGGTGCGCCATTACCGTCTCACATCGCCCCGACAGTGTTGCCAAGGATGGGAAGCAACCCCGGAAAGGGTGTTTGCGATGATGGCGTCGGAGCGGCCGGAGAGTGGTCGAGAACCGTATCGATCAAGAAATAGAGCAACTGCCGCAATGCCTCAGGCTGAACTTCGTCAGCAACCGCCTCGGCACGACTACGACACTTGTCGACGAGCGTCCCGGCTCGCTCAAACACTCCCAATTTGTGGTACAGACTCTTCAATCGTTCGGTCCTATCCAGTGCCGTCAACGGGTCATTGATCAGGCCCACCAGTTCCTCGCGAACGGCTCCCTTGGCCGTATCCAAAGCCAGAGCCAGCAAGAGTGTCGGTTTGGCCAATTCGGCGTCACGCCCAGCGACCAATTTATTGGGGGCAATTTCCTCCCAATCCAACAGATCATTCAAAATTTGAAAGCCAACGCCAATGTGACGGCAGAACGTCGGAACCATCGCCTCGTAGGCGTCCATCGGTCCGGCCATTCGCAAACCCGCGTACAAGGCTGCCTCAAATGCCGGGGAGGTCTTCAACGCATAAAGCTTGATTGCGTCGAGCGAGGTGAGCTTCACGGCATCCGCACCGGTCCAACGCAATTCGGCTCCCTGTCCTTCACAAAGTTTCAAATGTGCATTGGCGAGACGGTCCAGAATATCGCTCGCCGCCTCGGCTCCCAACTCGCGGCGACCTTGGCTGATTAATCGATATCCCATGCCGATCAGATAGTCGCCAACGTTGATCGCGGCACCAATTCCGTATTGCCGATGCAGAGTCTCTTTTCCATATCGATAGGGGTCATTATCTTGAATGTCATCATGCACCAAAGAGGCTTTGTGAAACGCTTCCATGGCCATCGCGGTGCGGCGAACCTCTAGGGAAAACTGCGGAAGGCTCCCCGCCGATGTCGATTGCAAACCCGAGGCACCAGTGACCGCATCATTCGCGGCCAGAGTAATGAACGGCCGCAGTCGCTTGCCTCCCTTAAGCATCCAATTTCTTGCAATCGATTCTGTTTCCGCGAGTAGGGAATCGCCCGCAGAACCGCCCTGACGCGTCAGCGGCAGGATTTCGTCTAATTGGGCTTCGAACATTTCATTGGACGCACGCATCAGAGGGACATAGCCAGAGGTCTTGGGCTCCACCAGCGGAACGTATTTGTCCAAGCAATGCCAAACCCACGATTCGTCCAGTTTCGTATTTTTGCAGTCACCAGAGTGGAGCGGCACGGCATATGACGGTACCCCTGCCAGTAACACCTTGTCGATTGCTTTTTCAAGGACGTTGAGGCAAGCAACTCCCAAGATTCCATCAACGTGACCGGAAACGATGATCTTAAGAACGACCGGAGAACCTTCGGCCACAAGGACTTTATATCCCAGTTGCTCCGCTCGAACCTTGTAGTCGGCGATGGAGCAGGCACCACATTTCTCGCAATCCAGACCAAACTCATCGT
>Ga0315293_10007162_pt1 | contig 10374 bp, 8 predicted proteins | sample YL17G13_20_MG_FD_203071 | JGI IMG/M metagenome (GOLD analysis project Ga0315293, IMG submission 203071) | Sediment microbial communities from Yellowstone Lake, YNP, Wyoming, USA - YL17G13_20 | ecosystem: Environmental > Aquatic > Freshwater > Lake > Sediment | place: USA: Wyoming | collected... | reverse complement strand
CTGACGGCGGCCAAGAAGGGGCTCAAGACGCTGCTCGTCGACAGCGACCTGCGTCGGCCTACTCTGCACAAGCTATTTATGATCGACCGGGAGCCGGGACTATCGGAAGCTCTGACCGAAGGCGCATTGGCCAGAAACGTGGTGCGCAAGACATCGCTCAGTTCCCTCGATGTCATCACTGCGGGCAAGCCCTGCCCGATTCCGGCCGAGGTGTTTGACGCGGCGGCGATCGGACGAATTATCTCCGAAATGAAGTTCTATTATGATCTGATCATCGCGGACTGTGCGCCGGTGATACCGGTCTCCGATCCGATGTTGTTGTCTCACGAAGTCGACGGTGTTTTATTTGTAGTGAAAGCGGGATCAACCCAGCGCGATATCGTCGTGCGGGCCAGAGACATTCTCTCTTCCAGCACCGACCGGATTCTGGGCGTAGTGCTCAATAATTGTGATGACAGCCTGCCGTACTACTACAGCCACGAATACTATGGCTACGATTATCGCCAGAAACCGGCCGGGGCCAAGGGCTCGGCAAAATCGCAGCCGAAGCAGAATCCGAAGGCGGCGGACGGCAGTAGCCAGCCGGCATCGAAGACCGATCCCAACCCAAAAAACAGTCTTTCGCAGTAACGTCGCTCTTCACTGTCATGGCCAGACAACCAAACCTGCTCACGGTGGACCTCGAGGAATGGTATGTCGTGGAGATTCTGCAAGACCGTTTCGCATTCGAAAACTGGCCTGGTCTAAACACCACTCTTGTTCGGAACGTGCGGCGGCTTCTGGCGGTTTTTGACCGGCAACAAGTCCGTGCTACCTGGTTTGTCCTTGGCTGGTGCGCCGAGAGGTTTCCGTCACTGGTTGATGAGATTGCCGAGCGTGGTCACGAAATCGCATGTCACAGCTATGGTCACAAGCGGGTCGACAGCATGGACGAAGAAGCTTTTCGTCGCGATACCACCCGGGCCGTAGAGGCCATCGTAAACGCGACCGGCATAAGACCAAGAGGATATCGGGCGCCGAGTTGGTCGATCAATGAAAGTTGCTCTTGGGCGTTTCGCGTCTTGAGCGATCTGGGATTCCAGTATGACAGCTCCATCTTTCCCATTAAACACGACCTCTATGGCATGCCATCAGCGCCCCGTCGAATGTTCAGGATGACGTTTGACGATGGCCGGACACTCTGGGAGGTGCCGTCAGCTCCTTTCTGGATACTTGGGTATAACTTGCCGATGGCCGGCGGCGGCTACCTTCGCCACTCTCCATATTGGTATACTAAGATGATGATTCGCCTGCTCAACAAACAGAAGCTCCCGGCCATGGTTTACATGCACCCCTGGGAGCTTGACCCGGAGCCGCCCGAAATCCCGGGGCTTACACCGGTGCAGCGGTTTCGGACGTACGGCTCGACCGCGCTTTTCATGCAGAAGCTTGATAAGTTGTTAAGAGACTTTGACTTTATTACCGTTGGCGAGTATGTCAACCAGTTTGGCCGTCGCCGGATTGGGTTTGAAAACTCGCAGGGCTGAATGGCGTTATGGGCCTTTCTATCCGGGCCAAATATTCCCTTGACGAGCCTGTGTATAACAGTAAACCTTTGGTTACTCGATACGCATGGTGTTGTGAGAGGAGTTAGTGTATGAAGCGTTGGATGATGTGGGGGCTGGTTCTGCTCGTCGCCGCTTCGGCGTCTTATGCCGCCCGCAAGAAGGAATCAGCAGGGGCGGTCAAGAACAAAGTATATCAGGATGCCGAATATGGATTCCAGTTCAAAGTGCATGAGAACTGGAGCGCCAAGATCAACAAAGCCGATCTGAACAGCCGGGTGGTATTAATCCAAAAGAACTGGGCGGTGCCTCCTCAGTACGCGGCGGCCAGAGACTATACGTATGTTCCGCACGTGGTTGTCTTCGCCGACACGACCAGTCTGAGCGCCGGTGCCTTCATTGACTCATTGCTCAGCCCAACGTATAAATCCAAGGCGAAGAAGGAGATTATTAGGGAGTTTGAGTTTCTGGATCTGCCTGATCGGGTAGTCAAGAACCGCCGGGTGATGACGGTTGCTGGACAGACTGCTGTGATGTGGCACGCCGAGAGCAAATACGTTAAGGAAATCTCCGAAACGGCTTCGTCGGATGTGGGAATCCGCGTTTCCGGAGCATACAGTGGTATGACGCTGTCCGTAAAGAGTGGCAATACGATTCTGCTGTTTCACCTGATGTGCGAGTCCACCTTCTTCAACGAAGTGATGACTGAAGTCAGGAGCATGACGACCGACGATCAGGCGCTGACGTGGGTGAAAGCGGGAAACTAGCGCTCGGAACCATTTCGAGTCGACGACCTTTTTCAGTTGACCCTGCTGAGGCAGGGTTTTATTTTTTGAGTTGAATAGTCTCGTTAACCGGCAGGAGGTCGTATGTGGGTTATTCGCGCCGTACTCGTGGCGGTTCTGCTTTTGTTGATGGTCGGGTTCGCCTATAACAATATGGGGGACAATCACACGGTGAACGTCAATCTCTGGCCGGTTGGGCCGAATCTCCAAGACGTGCAACTCAATGTAGTCGTCTTTTGGTCCATAGCCTCCGGTGTACTGCTGTCGCTGCTGCTGTTTGTGACAATCTATATTCGTCAGACGGTAGACACTCATGCGTACAAGAAGCGTGTCAAGGCGCTCGAAAGCGAAGTAGCCATTCTTCGGAACCGGCCAATCGAGGAATCGGCCGACCTGCTAAAAGGGGCCGACGCGCGACTGGCCGAAATTAGATCACCGTTTTCGGAGGGCTGACCGCCATGTATGACGCCTTGCTTCTCATTCTGGTTTTCCTGTTCGGGTCGGTCGCGTTTTACCTCATGTATGAGAGGTACTACCGAAAAACGCAGCAAGCAGAACCATCGCAATATGTCGAGGCGCTGCAAAACCTGCTTGACGGCAAACAGGAAGCAGCCTTCACCAAACTACGGCAGGTGGTGGCGGAGGATACGACCAATATCGATGCGTACCTTCGTCTCGGACAGATTCTTCGCGAACATAACCGGGCGGATCGCGCCCTGCAAGTGCACAAGGACCTTACGCTGCGGTTCGGTTTGACCAAGTCGGACAAGGCGTCAATTCTTCAGCAGTTAGCCTCGGACTATCTCGCGCTGAATGAGTTGACGACGGCGGAAGCGGCTCTCAAGGAACTTGTTTCGCTCGACCCGCATAATCTTTGGGCGCACACGAATCGCCTCAAGCTCCTGGAAAAGGCCGGCAAATGGGAGGAGGCATATGAGGCCGCCGAACATGTGCTGAAGATTGAGGGGAACAAGTCAAGGAAGCCGCTGGCTCGGTATAAATACAATCACGGCGAGCAATTATTCAAGTCCCGAGAGTATCACAAGGCGCGCGTACTCTACAAGGAAGCGATCGGACTGGACCCGACGTATGTACCTGCCTACGTGGCGGTAGGGGATGCCTATTATGAGGAACAACGGTTTGAAGACGCCGTCGGTTTCTGGCTCCGACTGGTTGAAGCGGTGCCGGAGCAGGCGCACGAAGTGATTGAGCGATTGAAGGACACGTTGTTTATTCTGGGACGGTTTGGTGACATAGTCGGTATCTGTCTGAACGTTTTGGACAAGTACCCGAAGAATATCGAAGTGCGACGGGCATTGGCTGAGTTCCATTTGAAAAAGGGAGACCTGGATGTCGCTCAGGAAATGTTAGTGCAAATTCTTGAGGAGCAGCCGAATGATACGGCGGCGCTATCGGAGTTGGCGCGCGCCCTGCTTGAACAGGGGAATACGAGAAAGCTCAATGACCTGCTTCGTACGCTTGAAAATCGCCGGGAGAAGCGAAAGGCGGCCGATCCGGTTCGAATTGCCGGCTCGGCATCGCTTCGGTCCTAATTAGCCACCGCGATCTCGGCTGATGAATTGTATGGGATGAAACGAATTATCGTCGTAGTCTGGTTTTTGTTCCTCGCTGCCTGCGGGGGCGTTACGGCTCAGGACATCTATTTACTGATTCAATCCGGAAAACTGGATGACGCTCGCGAGGCGCTTCAAGCGCGCTCCGGTCAATTTCACTCTGACGGCAGTCTGCTGTTCTACGCGGCGCTGGTGCAGCCGGATGCCGACAGCGCGGCCGCACTGCTGGAAGCGGCGCTTGCCAACGGCGCTCAAGACCGTTTTGCTCAGGAATGCTACCGGCGGCTTGCTCAGATATCATGCTTGACCAAGCGATATGAACAGGCAATTCAGTGGACGCTTGAGTATATCGGGAAATATCCCAAGGGAGCTTTTTGGCCCGATATTAGTCGACTTCAGGCGCTCGCCCTTGAGCAAACTAGCCGACCGGCTCAGGCGCTGGACATTATCGATCAGTACGTAAAGAGGAAGCTCGACCGAGATGTCGCCCAGCAGGGGCTACTCGAGAAAGCGCGGTTGCTGGCGGATATGGGAAAACCGGTTGGAGCAACGACTATTCTCTCGAGACTTACGAAGGAAGGGGACGGTGAAGCGGTACCGCCTGCATTGTATACGTTGGCTGCCACAAGTCTGCGCTCCGGTAAGGCCGAAGACGCAGGCCGATACTATGCGCTGTTGTTTGAGGAGTTTCCTCTGGCGGTCGGACTGGGGTCGCTCGAGAATCAGATAAGCAGTGCACCGCCGACGCCCACACGGAGTGATCAGGCCGAGCGGCTGACGGCTACATATTACTCGGTAAAAGTTGGAGTGTTTTCCAGCGCCGATAACGCTCGCGCCCAGGCTGCGGCATTTGGAGGCAGGGGATCGCCTATAGAAATTGTTCAGAAGACGATTCAGGGGAAAGCATATCACATTGTCTATGTCGGCAAATTCCGGGAGTATGACGCCGCGGCCCGACTCCGCGCTACTCTTCAGCAGCAAACCGGCGAGAAATACGAAGTGGCAGCGCGATGACTGATTCCCATACCCATGAGTCATCAGCGCTCACCCCGCTCATGCGCCAATATCAGGCGATCAAGAAGCAACATCCGGACAAAATTCTCTTATTTCGAATGGGGGATTTCTATGAGATGTTCGGCGATGATGCGGTCAAGGCCGCACCAATGCTCGGCATTGCTCTGACATCCAGGTCACACGGAAACAGTGAGCGCGTCCCGCTGGCTGGAGTGCCGTATCACGCGATCGATAGGTATCTGACCAAGCTGGCGGCCCGCGGGGAGAAGGTCGTTATTGTCGAGCAGGTGGAAGATCCCAAAACTGCCAAGGGGCTGGTCAAACGAGAAATTGTAGAGATCGTCACGCCGGGCACTGCAACCTTGGAGTCGGCCGATGAGGATTCCCGCCTCGTCTCGCTAGCCGCCGTCTATCCGGGCAAAGGAGATCGATTCGGGGTTGCCATGCTCAATCTGGCTACCGGAATGTTCCAATTAGATGATGGCGACGAGCAAGAGATGGCCGAGCGGCTGCGGATCCAGGAGCCATCGGAAATGCTGTTCCCATTGGAATTTGGTCAGGAGAAGGCCGGCCGGTTGCTCGGATACAATCGTAGCGGTACGATGCTGACGCCATACGAGGAATGGAATTTTGACATCAAGACGGCGCAACGCGAATTGAACGATCATTTCGGTACAGCCACGCTGGAATCGTTCGGCGTGACCCCCGATTCCCCGGCGGTAGTGGCCGCCGGAGCCATATTCCGGTATCTGAAGGAGAATCATCGCGACAAGCTGGCGCACATCACCCGTCTGACGCTATTCGACAATTCCGAATACATGTCGCTCGATTACAGTTCAGTGCGCAATCTTGAACTTATTCGGAATCTGACCAACGGTACGGAAGAGCATTCGCTCTACTCCGTTATCAATCTTTGTCATACGCCGGGTGGCGCGCGACGGCTCAAGGGGAGCCTGCTCCGGCCGTTCAAGGTCAGGGAGAAAATTCAGCGCCGTCTGTCGGGCGTGACGGAGCTGGTGAAAGATCGCGACCGCTGCTATCGTTTGCGCGAGCTGACTAAGCAGCTGCCCGATCTGGAGAAAATTGTGGGGCGTCTCGGCGTCGGTAGGCTTAATCCACGGCAGATGGGCTCTCTGAAAGACGGACTATATGTCGCTGAGAGGATTGCTCACGAACTCAGGGACTGCTTCAGTCCGCATCTGATGACGCTTGCCAAAGGGTTCCCCGATACCGGAAAAGTCACCGACCGAATTCAACAGGCGCTGGTGGATGAACCGCCTCTTACTGCGCAGAAGGGAAATGTGATTCGGCGCGGGTGTTCCGACAAGCTGGATCAATTAAATGACTCCATTCGCGAGGCGCGCGAATATATCGGCTCGTTGCAGAAAACGGAACGGGAGCGGACCGGTATTGCCACGCTCAAGGTCGGGTTCAACCAGGTGTTCGGTTACTATATCGAGATAACCCGCGCCAACGCATCGGCGGCGCCGCCGGAGTATATTCGCAAACAGACGTTGGTCAATGCCGAGCGATACGTCACGCCGGAGTTAAAGCAGAAAGAGGAATTGATTCTTGCGGCAGAGGAGAAAATCACGCGCCTTGAACAGGAACTCTATCAGGAACTGGTTGATTTCCTCGCAGAGTCTATCGCCGATCTTGTCAGTGTCGCTGATTTTACTTCGGAGGTCGACCTCGTCTCCACGCTGGCGGATCTGGCCGTGCACCGCGGTTACTGCTGTCCGACCTTCACTGAGGCATCGCACCTTCGGATCACGAACGGCCGTCATCCGGTGATCGAGTCAGTGCTGCCGCCGGGGAGTTTCGTGCCGAATGATCTGGAGTTCTCCGAATCGCAGCGTATTCTCATCCTGACGGGCCCGAATATGTCGGGCAAATCGACCTATCTCAGGCAAATCGGCCTTATTGTCATTATGGCTCAGATCGGTTCGTATGTGCCGGCCGACTCGGCAGAGATTGGACTCGTGGACCGCGTCTTTACTCGTGTCGGCGCTCTGGACAACCTGGCGCGCGGTCAGTCGACGTTTCTGGTGGAGATGGTTGAAACCGCCAACATTCTCAACAATGCAACCGACCATTCATTGGTTTTACTTGACGAAGTCGGGCGGGGGACCTCGACTTTCGACGGCCTTTCGGTAGCTTGGGCGGTAGTGGAGCATTTGAATGACACGGCAAAGCCACGTACAGTGTTCGCCACGCACTATCATGAATTGACCGGTCTGGCGGGGTTATATCCATGTGTTCACAATTTCCAGGTGGCCGTTAAGCGCTGGCAGGATCAGGTAATCTTTCTTCACAAGATTGTGCCCGGCGGATGCGATGATTCGTACGGTATCGAAGTTGCCCGCCTGGCCGGAGTGCCGCGACCGGCCATCACCCGCGCCAAGCAAATACTCAAGCTTTTGGAATCAGGTAAGTTCACTCAGAGTGAACTGGGGAAAGGGCTGTACAAAGAGAAAGTGCAGCCAACGCTGTTCGAGGCGGCGGTGAATGAGACCGAAGACCGGATACGACAGCTCGATCTCGACACCCTCACGCCGGTGCAGGCGTTCGATATCCTCCGCCGTCTGAAAGAGGAATTGTCATGACCCAACCGACGGTAAAGAGACCGGTTATCCGTCCTCTGCCGGAGCGGCTGATAAACAAAATAGCCGCCGGTGAGGTGGTGGAACGGCCCTCGGCGGTCGTGAAAGAATTGGTTGAAAACGCCATGGACGCGGGTTCAACCCGCATCGAGATCATAGTCGAAAAATCCGGCTCTCGGCTCATCAAGATCGTCGACAACGGCTGGGGCATCCCGGCGGACCAAATTGAAATAGCCTTTTCCCGCCACGCCACGTCAAAGATCACCGGCTTCTCCGATCTTGACAGTATCACGTCGTACGGCTTTCGCGGTGAGGCGCTGCCATCGATTGCATCGGTGTCGCGCACGCGGATGGTCTCTCGGACGGCTGATGCCGAAGTCGGCACCGAGATCATATACGAGGGTGGGGTACTGCAATCCCGGAAACCGGCCGCGGCCCCTGTCGGTACGACGATTGAGGTTGAGAACTTATTCTTCAATACACCGGCGAGACGCAAATTTCTGAAGACGGAAACGACGGAAGCTCGATACTTGTCACGGATCGCCATGGCGCTGGCGATAGGCCGTTGTGACATCGCCTTTTCATTCTCCATGAATGGCCGCACCGTGTTCAGCTTGCCCGCCAGTGAGCTTGGACCGCGAGTCTCTGGTCTTCTCGGGTTCGGGAAAGGGATGGTTAAAGTCTCCGGTGATCCGGGACCGGTTTCCATAGCAGGGTACATCGGCAAACCGGATCAGGCGCAAAGCAATCGGTGGGGACATTTTCTTTTCATCAATGGCCGCTATATACAGTCAGCCACGTTGTCCCATGCTTTTGGCGCCGGCTATGGAGATCTGCTGCCGAAGGGGCTGTACCCGATTGGAGCGTTGCTTCTGACGGTGAATCCGGCCGAGATTGATGTCAATGTTCATCCGGCGAAAACCGAAGTCCGCCTGTCGCAGGAGTGGGAGATTCACGACGCTATTGTCAGTTGCATTAGAGACGGATTGAGGCATGACGGCATCATTCCCGTTTTCAAGACCGGCGACAAGGAACCTGACATCCGCGTTGCCAACCGGCTCGCTTTTGCCAACCCTGAAACCGTGTCTCGTCAGCAGGCAATTCCCGGAATGGGCGCGCGGGGGTTCGTGAACCCGGAACAGATGCGGGAGCTGTACAGCCTGCCTGATCGCAGCACTCCGAATGTTGGTGGAGAGTCCCCGGCCGTCGTACGCGTAGATACCAGCACGGGAGAGATTCTCGATACTCCATCGGCTCCAACGACTGACAGAACGCCGGAACTGCCGGCGACAGATTCAAGCGAAAGTTCTCTTCCGGTATCGATTGCCGCCGATAATATCAGGCTGGTCGGACGGTTTTCTGATTTGTATATGATCATGCAGGCGGGTGATGATCTATACATCGTTGATCAGCACACCGCTCACGAACGGGTGCTGTTTGAGGAGACGTTGCGGAAAATCGAGAAACATCAAATGGTTGGTCAACATCTGCTGCTGCCGGTACAGGTCGAACTCAATCCGGAGCAGTTCGCCGTATACACCGAAGCCGGCCAGTTGCTGAATGAAGCCGGGTTTGGGGTCGCCGAGTTCGGCGGCAGGACGGTGCGTATCGAGACGGTGCCGATACTCCTTTCCGGCAAGTCTCCTGAGAGAGTATTCCGCAAGGTGATCGATGATATTGCCTCTCTCAAAAAGACCGGATATGATCTGAAGAAGGCGATGGCGCAGTCCATCGCTTGCCGTGCTGCTGTGATGGCGGGGGATAGGTTGAACGACCGGGAGGCGGTTGGATTGCTTGAGCGGCTGCTCAAGTGCGAAAACAGATACTCATGTCCGCACGGTCGTCCGACTTTTGTTAGAATCAGCAGGGCCGATTTGGACCGTCAATTCGGCCGGGGCTGACATGCACCCGATCACGATTATCTGCGGTCCGACGGCCTCCGGCAAAACGTCGCTGGCGCTGGACCTGGCGACTGAATATCCAATCGAAATTGTGTCGGCCGATTCCCGCCAGTTGGTCCGGCATCTTGATATCGGAACCGCCAAGCCGACGCCGGAAGAGAGAGCGCGCGTTCCATTTCACCTGATTGATCTCATCGAGCCGGGGGAGAGATACAGCGCGTTTCGTTTTATCAGTGATGCTTCGCAATCAATTGACCAGATCCTGAGCCGGGGTCGCGTGCCCGTAATCGTCGGCGGGACCGGTCTCTACCTTCGGGCGCTCACCGACGGGGTGGTCGAAATAGAACAGGGGGATATGGCGATCAGAGAGCAACTCGAGCGGGAACTCGTGGAGACAGGTCCTGAAGTAATGCATAATCGGCTCCGGCAGATCGACCCCTTAGAAGCGGCCAAAATCCACGCCCACAACCGGGTCAGGGTGATTCGCGCCTTGGAGATATTCTATCTCACCGGCAAGACAAAATCAGAGATGGCAGCCACCGGGAGCTATCGGAAGTCTGACTTTGAGTATGAATATTACTGCCTCGCGCCACCTCGACAGGAACTGTACGACACCATTAACCGTAGAGTGGGCAGGATGATTGAAGACGGGCTGGTGCCGGAATTGAGGTCGCTGGTGGAGCGCGGATACTTGGATAAAATCCGCCGGGCCAACATAATCGGGTATAATGAATTGATACAGTGGCAGGAAGGCCGACGGTCCTTTGATGACGCTGTGGCGGCGATCAAGCAGAACACGCGGCGGTATGCCAAGCGTCAGATGACTTGGTTTAGAGGGCAGACAGGCTGCTCATTCTATGAAACGGCCGCGGCACTGAGGCAAAAGCTGCGAATGCCGTAAAGAAAGTACGCAATTAGTGTCAAAAAACTTGACAGACCATGGCCTTCTAATT